>Ga0209347_1002963_pt1 | contig 20986 bp, 14 predicted proteins | sample AutmiccommuBRH23_FD_187382 | JGI IMG/M metagenome (GOLD analysis project Ga0209347, IMG submission 187382) | Deep subsurface microbial communities from Mt. Terri, Switzerland - Autotrophic microbial communities BRH/23 (SPAdes) (version 2) | ecosystem: Environmental > Aquatic > Deep subsurface >...
CCGAAAAATTACAATATATAATTCCTTCCGATTCTGTTCAACGCATCATCACTTGTGGAAATTCTCCCCATTGAAGTGAGAAATTCTGTCACTACGTTTAATTTTTAAGGCTACAGAATTCGCAGAAAAGTATAATTCCTTATCTTTATTATCGTATAAGTACATATTATTAAAATCTACATCTATGAAGATCAAATTTTTCTTAATACAATGTTTTATCTTTTTATCATTCGTTATGTGTGGACAGGAGCCGAAGCCTGAATTTGATTCACCTTTACGTCTGCTGGTATTTTCCAAAACAGCAGGATTCAGACATGAATCACTTTCAACAGGAATTAAAATGCTTTATGATTTAAGTGCTTCGCAGAACTGGATTGTAACATCAACAGTTGAACCGGCATTGTTTAATGATGAAGTGCTTAACCAGACTGACGTTGTAATTTTTCTTAATCCTACAGGAGATGCGTTGAATGACGAACAACAGGCTGCATTCGAAAGGTTTATGAAAAACGGAAAGGGAATGGTCGGCATCCATTCGGCTGCTGATTTTGAATATGAGTGGCCATTTTATGGAAAACTGATTGGAGCCTATTTTAAGTCACATCCGCCATCCCAGGAGGCTACTGTAATTTTTGAAAATCATGACCATCCTGCCATGCAACCCTTTAAAGGAATGAAATCATATACCACCTTCGACGAGTGGTATTCCTTCCGGCAAAATCCCCGGCCAAATGTAAATGTACTGGCAACTCTTGATGAATCAACCATTAAGAAATCAGATAATGACAACTGGAAGATGGGCGATCATCCGCTTATTTGGTGGCAGGAAACCAATGGCATGCGCTCATTTTATACTGGTTTCGGACATACCCATGAGGCGTTCCAGGATAAGAAAATCATTGAACACATCAAAAATGCAATCAACTGGGCAGCAAAGAGGTTAAACTGATAACAACAGTCATGGAATATCCAAATCCGACATTGTAGCCAACTATGATCAAACTTATTTCCGGATTTTGAGTTTTATAGTGTGAAAGGGGGACAATAAATGAAACACAAGAACCGGAGAATAAAACTGGGAATATTTCTGATGATATTTTCCGGGGTATTCTTTGCTGCAACTCTAATCTTTCCATTAACCGGGCTTCCCGTCAAAACAAAAGTGATTGCCTCCACAATCAGCCTTGTACTGATGGAAATTGTATTCTGGTCGGGAGGATTATTAGTTGGCAAAGAACTATTTACCCGCTATAAAAGGAAGTTAAATCCATTAACCTGGTTTAAAAAATCAATACCTCCTGCAGAAGAAAATGTTAATAACTGAAATGGGGACAATCGTTCTGAAGCAATTGGTTTATCCGGCAGAATAAAACTTCTTTATGTCATGTTCTTAAAAAAATCTAACATAAATTTCTGATGATAAAAGAATTAACATTTGCAGGCTTTATAATGATTGTCGGTCTTTCCTGCAGTTCATCCGGTAATAAGAATCACACGGAGGCTGGAGTTTCAGAAAGGACTATCGCTGCCTGCTGTTCTTCATCAGGAACGGAAAGGCACACAAATACCGGTAATCCAGGAAGTTCAATGATTCAGGATTCAGTTAGTGGCACTTTTAATAATACCACTCCTTCCTTTGAAAATATGGTTTTTATACCTGGAGGTGTTTTTCGAATGGGTGCCCGTGATCCTCAGTTTGCGCGTGCGGATGAATATCCGGTTCATAAGGTAAAGGTTGATCCTTTTTATATGGATACTCATTCCGTTACCAATGCACAGTTTAGGAAATTTGTGGAAAAAACCGGGTACATCACAACAGCTGAAAAGAATATTGACTGGAACGAACTAAAAGAACAACTGCCGCCCGGAACTCCTAAGCCTGATGACAGTCTGTTGCTGGCAGCTTCACTCGTTTTCACGCCTCCCTCACAACATGTAGGACTGCAGGATGTATCACAATGGTGGAATTGGGTCCGGGGAGCCAACTGGAAGCAACCTCACGGCCCTGGAAGCAGCATTGAGGGATTGGATAATTATCCGGTTGTTCATGTTAGCTGGGAAGATGCCGGCGCATATGCCATTTGGGCAGGTAAAAGACTGCCCACTGAAGCTGAATATGAATATGCCGCGAGGGGCGGAAACGACGGATATATTTACCCCTGGGGTAACCAGCCCATCAATGAAGGCCAGCCAAAGGCAAACAGCTGGGATGGTGATTTTCCGGTAATTAATTCGCGGTGGGATGGGTTCGAACTCCTTGCTCCTGTAATGCAATATCAACCCAACAGTTTCGGATTGTATGATATGGCAGGAAATGTCTGGGAATGGTGTGCCGATTTATACCATCACGAATATTATAAAACTTTTCATCCCGAAGCAATTGCTGATAACCCCCATGGGCCTGCAACCAGTTATGACCCCATGGAACCCAATGCGCGAAAAAGGGTAATCAGGGGCGGATCATTCCTTTGCAATGATTCTTATTGTTCGGGATTCAGGGCTGCCGCCAGAATGAAAAGCACAGAGGATACAGGTATGTCACACCTGGGTTTCCGGTGTGTCGTATCAGCCGAACTTGAATAAGATCCCACGTGCTATTCAGCAACTAAATGTACCCTGCTACAGAATTTTTAAACCGAAAGTAATCATGAATGTCTGGTTTCTTCCGTTAATTCCTTCTAATGGTTGCTGATAAAGCCTGCTGGTTCCGTGTTCCATCCGTGCATCCAGAAACAGGTTACGGAAATCAACTCCCAGGCCATACTGAAATCCGTAGTAATTATCGTTATAGAACTGCCTGTCGAGCAAATCTTCAGGTTCAATCTTTTTGGAAAGCATTAAACTGAATACAGGACCTGCCATTGCCCGAAGGTTTGCCATTTCTCCGTCAAGAATCCTTATGCCAAGAAGTATCGGGACATCTATATTATTAAAGTCAAACCTTGTTACCCTTTCAATTGCACTGGCATCCGGATCAATTACCCGTCCTCCCTTTGCAATGTAATAAGCTTCCGGCTGTATATAAAGCATTCCCCATCCCAATCTTGCAAATGCTCCAAAATGGGCTCTTGTTACTGATTCAGAAGTAAATTCACTTGTTCTAAAAGTTACTTTTGAATTATTCAAACCTGCTTTCAAACCCGCATTGAATATTGGCTGAGCCAACAATGCTCCCGAAAACAAAAGCATAAATAAAAAAATGAAAGTTTTTTTCATGGCATTATCCTTTTTAATTAAACGAATGAATCACTTGTTAAGTATCATAACTCTTTTTAAAGTTCCTTTACCTTTCGGGAGTTCCCAATTATTATGCCAATTGCAACGTCCGGATGATGATGTTCATTTCTATAGTTGTGGCAGCTGTACTGCATATTTTTGTATATTGGCACCAATTAAAAACCAACGAAATGAAAAGAAGATCTTTTTTAAAAAAATCAGTAGCTGTCGCAGGTACAGCACTGGCAGCCGGAAGTTTAACCGCCGGTACAGTACAACCTCCCATGCGGGATATGTATGAGTTGAAAATATTTAAGTTCTCAGGGGGCGGTGGTGTAAACCAGCTCAAAAAGTATTATACCGATGCTTTGATACCCTTTCTGAATAAAAGAGGTGCTGTTGTGGGCGCCTTCAGCGAATACAGCAAGGAAGAGCCCCCAACAGTTTACATGCTTCATGCCCATAAAGGCCCTGATGCCTACTATGAAGCAATTCAGGCGATGAAAACCGATCAGACTTACCTGCAGGCAGCAAAAAGCTATTTCAGTTTACCGGCAAGCCAGCCTGTTTATGTACGCTACGAAACGATCCTTATGGAAGCCTTTGCAGGTATCCCGCAGCTGAAAAAGCCAGCTTCAGACCGCAGCCTTTTGGAACTCCGTATTTATGAAAGCTACAATGAAGATGCTTTCAGGAGAAAAGTGAGGATGTTTGATGACGAAGAACTGCCATTATTCGAGAAAGTGGGACTTCATCCAATGTTCTTTGGTGAACAACTGGCAGGAAGCAATATGCCTGCCCTTATCTATATGCTTTGGTTCAAAGACATGGAAGAAAGAGAAGCTAACTGGAATAAATTCAGGATCAGCGATGAATGGAAAGTCATGAGTGGAAAAGAAATATATGCCGACACTGTCAGCAAAGTCAGAAAAATATTCTTGACACCAATGGATATCAGCCAAATATAATTTATCATACTATCTCTTACAAAATGACCAGGAATAAAATCATGTATCTGGTCTTTGTATTTCTGCTGCTGCCGCTTGGGTATATTTTTGCCCAAAGTGGTTATACCTTTACCCAATATCACAACGGCAGCCAGGTACAGCAGATGCTCAAAGACTTTCAGAAAAACAACAGTAGCTATACATCCCTTCACGAAGTTGCATTAAGTCCCGGTGGCCGGCCGGTAACGGTGCTTGAAATTGGCTCCCATTTGCAGAATGTGCCAGCCATTTTTGTCGGGGCAAATCTGGAAGGAAACATACCCCTGGCTACCGAAGGGGCGCTCCGCCTTGCCCAGGTCCTGCTTGATTCAGCAGCCTCTCTGAAAAACCGGAAATGGTTTATTATGCCACTGCCAAATCCTGATGCAGCAGAAAACTATTTCTCAAAAGTTAAGTATGGCAGAACTGTTAATGATTTTGCAGTGAATGACGATTCTGATGAAGCTGTCAATGAAGATGGTCCTGATGATCTGAACGGCGATGGCTTCATTACTGCAATGCGGGTGAAAAGCCCCGATGGCACCCATGCCGTTTCTGCAAAAGATTCCCGGGTCATGGTAAAGTCAGATGCTTCCAAAGGTGAACGCGGCAATTATAAAATCTATACTGAAGGCACCGACAGTGATGGCGACGGACAGTATAATGAAGATGGTGAAGGAGGCATAAATCCCGGGATTGCATTTCCCCACCTTTTCCCCGAAAACAGGAAGGATGCCGGACTGTGGCCGGGGCAAACGCCCGAAGTGTATGGCATCATGCGTTTCATATACAGCCACCCCGAAATTGCAATGGTGTTCACCCTTGGAAGCTCCGATTTCTGTATTGCCCCGCCTGCTTCAGGCCGCAGGGGTGATGTTAATCTCGACAGGATCAAAATCCCCACACGGTATGCCCGGATGTTTAATGCCGACGAGAACCAGTTGTATACAATGGATGAAGTGATCGAAATGGCAAAACAGTATGTTCCTGCGGGAGTGGAAGTCACACCTTCCCTGGTGGCCGGTATGCTCGGGCTGGGAGCCGTTGTTAATCCGCTCCCGGAAGATCTTGGTTTTTATATAAAGTTCTCCGAAGAATACAAAGAGTATCTGAAGGCAAAAAACTTCAGTACGGATAATCTTGAAGCAGACCCTGCAAAAGACGGATCTTTTGAGTTATGGGTCTATTATCACCTGGGAGTCCCATCCTTCAGCATGCGCTTGTTCTCTGTACCCAAAATAAAGGAACAAAAGGAAGGCCTTTCGCTTGAGGATGTTGAAAAAATGAAGCCTGATGAATTTATATCTTTGGGAGAGGAAAAAACTGCTGAATTTCTGAAGCAATATAATGCTCCTGCCCAATATCCTGCTAAAAATGTTATTCAAATGATACAATCTGGAAAGCTTACACCCGGTCAGCTGACAGGAATGCTTAAAAAGACTCCGAAGGAAGGAGGTATCACCGACAAGGAAAAAGCATTGCTTGCCTGGTCTGATACAGAATGGAAAAGCAAAGGTTTTGTAAACTGGCAACCCTTCAGCCACCCTAACCTTGGAGATGTGGAGATAGGAGGATTTGTTCCCTATATTGAAACAACACCTGCCCCAAACCGGGTTGATTCTCTTTTGAACGCCCAGCTTCCGTGGCTGATACAGCTGTCGGAAAAGTTGCCCCGGATCAGAATTTCTGATGAAAAAATTACAGATCTGGGTGCCGGAGTCTACCGGCTTGAGCTTTTCGTTGAAAACAGTGGTACACTTCCCTACCCCATAGCCATGGGACAACGTAACAGACAGCCTGCACCGGTTGTAGTTGTGCTTGACGGAAAGTTTGAATTGCTTGAAGGTTTGAAACGGCAACCCCTTGGACCTATTGGAGCTAATCAGGTAAAAAAACTGACCTGGCTGATCAAGGCAGACAGAAGAACTGAAATTTCAGCAGGCATCGAATCTGCCATGTTTGGGAACATAATCAAAACCATTAAAACAGGAGGCTGAGAATGAAACAACTCATAATGTTCTGTTTGCTCGTACTGATGATCTTCAGGGGCTACACAGAAGAAAAAGGAAAAATTGAAATCCCCCTGCGTTTCGACCGCTATTATAATCTTGCTGAAATGGAAGAGGCCATGCAGGCGCTTCATAAAGCTTACCCTGAATTAACCCGGCTCGATGCAGTGGGCAAAAGCGAGGAAGGTCGCACCATTTATGCCCTTACCATTAATAATCCGGAAACAGGGGCTGAGCTGGATAAGCCGGGTATTTATGTCGATGGCAACATACATGGGAATGAAGTCCAGGCCGGTGAAGTATGCCTGTACTATGCACAAATGCTGCTAACCAAATACGGCGAAAATGATAAAATTACAAAAGCCCTCGACAGAAATGTCCATTACATCATCCCCGTGGTGAACGTCGACGGCAGGTATCATTTTTTTGAAGACGGTAATACCCCCAGTACAAACAGGAGCATCAGGGTACCAAAAGATGATGACGGTGACGGACTTTTTGATGAAGACGGACCTGAAGACCTCGATGGCGACGGCAACATTTGCCAGATGCGCATCCGCGATCCTTTCGGACAGTACAAATCAGATCCTGAGGATCCACGCATTATGGTGCGGGTAAAGCCCGGTGAACAGGGCGAATTTACCTTGCTTGGTTTCGAGGGCATCGATAACGATGGTGATGGCCGCCTGAATGAAGATGCAGAAGGTTATCTTGATCCAAACCGGAATTGGGGCAGCAAATGGATGCCTGAATATGTCCAGCGGGGCGCAGGTAATTTTCCCCTGTCAGGTGTCGGACTGAAAGCCATTGAAGATTATATTGCCGCAAGGCCCAATATCATTATAGGTTATGCATTCCACAACACCGGAGGTATGTGGCTAAGAGCTCCTGCCGATAAATCAACCCGGCTGGATCCTTCCGACATTGCAGCTTTTGATGTGGTAGGCAATGAAGCTGTGAAAATCACTCCCGGGTATGTGTATCATGCTTCCTATGATCTATATCCCACCTTCGGAGATTTTACCACCCACCTGTACTTTGTGCATGGAATCCTTGGCTTCGTTGGAGAATTGTTTATGCGCGAACAGGAAACCTTCAGAGAAACCTCAACCCGTGCAGATGCAGCAACCCCGAATGTACCACCCGACCGCAACCGGGAGCTGCTTCAGTTCAATGATTATCTTACCCAGGGGGAGTTGTATAAAGACTGGAAAAAGTTTGACCACCCGCAGTTTGGCGAAGTGGAGACAGGAGGCTGGGTTAAAATGAGTTCCCGCCTGCCCCATCCTTTTATGCTGCCCGACCTGGTGCACCGCAATGCATCGGTTGTGCTTCATTCTGCAAACCAGACTCCTGAAGTCGTTATGGAGGTAACTTCAGTTGATAAACTTGAAAATAATCTTCACCGTGTGCGGGTAAGGCTGCAAAATAAGAACGGGTTGCCTACCATGACTGCAAACGCTTTCAACAATAAACTCCACCGCCCCGACCTTCTAAAAGTCTCGGGTGGGAAAGTGGTCGCCGGAGGAAAAATAACTGATAAACATTTTGATAAAGTCACTTATAAGGAACTGAAGCCTGAAATCCAGTTCCTGGCTATTCCCGGCTATGGTGTTGAAGAATACCAGTTCCTGATAGAAGGCAAAGGTGAAGTGACATTTCTATTCGATTCACAAAAAGCAGGTAATGCAAGAACTTCAGTAAAGCTTTAAGACATGAAATGAGCATGAGCATCAAAACTCACCTGCAGAGAATGATCAAAACCCTCATGCGAATTCCCTGTCTGCCGCGACAGGCAGGCATTTGATACCTTTAAAAACAAACAATTTTAATCACATGAAAGCACTGGTCCTTGATGAATACAAACAACTCAACTACCGCGATTTTCCTGACCCTCAGATCCGTCCGGATGAAGTTCTGGTAGAGGTGAAGGCATGCGGAATCTGCGGAAGTGATGTACATGGAATGGATGGCAGTACCGGCAGGCGCATCCCGCCCCTGGTTATGGGCCATGAGGCTTCAGGTATCATCATTGAAACGGGCAGCGAAGTGAAGAACTGGAAGGCGGGCGACAGGGTAACTTTCGATTCAACAATTTACCCGCTCAACGACTGGTACACGCTCAAAGGCCGCTACAACCTGAGCGACAACAGGCAGGTACTGGGGGTTTCGCCGGGTGAATACAGGCGTCACGGGGCTTTTGCAGAGAAAGTGGCCATACCGCAGCATATCCTTCATAGTATTCCAGATAATGTATCGTTCGTGGAAGCAGCCATGGTTGAACCCATTGCCGTTGCTGCTCATGCAGTGAATGTAGCACGGCTTCAGCCGGGAAGCAGCGCCCTGGTAACAGGTGTGGGCATGGTGGGGATATTTGTTGTCCAGTTGCTTAAAATATTTGGCGCAAACCCTGTTATTGCTTTGGATATTGACGATTTGAAACTTGAACTGGCCAAAGACTCGGGTGCAGATGCAGTTTTTAATATAGGTAAACAGAACCACGACCAGAATATTCTAAACCATACCAACGGCCGTGGCGCTGATGTATCATTTGAAGTAGTGGGCATTTCGGATTCTGTGAACACCTGTATCAGGAACACACGCAAGGGAGGGACTGTGGTGCTTGTAGGCAACCTGTCGCCACAGGTGACTTTTCCCCTTCAGCAGGTTGTTACAAGGGAAATAACTGTACAGGGAAGCTGTGCCATCAACGGTGAATATGAACTTGCCCTGAAACTGCTGGCTGCCAAAAAAGTGGATGTGGGAAGGCTTATTTCTGCAGTGGCTCCCCTTTCAGAAGGGGCAGAATGGTTCAACAGGCTTTATGCCAAAGAGCCGGGACTGAATAAAGTAATACTTGTACCATCTTCATAAAAAATAAGGAACGGAATCTATGAAAACGGAATTAGAACACATCTGCAATAAGATTTACAGAATAGTCAAGCTCCTGCCACTTATGGTTGCAGCCATCATGCTTACAGCAGGCAAAGCCGCATCTCAGAACAACCCGTCAATTTCAGTGAGCAAAGCAAACACTGAAACAGTCAAAAAATACGAGAAATTCGAACTCCTGCTGGATCTCAAAAACGTTGAAATTGATAATCCGTTTGATCCTGAAGATATTGATGTATATGGCCTATTCATATCCCCTTCAGGGAAAAACATCAGGATAAACGGCTTCTACGACAATTACAACAATGCCGGTCAGTGGAAATTACGGTTTTCACCAAATGAAACCGGCAGGTATGAATACCAGCTTTTCGTGGAAGATGAAGAAAAAAAAGGCAGCTCAGAAAAAGGATTTTTCACTGCAACTGCATCTGATCACAGTGGCTGGATTAAACCTTCGGAAGTAAATCCAAGGTATTTTCAGCACGATGACGGCTCCACATGGTTTGCAGTGGGCGTATATTCACCATGGCGAAACAACCAGGAACGTTTTGATACCTATTCAAAATACAATGCCAACCTCTTTGCCATATGGGATATCGGGTATGGAGGCTTTGTGAACGGAACAGGCATTATTGAAGAAGAACTGGGGCGCTACAACCAGGAAAAGTGCGGCCGGATCGATTCTTTGCTTTCCATTCTCGAGGAGGACGACATCAAGCTGATGTATGCAATCTGGCCCCACGATTTGTTTTCTGCTACTGTCTGGGCTGCCGAGTGGGACAAGAACCCATACCGTCACCTGGTTGATGTGGAAGAGGTATACAGCGACCCTCTCGTATGGGAATACCAAAAGAAGAAATACAGGTACCTGATCGCCCGGTATGCCCACAGCCGGAGCTGGGGAATCTGGGAGCTGATAAACGAAATGAACGGCACCGATGGCTGGGAAAAGGGCAGGCACCATGAAGCTTACGACTGGGTGAAAAAGGCACAGAAGTATTTTGCAGAAAACGATCCGTACGGGCATCCTATGACTGCATCCTTTAGCGGCGGGCTTGAAGAATACCGCGAACCCCTTTATGACATCATCGATGTACCCAACCTTCACCTCTACCCAAAACAGGGCTGGGCATTGAAATACCCTGAAGATTCACTGCGAAGTGCCATGTACAACTACGCATGGGCAGCCCGTCGCTTTTATGACCGCTTTGAAAAGCCATCCATATTCGGTGAATCCGGGGCTGAATGGGAATATTTTAAACGAAATGATCCGAGGTACAGGCATGTGTACCACAACGCCCTGTGGGCAACCCTTTCCAATGGAATTGCAGGTATACCCGTGTGGTGGGATTACACATTTCTGACCGCGCAGGACTGGGAGCAGCTAAGTCATGTGTCTATGTTTGTAAAAGATATCGATTTTGCCCATCTGCCATTTAAGCCTGTTGATTTAACCGTCGATGGTGCCGACATTTACATCATGGATTCAGGAGGTGAATCGTTCGGGTGGATCAGGTCGTACAAAAGTGACAATGTACAGGGAACTGCCATCGCACTGCCAGATAAAGGCAAAGGCAAATATACCGTTTCATGGTTCGACACCTGGAATGGAAAGGTTATCCGCACTGAAACCATTTCCTCTAAAAAAGGAATGCTGCAGCTGGCAGTACCTGCAATGGAAACAGGATACCCTGATATTGCGTTCAAAATCAGGAAAAAATAATATTGTCTCAAACTAAACTACATATTTTTTAAGGGAAGGAAGGGGGAATACTCCCCCGCCCTTTCCCGATCTCACATTCTCCTTTTCAAGAGTTGTTTTCTACTGCGATATCATTTTCCAATGTTTTTTAGCTTCTGATTCAATGTTGGCCGGTAACATTTTAAAACAATGAAATTTTAGGTCTTTCACTTCGTTAAATATAACAATCAGTTAGTTACATATTTGGGAGGGGTAGGTTGGCGGCGAAGCCGCCAACCTACCCCTCCCAAAACAAAAGCTCTGAAAACACCTTCATTTCGAGATTTAACCCCAAAAATATTGAGGCATAATGCTGATATGACAGGCGTGAAGTTCGTACCTTAGTTTAATGATCTATACAGTGTAACCGTGTTTCGTATATGCAGCCGGTTTAAACATTGCTCCATTTGTTGTAAAGCATACTTGAGGTTGCTTCAGTCGTCGTGCCTCCTCCTTCGCAATGACGACGCCGCTGATAATCAATAGAGGCTAGAGAGGAGGCGGCTTCGCCGCCTCCTCTCTAGCCTCCCCCCACAACCTTGAACGGCCTCGTCATTGCGAGGGAATTCTGCGAAGCGGAATGACGCCGAAGCCTGCCGGCCGGCAGGCGGGCAAACCCATCTTATATGGCCGCTGTCATTGGTACCGAAGGGAGAAATCTCAAATATTTAACCGGAAACTAATGCTTCTGATTACAAAATCATATCCATACAACTCATAACCGGTGTAGGTACTAAATAATCAGTGAAAGTATTTTTCTGATTCTATTTTAATCATCCCCGAAGCCCTATCTTGTTATATTTAAATTCGTATCAACTTCGTATTTTATTCGGTGTAAATTCGGTAATTATCGAACCAACCCCGAATAAACCCCGAATAAACCCCGAAGAAACGTCGAAGAAAATATGGTGCTGGTATGGTCAGAATATTGCGCTATCTATTCAAAGGCGGGTTTAATGATAGTGCGGATTAAAACCAGGCAAATGGAAATCCACTTACTCAAATAGTATTTACGGACAAGAAAAAACCGGAGAAACTTAATTAATATAAGTATCTCCGGTTTTATTGGTAGTCAGTGGTATAGCCCTGACTAAAGTGTTGAAGCTGCAATACTATTTACCAAGCGTGATTCCTTCAGGTGCCAGGAATTCATTACTGTTGGCAAAGTTCCAGGTATTTAAGAAGCCTATTTTTATGATGTTCACCATTTTCTCCCAGTTGATTTTGCTGAGTTCATCAGACGGCTGGTGATAATCGGGATGCATGGCAGCCATAAAGTAAAAAACCGGGATATTTTCCTGTGCAAAGGGAGCATGGTCGCTTCCCCCGGAAGGCCTGTCGGAGGCACGGTAAGCAAGGTCGAGATTGATGTTGTAATCCTCGATATTCTGCTTTGTAACTTTTTCTATACCGGCATTAGCCCTGGTGTAAACCATGGATGCTTTATTTTTCATGGAGTCATTTTCCATATCACGGGCAATCATGTCATAGTTCAGCTTCAGAACGATGTTCATTTGTTGTTTCATTGCTTCGCGAACGAAATACCGCGAACCCCATAATCCTTTCTCTTCGCCATCCCAGGCGGCGAATATCACTGTTTTTTCAGGCTTCTTTCCGGTGGCTTTGAATGCCTTTGCAATGGTCATCACACCCACGGTTCCCGAAGCATTGTCGTCGGCACCGTTCCATATCCAGCCATTCCATTTTCCCACATGATCATAGTGCCCCCCAACTACAATGAACTCATCTTTTTTCTCGCCTTCAATCATTCCAACAACATTTCGTGCCTTCACGATCTGCGAATTCACAGTGGTTTTAAATGAAACAGATTTACCTGCCAATGCACGTGACAGCGGCTGCATCTTTTCAGCAACAGTTTTTTCAAAAGCTTCAAGACTAAACCCGGAACCAGAAAGAATTTCATGGCCTACTCGTGCAGATACTGTAAACACAGGAATATCGGCAGCCAGTGAATCGCCTGGCATAGACATCCGTGTATCGTAATATGAAGGTAAAGCTTCATCAGCTTCATAATAGTCACCTTTTACAGGGTAAATATCGTTTTGAGCCCATGCAAGTGATGGGTCTTCAATTGTACTTACTTTTATTATTGCAAGTGCACCAGCTTTACTCAGCAGACCGGTTTTATTCCTTTCAAGATAATACTGGGCAAATCTTCCCTGGGGGGCAAATTTTTTATAACCTTCAGAATCTGCATTTTTATGCCCTGGAAAACCCGAAAGGATTACGGCTATTTTTCCATTTACATCAACCTGTGCAAGGTCGTTGTATTTTCCATTTTCTTCCTTAAATCCGTATCCGGCAAATACCAATGGTGCCTTACCAGAACGGCCAACCGTGCCCGGAGTCACATCAAAATCAGATTTGTATGCAAAATCAGCAGCACTTTCCCTTCCCGGACTATGCGTAACAACCGAAAGATTCTGTTCCTCTCCAGGTGAATGTTCCAGCAGGGTGAAGTTCTGAAAATAAGTTTTTTCCTGCGAAGGCAAAACTCCATCTCTTCTTTCACTGCGGGTAGGTGTTCTTTGTTCTACATCACCAAAAGGCTCTACCCCATATAATTTCAGGATGGAGGCAATATAATCGGCAGCCATATAGCCACCCTTCGTACCCACTGCCCTGCCTTCAGTCCAGTCGGATGCCAGAAACTCAAGTTGTCCCCTTACAGCCGACTCTGTTATTGCTTCCAGTCCCTTTTCAGCCTCTGATTGGCCATATACCATTCCGGTTGCAAGCAACATTGCCGGCAACAACAAGGAAATTTTCTTTTTTAAAATCATGTATATAATAATTAGTAATTGGATTTCCCCCTCATATGTATAAGTATCTAAAAGAAGGGGTTAATATTACAAATAACTTTTAAATCAAAAAAGCATTAAATGTGATGAGTTATAAAGAAAATAAACCCTGTATACCGCCGATTTTTACCAGTTTCTGTTTCATTATGATTACGTAACTTTTTTTTGAATTTACAGTAAAAACAAATAAAAATTCTTATGCAATTATGATTTTTGAACTCTCCTACATTATGGATCACGACCCCTCCCCACCTCCCCTAAGGGGAGGAGTAATACGCTCTGTACCAGCATACTGCTTAACTTGCACTATCCTAAAGTCCCCCATCGGGGGATTTAGGGGGTCGTTTATAATATTATTTTTCATATGGCTTTAATACTCATTACAGAGGGACTATTATTAAAAATCAACTGCTATGAACACAGAAACAACACTCAGAATTTGTGGCTCCATAATTAAAAGAGAGCCACTGACAAGGTTTTCGGGTTATACAATGGAAAACACTGTAATTGCTGAGGCAAACCAGCCATACAACAACTATTATGGCAGAATTCCCGACAAGCCGCAGCCCAACTCTCTGTTCCTTTTTACAGAGCGCTACTATACCCTGGAAGAGGCTCTCAGGTTCACACAGAACATTGATTTCTGTGCAAAAAACATGGTGAATGTTGCGAGTGCTGTCATTCATTTTTCAAGAACACAGCATCCTGCCATTCGTATACGCAACTTCCCCGATTACCAGCACATAGGTATGCTGCAGGAGTGTTATTCGCGGCAGGGAATGAAATTCGCCAGGAAAGTGAATATTGAAACTGAGGGATTGATCCAGGTCAATAAATGCTTTCATGTTAAAGATGCGGGCGATGGTTTTTACATGGACAAGGATGAACCAAATGAAGGATATTTCCTGATCCCCTCCTATCCCGACATTGAAGAGTTTGAGCAACTGCTCAGGAATATCCGCAATAACTGCATTTGCCCTATTTTTGATGCTGCCTTTGGAGGTTTTATCATTAACGGAAAAGTAACTGACATCATGAGGGTTTATTCCGGGCATCTTGATATGGATCTGTTATACTGCGTCAGGAATGGTACATTAAGATGGATGGAATCTAAAAACACATTGCAGACATTTCCTTAATTTATTTATTTTTATCGCAGGAAACTCAATAAATAAATCAGATGATAAGCAGGACCAATCGCAGGAACTTTATCCGTAACTCGGCCGTGGCTGCAGCCGGAGTAGTCGTGGCCAACAGTTGTGCAACGCCAAAAGCCCGGGAAAACGAAACCGGGAATAATGTTCGCCGGAACCGTATAGGTGTGTCAACCTATTCCTTCTGGCAGTTCAACGGGCCCAAGGAAAAAGCGCCCATTGAAGATTGCATTGAAAAGGCGGCACAGATGGGGTTCGATGGCATAGAGTTTCTTTTGGTTCAGATGCAGTCGGAAGAGAACGATTATCTCCAGAAACTGAAGCGTCAGGCTTTCCATGCCGGTCTCGATATCATGGGTTTTTCAACTCACCAGGGTTTTGTGTTTCCCGAAGAGGAGAAAAGGCAGACGGAAATAGATAAGTCAATCCGTCAGATTGAACTGGCATATACCCTTGGCATTCCCACGATGCGCCTCAATACAGGCCGTTGGGGCACCAGCGGCTCATTTGATGAACTGATGGCCAATAAGGGCATTGAACCTGTACTTGAGGGTTATACCGAAGACGAAGGTTTTAAATGGGTTACCGGTGCAATAGAACAGCTTATTCCAACTGCTGAGAAATGCGGTGTAGTGCTCGGACTGGAAAACCACTGGGGGCTGGGGAGGACTGCAGAAGGTGTTTTACGCATAGTGAAAGACATTAATTCACCGTGGCTTCAGATAACTGCCGACACAGGCAACTTCCTCGACAGGCAGTATGAACAGCTTGAAATGCTTGCCCCGCAGACATATCTTATCCAGGCCAAAACCTACTATGGAGGGGGCAAATGGTACACACTCGATATTGACTATGATAAGGTGGCCCAAATCTTCCGTAAATCGAATTACCGCGGCTATGTATCGGTGGAGTTTGAAGGGCAGGAGGATCCAAATACCGCCATACCCAAGAGCCTGGAGGTAATGAGGAATGCCTTCACATGGGAGGTATAAATTAAGACCAATATATTTTAACAATGTTATCCGGTAACATTGTTAAAATAATGAATTTTGAGATCTCTCACTTCGTTCGAGATGACAATCAGTTAGTTATATAGCTCTGAAAACTCCGTCATTTCGACCGTAGGGAGAAATCTCAAATCTAAACCGGACACTATTGATATTTTTTAGTTATACAGCCTGCCGTCAGGGAACTTTCGACAGGCCTTCTTTTGCCTGTGCATCATCAGGCCGCAGTTCAAGTGCCTTATTGTACCAGAAGCGGGCAACGTTGTAATTTTTGTTTTCCATAGCCTCCGCTGCATTTTTCATGTGGCTTTCGAACAATTGTCCCGACTGGCCGGCAACCCTTTCATTTATTAAATCAGAAATAGCCTGTAACTGCTCCTTTGGATAGGATTCATCAGGTTTCATAGTCAATGCCCTGTTATACCATCCGCGGGCAACAGCAAGTTGGTTCTGCCGGAAAGTGGAATCGCCAAGATTTACATAATTCTGGTAATCACGGTCGCGCTGGGTTAGCTGAAGGCTGTTGATCAGCTTGTTGATTTCAGCTATACGTTGAGAGGGATAACTTTCCTTCGGCTTTACATCCAGGGCTTTATAATACCAGGCACGGGAAACATTATAATTCCTGCTTTCGAAGAATCCATCGGCAAGTGAAATGTATTCATTATACATCTGGTTCAAACCTGCATCTGTCATTTCCTGTCTTTCAGTGACCTGCTGCTGGCGCTGTTCGATCTCTGCCCTCCGGCGTTCCATTTCTTCTGAAGCCCTTTGTTCAGCAAGCAGTTTCTCCTGCTGTTGCTTCCTTATGGCATCTATTTTTGCTATCTGGCTTAGAGGATATGGTTCTGCAGACTTAATTTCCAGAGCATTTTTATATTCAGTTTCTGCTTCATCGTATGATTCAGCCTTAAAAAAACCGTCGGCTGCAAGAATGATGGAACGGTATTTTTCATCCATTTCCTGTTGTTTCAGGAGTGCATCGATTTCATTTATTTTATTTCCGGGATAAGTTTCACCCGGTTTGATTTCGCGGGCCTTTATGTATCCGGCTCTCGATTCAGCATATTCCCTGTTTTTGAATAGTGCATCAGCAGCAAGGACCGCATTCTGATAATCCAGTTGCAACTGTTCCTGTTCCTTTCTGGCCAGCTCGCGGTCATTCAGAATCTTACTGATTTCAGCGATCTTCTGCTGAGGTATAGTCTCACCAGGTTTCAACTGAAGTGCAGTTTGAAAAGCCGACCGTGACTTTTCATATTCATCCAGCTTGAAAAGGCTGTCTGCATTTGCAACAGCTCTTCTGTATTGCCTTTCTTTTTCAGCTTCAAGGGCAGCCAAACGTTCTCTTTCTGCAGCTTCAGCTTCAGCTGCAAGACGCGCCTGCTCTGCTTCCGTTTCGGCGGCAAGCCTTGCACGTGTTTCAACTACAGAATCGATTTCAGCAATTTTACCTGCAGGATAGCTTTCCGATGGTTTTGCCTGTTGTGCCTGTCGGTATCCTGCCTTTGCTGCCTCAAAATCTTCACGTCCAAGGGCTTCATCTGCCAGGGCTACGGCATTATCATAGGCTTTTTGTGCATCGGCAATCTGTGCCACCATCCTGGTAATTTCTTCTATACGCTGCTGCGGACGTGATTCACCGGGTTTTATCTGCAGTGCATTTTGATAGGCTGCAAGTGACCTATCATACTCATTCAGGCTGAACAGGCTGTCGGCACCGGCAATAGCTTTTGTATACAGCCTGTCGGTCTCAGCCTGCAGTGCAGCCATACGGGCCTGTTCGGCAGCTTCTGCTTCGGCAGCAAGACGTGCTTTCTCTGCCTCGGCTTCGGCTGCAAGCCTGGTACGGGTTTCAACAACAGAATCAATCTCAGCGATTTTTCCGGCAGGATAACTTTCAGAAGGTTTTGCCTGCTGTGCCTGCAGGTAGCCTGACCTGGCCTTTTGGAAGTCTTCATTCTTCATGGCCTCATCGGCTAAAGCTATTGCATTGTTGTAAGTTTTTTGTGCATCCGCAATCTGTGCCAGCACCTGCCCTATCTCTTCAATACGCTGCTGAGGCAGCTTTTCTTCAGGTTTTATCTGCAAAGCATTCTGATAAGCTGAACGGGAAGCTTCATATTCATTCAGATTAAACAGGCTGTCGGCGCCTGCAACAGCCTTGTTATACTGCCTGTCAGTTTCAGCCTGCAGTGCAGCAAGCCTTGCCTGTTCGGCAGCTTCAGCTTCTGCTGCCAGCCGTAGTTTCTCTGCTTCCGCCACAGCAGCAAGCCGGTTTCTTTCAGCTTCAGCTTCGGCTGCAAGGCGTGCACGGGTATCCACGACAGAATCAATTTCAGCAATTTTTTCAGCAGGATAACTTTCTCCGGGCTTAGCCTGCTGCGCCTGGCTGTATGCTGTTTTTGCAGCCACAAAGTCTTCACGTCCGAATGCCTCGTCTGCCAAAGCAATTGAATTATCGTAGGCTTTTTGTGCATCCGCCATTTGAGCCAGTAACTCTCCTATCTCCCCTATTCGCTGCTGAGGACGTGATTCCCCGGGTTTTATCTGAAGTGCATTTTGATAGGCCGTTCGTGAAGCTTCATAATCCTTCAGGTTAAACAGGCTGTCGGCACCGGCAACTGCGTTGTTGTACCTCCTGTCAGTTTCAGCCTGCATGGCTGCCAGCCGGGCCTGTCCGGCAGCTTCAGCTTCTGCTGCAAGCCTTGCTTTCTCTGCTTCGGCTTCAGATGCCAGACGTGCACGTGTTTCCACAACAGAATCGATATGAGCCAGCCGTTCTGCCGGGTAACTTTCACCGGGCTTAACCTGTTGTGCCTGGTGGTATCCGGTTCTGGCAGCCTCAAAGTCTTCGCGGCCAAGAGCCTGATCAGCCTGTGCAATGGCCTGATCATATGCTTTCTGAGTTTCTGCAACCTGTACCAGCAACTGTGCAATTTCTTCAATGCGCTGCTGCGGGCGCGGCTCATCAGGTTTAATCTGCAATGCTTTTTGGTATGCTGACCGGGAATTCTCATATTGGTTTAAACTGAACAGGCTGTCGGCACTGTTAATTGCACTGGTGTACTGCCTTTCTTTTTCAGCCTCCAGAGCTGCCAGGCGAGCCTCTTCTGCAGCTTTTGCTTCATTTGCAAGACGGGCCTTTTCTGCTTCAGCTTCGGCTGCAAGCCGTTCTTCTTCTGCAAAAATGGCCTGGATTTTTTCAACCTGCAATTTTGGATAATTCTCAGAGGGAAGCAGGCTTGCAGCTTCCTCATATGCAGGAAGCGCCTCGGCATACTGTTTTCTCTGGAATGCCCTGTCGGCTATTTTAATCTGCTTGTCATAAAGGGTTTTGGCAGCAAGCATGTTCATCAATGATTTTATTTCATCAATTTTCCGAAGGGCTACTTCATCGCCCGGCTTATGGACCAGTGCATTTTCATAAAAGGAAATGGCCTTGTCATAAAACTGCTTTTCAAAATTCAGTTCCGCCTGGAAGATTGATTCCCTGTAGCCTTTCAATTTTTCAGCATCTTCAGACTGCTGTTTCAGGATGCTGTTAATCTCGGCTATTTTCTGAACCGGATACTGATCGTCTTTTTTAAGTTCCAATGCCTGGTTGTAAAACTTCAGGGCTTCTGCATAAAGCAGTTCATCGAACGAATTGTCGCCACGGGTAATAAGGCTTTTATATTCTTTATCAGCCTGCACCTGGCCAAGGATTTTATCAATTTCAGCTATGCGGCCAATGGAGTGGGTATTTTCAGCATCAATCGACAAAGCCCGCTGATAGGAGCTTTTTGCATCCTCATATTGTTTCTGGTCAAACTGCAGATCGCCTTGTGTAATCAAAGCATGCAGGCGGTTTTTAAGTGCCTGTTCCCTCTCCTGTGCCAGCATCATGATAGCAAGCAGGTCATTTATTTCAGCTATCCTGTCGTGCGGATATGGCTCCTTTGGAAAAATCTTGCTTGCAGCCTTATATCCGTCGAGAGCAGTCAGGAATTCCTCGCGGTTATATTCAGTTTCGGCTGCTTTGATCAGTTTGTCGTATTCCCTTCTCAGTTCGGCCATTTCCTCCTTTGCAATGTTGTCGAGATCATCGGCTACTTTTCCGATCTGTACCGACTGCAGAATGGCCTGGTCAATCAGTTGTTTGATCTGGATATCGTTGTAAAACAGTTCAGATATGAAGTTATCGACGCTTTCACTGTAATAGATTCTCAGAACAATGTTCTCCGAGAAAGTTTTATCTATGCCGGTAATTTCTGTAAACAATTTAATATTTAGTGGAAATGGGGGAAACCTGGGGTCCGATTGAAGCACATTCTGGGGGACGCGTGTATCAACAGCTATCCTAAGGGGAAAATTATCTTTCCGAGTGAAATTTAGAATAAAATCATAACCGTAGTCAAGCTCCAGCTTATAACGGCCGTTGGAACCGATACCATAATCAGCTGTTTTTCTGCCATTCCGGAAAATTTCTATCACTGCACCGTCGACGGAACCTTTTTCTACGGAAACTGTGCCTTCCACAGCCAGGCCATTGCTTCTCTGGGCGTTAATTTCTTGTATTGCAAATAATAACAGGAAACAAAGTATGAGGTAAAATCCCTTCATTTATTTCTTTTTTACTGAAAAACGAAAATAACCACAAATAATTATTCAAGACATAAAAATGGATAATTTGTTTTGAAGGGCATTTTCATGTATCCTTCATTCGTTCAATTGTTCCTGTTCAAATTGTAAGCAAGAACCTGTATTCAGGCATTCAATTGATAATTTTTTATAAATATCTTTTTCAGGACAAAAGATTTTTAAGTTTAATTGTGTTAGTTTGCTGTTTAATCAAAAAGATCTTGACCGAATGAAGCAGGAAGCATCATTGATTACAGCTCTCTTACCTATCATTGTACTGATAGGCTTACTGACATCAAATGTAATTCTTTTCGATGACACCCTTGCGGGAGCCAACCAGATTGCCCTGATGCTTTCGGCTGCCCTGGCCGGGATTATTGCATGGAAGCTTGGATACAAGTGGCCCATTATCAGGGAAAAGGTTGTCAGCACCATTGGTTCAGCCATGCCTTCCATCCTTATCCTGCTGATGATTGGATCACTTGCCGGGACATGGATGCTGAGCGGAGTTGTACCTGTGATGATCTACTACGGAC
>Ga0209347_1002965_pt1 | contig 20983 bp, 15 predicted proteins | sample AutmiccommuBRH23_FD_187382 | JGI IMG/M metagenome (GOLD analysis project Ga0209347, IMG submission 187382) | Deep subsurface microbial communities from Mt. Terri, Switzerland - Autotrophic microbial communities BRH/23 (SPAdes) (version 2) | ecosystem: Environmental > Aquatic > Deep subsurface >...
CTAAAACCCAGATAAGCCAGGGAGTTGGTAAAGGACATTAGCCCCCTCACATGGTAACTGAAAGGGGGGAAAGGATAACCGAGATGGGAAACTTCAGGAAAGGGTACGTACTCTTTGCATAATTGAGGCAGCACCTAGGCGGGCACAGCCTAAGCATATAAAATGAAAGGATCAGCTCGCCCTGCAGGCCATCGAAAATCCGGACACCCGCGGACCTGTCCGATCCTTTCAATCATTTTCCGGCAGCACTCGACGGAGGAAAGCGTATTTATGGAATAAAACTGTTACTCCCTGCGGTATCTGGCGGTCCTTTCATCGGAGATCCTCCCATTCCAGTTAAGCCCGAACCCGAAATCATAGGAATTTCCCGCTGCATCCATATGGGGTTCCATATCCAGGGGGACGTCCTCGTATTGTTGTTCCACGGTTGCCATCCCCGCCGGCATTTGCAACGGCAGCAGGCCTGATGGTACCACGGCACCTGACAGGATATCGAGCACCGCCTGGTCCTGTACGTTAAAGTTTATCAGCAGCCCTTCAATTTCTTTCTCAAACTCCGCGACCACGGTGGGATTCGACATTTTAAGGACCACCACCACCGGTTTTCCCTGCATGGCCTTTTTGGTGTCCAGGATAAGTTTAAGATCCGTATGGTTATCGGCTGTTACGGTTTTGCCCTTATAGGTGCGGTTAAGGACATCACCTTCCCGTGCATCGCCGGCGATACTTTCCGCCCGGGCTTCATCGGCAGTATAGGGCCCATATTGGAGGCTGATGGGCAGGAAACCGGTTTCGCCTGCCTCAGCTTCTATTGCGCTATAGCCCGCTGTCCGGCCATTGATCGGGTTGGTCACCACCACCAGGGCCATATCGGCATCATCCGGATTCTCTGTAACCGTAAAATATTTCCCGGCCACCGTAAGGCTCATCGGGTCTTCCCAGCGGGCAGGGATCTCCTGTCCGAAAAAGGAACTGGATGCAGGGACATAGCGTTTGGGGATATATACCTTTGTCTCCTTTTTGACAGGGAGGACGGCATTCTGGTTCTTTAGCACCACGACCGATTTCAACTGAGCGTCATACCCCGCCTTCATATATTCCGCGTTCCCCACAATTTCCTCGGTTTCCGAAACATCCAGATACGGATTCTCGAACAGGCCCACCCGGAAAATGTTCTTAAGTAGTCGCACCGCCGAGGTTTCAAAGCGCTTTCGCATAAAGTCCTCCCCGTGTTCGGCCACCCCCATGGCATAGGCTTCGAGAACCGGGGCCGCTTCGTTGTTCCCGCCAAACTGGTCGCATCCTGCCATGAGTATTTTGTAATGGCGTTCGGCTACGCTCAGGCTTTCCACACCCCAGGGTGTACGCCCGAACACGGCCATTCCTTCATCATCCCGTGTGACACCCCAATCCGTGCAAACCACCCCGTCATAGCCATACTTGCCCCGCAGCATGTCTGTAATGAAATAGCTGCTGAAAGCATTCCCGACATTTTCACCTCCGGGATCCTGGTTAAACGAGATGGTATAATAGGGCATCACCGCAGATGCCATACCGGTGCCCCCCTCGAGTTTAAAGGCCCCCTCCACAAAGGGCAGCAGGTGGGTTTCCAGGTTGTTGCCGGGGAAAACGGCAAATTTTCCGAACCCGTAATGCGCATCGCGCCCGGCTTCCCCAGTGCCCCCGCCTGGCCAGTGTTTTACCATGGCATTGACACTGCCATAGCCCCAGCCTCCTGCAATCTCCTGCCCGCCGGTGGAAGTTTGAAAACCATCAACATAGGCCTTTGCCATATCGGTTGCCAGGCCCGGGTGGCTCCCGAAAGTGCCGCTGAAGCGGTACCAGCGGGGATCGGTGGCCAGGTCTACCTGAGGCGATAAGGCGGTGGCAAGGCCCAGTGCCCTGTATTCCCGGGAAGCGATTTCCCCAAACTGTTTAACCAGGGCGGGCTCGAAACTGGCTGCCAGACCTATTGCCCCCGGCCAGCGCGAAATGTCGCCCCCGGCCCCCAGGGTGTATTCCTCGTCGGACTCTGCCTGGTGCCTTGGATCCGTACTGTTATTGGCAGGGATCCCCAGGCCAAGCCCTTCCACAAGGGCCTGGGCATTGTTGTTCCACCGGGCAGCCACCCCTGGGCTTTCAATGGTCGTTAAAAGTACATGCCTGAGGTTGTCTTTGGTTAGAAAATCAACCTGCTGGTCTGTAAGGTCTGATGCTTTGGCGCCGCTTTCGTCAAACGGTTTGCCGCTATAGGTGCCCCCTGCCCCGAATCCGCCGCCGGGAACCCGCTGGTGACCGCTGTATAGCATCAGCCCCGCAATCTGTTCCACCGTCATTTTTGTCGCCAGGTCCTGCGCCCTTTCTTCAGCACTAAGTCGCCAATCTTCGTAGGCATCGAGCTGCCCGTTCCTGTTAAGGTCCTTAAAGGCATATCCGTTTTCCGTTATCAATGTAACCCCCGACCCTGGGGAATAGCCCAGCTGCTTTCCTCCTTCATTGTTAACAAGCTTATAACCGTCTTTTGCGGTTTCCGTCCATTTTGGCTGGCAACCGGCCAGCACCATCATTCCGATCATAGTCAGAATGGGCAAATGCTTCCTTTCCAGGCAGTGGTTCTTTGTATTCATCGTTGGTTATTTCTTTTAAGGGTAAATTCTTACTTTAAATCAGCAGGTTTATTGCTGCGCCATTTCGGTATTTATGGTGATGGCCACCTCATCGCCTATAGGGGCTGCGGAGCCGCCTATATTAAAATCGGAACGTTTCAGCAGGCCTGTGATCTTCAGGCCGGCTTTTAGTTTCTGGCTGCGCTGGTCTGTAATGATCCCGTTGAGTTTGCCATCCAGGGTAACCGGTTTTGTGACCCCGTGCATGCTGAGGTCCCCGTTGATCCTGAAGGTATTCTCCCCTGTTTTTTCTATGGAATTGCTTTTGAAGGTAATGGTCGGGTAGGTTTCCACTTCAAAAAAGTCCTCACTTCTAAGGTGATCGTCCCGGCGGCTGTTCTGCGTATCGATACTTGCCGTTTGTATGGTTACATTGAATTCGGGCTTGCCGAAGGATTCATCTGCCTGTGCGTCTATCTCAAATTCATTGAACCTTCCGGTTACCTCCGAAATCACAAGGTGCGAAATGGCAAAGTTCATATTGGTGTGGGCTTTGTCTGCCTTCCAGCTGGATTGGGCATTAACGGCAAGGGCCGCGATAAGGAACAAGGACGTAAGAATACGTTTCATAGTGTGTGATTTGTTAAATGTTAGTTTTATGTTGATTCAAATTAAGTTCCTTAAACAACCAGGTTTTTGGCAAGCCGGAAACCTGATGCCATATCGCCTGTAAGCTCATCGGCCATGTTCCTCTCAAGACTGTCTCTGAATACCCCATCCGAGGCATTGGGTACATAGCCCCCGCCCTGGTAGCCATTGGTGGCATACACCCTGTCACAAACATCTTCCGGAAAGGCAATCTGGCTGACCAGCAGGGAATTTTCGTCAGATCCCCGGACTTCTATATGGATATGGGGTGCGCGGCCGCGGTAATAACCCGGGAATATACTTATAAAGGAAACCATCCCCCGGCTATCGGTTTGCTGCCTGCCACGCAGGAAATGCTCGTCTTCAAGATTGTCTGCCTGCATCCGGTTTCCACCGTACTCCGAGTAACGCCCCTGATTGTCGCAGTGCCAGACATCGACCCAAACATGCTCCATTGGGCTGCAATCGCGCGCCTCTTCAAGGATGGTCAGTTGCAGCAGGAGTGCCACGCCTTTCCGGCCTCCGGTAATATCGCTTTTTACCAGGGATGACGGTTTCCTGTTTGGAAAAGGCCCCCGGGTTTCCCTGGCTGCGACTTCGCAGTTTTTAGCTTTCTGGCGAGTCCGTTTCCCAGTGGGATCCTGTGGATGCAGGATGGCAGAAAAAGCCACTGCTCCGCCAAAACCTGCGATACTTTTGGTTAAAAACTCCTTGCGCTTCATAGAGCTATTGCTTATTCGGAAGGGGCCGCGGGCCTGCGCTCGGGCATCTTCAGGCTGTCTGCAGGGTAGGTCCGTTTAAGGAAATCCATCTGCTGCCGGGCCCAATCCATCACCAATTCCCTCTGGGTTTCATCCAGGTTGGCACCGCTGTGCAACCCGAAATACGTATAAGAGGGTAAGGGCATTTCATGCTCCTCCACCATCTCTACTACCTCCTCAAACTTGTGATTCTGGATGGCGATGGGCAGGTTGGTGAATTCCGAAAAATTCAGGTGGCGTTTCCCATCTGTTACGTGATTATCCAGCCACCAGGCCACCGGTTGTACCCTTGAATACCAGGGATACTCGGTCTTGTTAGAATGGCAATCATTGCAGGCCACCTGCAACACCTGATTCACCTCCCCCGGCACTTGGTATGCCGTTGAGATATCATACGTACGATCGTCTGAAACATTCGGTTCCGGGCGGATAAACTGAATTGCCAGCAAAAGTACCAGCAATCCTATTAGAACTTTTTTAAGCATGGGTATATGGATATAAAATTTGTTACAAGCGGGAAAGGGGCAGGCCGCAGCAAATAAACCGATACTTTTGATTCCTGCCCCTTAAAAAGGTTTAAACACTGGGTGACAAAAATTTAATTTCCCTGCACTATTTCAAATAATTCCTTATCAAGCTGCGGTTTTAGCTCACACTGCGTGTTAAAATGCATGGTGGCCGTATTGTCTGCGGTATAGGCAGGCCAGTCCGGAAGACCCTCGTGGTTAGGGTTGCCGTTTCGGGAAAAATTAATCCACGCCCTGCTCATCCTGTCGGCCAGAATGTGCGCCTCTTCCCCTCCACCGGTCATTTGTTCGGAACGGTCGATATTGTCAAAGACAAAAGGGAGTTCCATACAATGCAGGGCTTTGTATTTGCCGTCAAACACCGGCGATTGCCAGGTGAACAGATACATATAAACCGGGGCGCCACCCTCCAGGGAAGATTTTGAATTCGCCTGGGCCACTGCCCCGGGCCGGAACATGGTATCCACGTCCAGCAGGTCTTTTGCGGCCGTATCTCCCGGATAGGCCTTTTTCACGGCTGCAAGGTATCGATCGGTTTTTTCCTTGTATTGCTCCCTGATATGCGCCATGATTTCCTCCTCCGATGCCTCGGCAAACCGCATGTTGGCAAAGGGTGCAAACTCGTTCTTTACCGTGCCTATCAGCAAGGGTATTTCTTTGGAGAGGGCCAGTGCTTCATCCGAGTGCAATTGGAAGGGCAGGTCCTCCCCGTCCCTGCTGGGGCCCCAGTTCAGGCCAAAGCCCATTATTGGCTTCCCTTCGGCCTTAAAACGTTCCTCTACGATTTTCAACGCCTTGCCGCTGGCCTCCGCCAACACAGGGAAGGGGATCTTTTGCAGGCTGTCGGCCTGATCAGCCGTTAAGCCCAAGATGTCTAAAGTCTCCGCCGCTATACTTTGGGTGTCCTCTTTTTCAAGGATAGAAGTCCTGAAAGCCCCGCTCTGGTTAATGGCCTTATGGAAGAGGCCCTTTGCCTTGGGCATGGCCATTAAGGTATTGACCTTGGCGCCGCCGCCGGACTGCCCAAAAATAGTGACATTGCCCGGATCGCCCCCGAAATTTCCAATGTTGGCATTTACCCATTCCAGGGCCGCAACCAGATCGAGCATGCTGTTGTTGGCCGAATGTTTATATTCCTCGCCATAGGCTGATAAGTCGAGGAATCCCAGGACATTCAACCGGTGGTTGACGGAAACCACAACCACATCGCCTTTCCTGCTCAGGTTCTCCCCATGGTAGGAAGGCAATTCCTGGCTGGAACCGGCCGTGAATCCGCCTCCATGGATCCAGAACATGACCGGCCTTTTTTTACCATCACTGATGGAAGGCGTCCAGATATTGATCCTGAGGCAATCTTCATTGGTATATCCCCAGTCGTGGTCGAACACAAATTCCGGTTCGTCCTGTACCTGGGTCGTTGGCGTCATCAGGGGCGCAACCGGGCCCCAGGAGGTGGAACTGCGGACCCCTTCCCATGGTTCCGGTTTAACAGGAGGTATAAAGCGTTCTGCTGTGGCATAGGGAATCCCTTTATAGGTAAAGATGCCGTTGTGGATAAAGCCACGTACTTTCCCGGATTCCGTTGAGGTAACGGCAACATCCTTCCCGGTCTGCAGGGGAAGGTCCTGGCCGAGGGTGGCATTTGTAACCAATAGCAGGACAAGGAGTTTTAAAGTTGTTTTTTTCATGTTCGTTAGTTTTGAGTTTTGTAATGTTTAGGCTGAATAAATAGTTCGTTCCAGGAAGGCGTTCACAAATTTCCCCTGGGGGTCATGGGTTTTTGCCAAATCCCGGAAATCGGAAAATTTTGGATACAGGGATCGCAACTCTGCGGGGGGCATGGAGAAGAGCTTGCCCCAATGAGGCCGTGCCCCAAAAGGTTTTAGTTCCGCTTCTATCATGGTGATCAGCGCTGCCACCTGCTCCGGGCGTTGCTTCCAGGTAAAATGGATGGCTATGCTCTCTCTCTGGTAGCAGGGGCTCATCCATAAATCGTCTGCAGCTATGCTCCGTATTTCGGTGATCATGAGTTCGGGCCCAATGGCCTCCCGCTTTTTCTCCAGTGCCAGGATCGCGTCTACGGCGTGCTCCCGGGGGACAAAGAATTCGGATTGCAGTTCTTCCCCGCTGCTGGGAGTGAACCCCATTTTAAAATGCGGCAACCGTTCAAACCAGGGGCCCGGGACCCCCATTTGTGCGGTACAGTTTTCGGCGGAAAGCCGGGTGATGGGATGCAGGTTTTTAGCTGCTGCTTTAGCGCCATAAAAGTCATTTTCCAGATTTACAGGCCCCGCATCCATCCGGCTTTTGATCCAGACCTGGCTGATGAGCTGGTCCTGCCAGTCGGTAAAGAGGCTAACACTGTAGCCCGCAGCCATAATCACGTCAAAATTCTCCCGGAGGGATTCCAGGGGCAGGTCCTGAAACACATCCTGCCGTACCTCATAGGTTTTCTGAAGGTCGAGGGTGATCTCTGTAACAATGCCCAGGGCCCCAAGATTAACGATCATGGCGTCCAGCACCGGCTTGTCCTTTTCCCTTCTCAGCTCGAGGATTTCCCCGCTGCCCGTCACCATACGCAGGCCTGAAACAGCGGTAGCCAGATTGCCAATGCCGATCCCCGATCCGTGGGTTGCCGTGGCACATGCCCCGGCCACCGAAATATGGGGCAGGGAGGCCAGGTTGTGCAAGGCATAGCCCCTTTCGTGCAGGCCGGGAGCAAAGTCACCGTACCTGACACCTGCCCCAACGGTTATGGTAAGGGCTTCCTCGTTGACCGGACCGATTTCATTCAGGTATTCCGTTGAAATCTGGTGCAGGGGGCTATCGGCAATATCATTAAAACAATGCCGGGAACCCAGGGCCTTTTGACGGTCCAGTTTTTTGATCAGGGCACGCACCTCTTCAGCCGAACGGGGTTTGTGCAATTGCGTCGCCCGGTATTCATAGTTCCCCGCCCAATTGGTCCTGGGGGTTTCGGCCGGTTGCTCTTTCGGGGCATCCTTGCATCCTATTGGAATGACCATGCTTCCCGCCGTAAAGGCAGCCGTAGTCTTGATAAATTCCTTTCGTTTCATAGGTGTATGGTTTATTTCGTTCGATTGGTCCGGAAGCTATCAGTCTTCCCCGGGAACATTAAATGTATAGGTCCCCGACAGCAGTTCCAACTCCAGTAGCCCGTTGCCTTCCGAAAGCACCCTCAGCCCTTTCGCCCGTTTCAGTGGTTTCCCGCTTTCACTGACCGCGGCTGCAGCATCAGCCCGGAGGTAAAGGGTTGCCGAACTGTTGGGAGGAACCGTAACCCAGTAGGTAGTCCCCTTCCCGCTAAGTGACCATTCACTTTCAATACGGCCGTACATGCTGTTATAATACCCTTTCGCCCAGCGCATGGCGCCATCCGGGTCTGGGGTGGGCCTGAGGATAAAATGTTTGAACCCCGGATGCTCCTCATCCCGCTGTATGCCCAGTGAATGGTTGTACATCCAGGCTGCCACCGCCCCAAAGGAATAATGGTTGAAGGAGTTCATACTGTTGTTCCCCCCGAAACCGTCTTCAATGGTATAGGAATTCAGGCGTTCCCAGATCGTGGTAGCCCCGTTCACCACGGAGTATAGCCATGAGGGGTAGCTTTGCTGCTGCAACAGGCGGTAGGCCATGGCTTCATGGCCGCTTTCCGTAAGGGCATGGCTGATGGATGCAGTGCCGATAAAACCCGTCATCAGGGAATACTCCGGGCGCAGCACGCCAAGGTCGTCGCGGTTTTTCCTGGCTACGCTGGCTGCCAGATGCTTCGCGGCGTCTTCCTTATGGGTTTCATTAAAGATACCGAAATTCAGGGGGATCGCATACGATGCCTGGGTATCTACCGGATCCCCGGGCAGAGGTTTTTTATAGTCCGGCGGGGCCGGCCCGAAAAAACGGCCTTCATAGCCCGAATGCACCGTTTTGTGCGTTTCGGGGTCTACATAGGTGGCGTTGAAATAATCCTTGCGTGCAGCCCGTTGTGCTTCATACGCCTCCGCATCGGCAGTTTTACCCAGGATATGTGCAACCTTCGACATAACCTCCAGGCAATAAACCTGGTACGCTGTCCAGAGCAGGGTATTGTCATTCCGGGAACCTTCCGGGCTCAGCCAGTCGCCCAGGGGCCCTTCCTCCAAACGCCCGTTTTCCGGAAGCACCTTGCTGTCCAGGAAATCCATATAGCGTTTCATGGCATCATAATGCTGCCCGAGCAACCTTGAGTCTCCATACTGCAGGTATACTTCCCAGGGGATTACGATCCCGGCGCTGCCCCACAACGTCCCCCCGAAACCCCCGCCCACAGGGGCTACATCGGTAAACCGCCCGTCTTCCCTTTGGATATTGCGCATGGCCAGCAAATGCCTGTTCAGAAAGGGCGCGGCATGGGCGAGGTAGGTGGCCGCTTCCGAGAACACGTTGATATCGCCGCTCCATCCCATGCGTTCATTGCGGGCAGGGGTATCGGTGGGAATCGACAGGAAATTCCCCCGCAGAGACCAGGTGATATTCTCCCAGAGCTTGTTAACCAGGTCATTGGAAGTCTCGTAATGGGAAGCAAGGTTTTTGATGGAGCTCACAACCTTGCCCTGGACCTTGTCAACAGCCGGGGGTTCTGCCAAGCCGCTTAATTCGAGGAAACGATAGCCGTGAAAGGTAAACCGGGGCTGTATGGTTTCGGGACCCCCTTTCAGGATATACAGGTCCTGGGTAAGGGCGGCGCGGATATTCTCCAGCATGATCATCCCTTCCTGCCCGGCATAGTCGGGCAGGTCCGGATAGCGCACTTCGGCATACCTCATGATAAGGGTATCCCCTTTTGTGCCATTGGCAATCTGAATATTGGGGAAGCCTACCATGTTCTGACCCATATCATACACGTAGACCCCTTCCCTTACCGATTCTACCGATCGCGCCGTGAGTGTCTCCACTATGGAAGGGCTATCCCCAATCTGGCCTATGAATTGCAAATCCTTATAATGCAGTTTGTCGTCCTGGTAGGTGGTGCCGTCCAGCGGTACTTCCACCGCCTGTTTCCAGGCCGCATCATCAAAATCCGGTGCTGCCCAGCCATTAATCAAATGTTCCTTTCCCGCATCATAAACTTCCCCCTGAAAAAAGCTGCCATAACGCAACGGCCCATCGGTAAATAACTTCCAATCGACAGGGTTGGTCGTTATCAGCTGTTCGCTGCCGTCGTCATAGGTAATCACCATCAGGGCACGGAACGAGGGCCGGTCTCCGAAATAATTCCAGTTTTCCCCGCTATAGGTGATATTGCCACCCCACCAGCCTTCGCTCAGCCAGGTGCCAACCGTGTTTTCGGATCCTTTATCAAGTAATGCCGTAACATCATATATCTGGTACTGATGGGTTTTGTTGTACTGGGTTAGCCCAGGGGTAAAGTAATGATCCCCAACCCGTTGTCCGTTCAAATAAAGTTCATAGATGCCTCTCGCGGTACTATAGATGCGGGCCTTTCGGATTTCCTTATCTGCCGTCCTGAAATCGGAACGAAGCATGGGGGTCGCATTCCTGCTGGGGTCGGCAGTAAGGAGCAGGCCCTTCTGGCCACCATCCAGGTGGTATCCCTGTGCAGTGATGGTTATCCCGCTGCCTTCCCTGCCCGCCAATGCCGAAAAAATACCGGCATCGCCCCCCGGACTTCCCGGGGTTTCCGAAAACAAGAGGTTGGAAGGTTTGCGGAAGTTCCGTACCTCAATGCTTGAAAAATAGGCCTTTTGCCCTTGATCTATCCGAAAGCCTATATCGGCCAGCATTGGAAAACTGATATAATTGTTCCCCGAACCAACCGGATTCAGGTTAAAACCCGGGTCGGCAAATGGCGAGCCCCCTGTGTCGTCACTTTCCGAAATAAGGTGTTCTGCCTCTTCGCTGTCCATAAAAACCTGAAAGAGGCCAAAATTGGATTCGATAAAAACCCGGTGCGGCTCATACTTATTGGTTTCGTTGATAAGATCCAGGGGGATCTCAAAACTGCGGAAAGGGCTATCAGCCTGGTCATCCGGGGAGTAACCCACCCTGTACACATTCATTTTGGCCTTGCCCTCACCGGAGGGAGAGACATCCGAAATATCCAGTTCAAAACCGATATAATGCTGGTCACGGCGCGAGGCCACCCCCTGGATATTCAGGTTTTTATCCATAAGCCTGGGATCATTGGCCCCCAGGATAAATGCCGCCTTCCGGCTTCCGGAATCCTTGTCGAGCTGAACCGTAAAATTCAGTTTGAATACCGAGAGGTAGTGCGAATACAACTGCAAGTCATTGGCCTCGCCCCCTATCCAACGGGCGTCATGCCATGCGGCTGCATCCGGATCCGGATCCATCAGGCCGGTTTCGAACCATGAACCGGCGGTGTGGCTGTTACCTTCCTGGTCCCAAACACGTACCTCCCAGGAATAGCGGGTAGTAGGCTGCAGGGGTGTTCCCTCGTAGGGAATTGCCACCGACACAGCTTTGTTTACCTTCCCGGAATCCCATACCAGTTCCCCCGCAGGATTATTTACTTTAATCTGATACGCCTGCTGTGCCAACCCGCGACCTTCTCCGGAAGCCAGCATTTGCCAGCCAAAGCGCGGTGAAGGCTCATCCAGACCCAAAGGTTCCGTCCGGTATTCCACCTGCAGGCGGCTGATGGTTATTTGTCCGAAAGAGGCATCCAGATTGAGGAAAATCAATAAAAGGATCAGCCCTGAAACTTTGTGCCTTGTGAATTTTGTTTTCATACGTGTCTTATTTTCCGTGTTAAATGGAAAACAATGTTACTACCCATCAGGGGTTTGTCCGTTCTGTACCGTTATGCCCGGATACCTCACGTTCAGCTGCGGAGCGGTTGCTACAGCTTCTTAAGGAAATCGATACTTAACTGCAAAGCCGTTTCCGGTTCTTTCGCCAGGTCGTTTTCCACAAAGAAATGCCGCACCCCGTATTTCCTTGCCAGCGGGATTATGGCCTCGAGGTCTGCGGCTCCTGCGCCTGCGGGCGCCATATACGGGAAAAGCTCCATCCACTGGCTTGCCTCCTCCCCGTCACCTGAAAAGGTCCTGATCGGTTTCATGTCCTTCACGTGCATCAGGTGATAGCGGTTTTTGTATTTCTTCAGGTAGGCAGCCGGGTCTGCTTTCCCCGCAATGGTCCAGAAGAGGTCCATCTCAAGGAAAACAAGCCCGGGATCGGTATTGTCCAAAAGAAGTTCCAGGGGGATCACCCCGTCCCGTTCCTTCAGGCCATAGCCATGATTGTGATAGGCAAACCTCAGGCCTTCCTGTTTGGCTTTCTGCCCCAGATTGTTAAAAACGTCGGCCATCCTCTTATAATCATCCACGGTTTTCCTCCGTTCTTCGGGGATGGCCGGCAGGATTACATAACGAAAGCCAAGGGCATCGCCGGCGGCGCCCAGGTACTCCATCCTGGTCTCAAGGGTCTCCAGGTCGGTGTGCACCGCCGGTACCGTAAGTCCGTTTTCGTGGAACAGGGTTTTGAGCTGGTGTTCTGTACGCCCAAAGTAACCGCTTCCGGAAAACCCAAGATATCCGCTAATGGCTTTCCAGTTATTTTTTGCCGATTCGGCGCTGTAGGGATACGGACCGAACAATTCGATCTCCCTGTAGCCCATCCGGGCAATCATGGAGATGGTACTTTCAAAATCCTTTTCCAGGGATGCCGGCAGGGAAAAGAGCTGCACCCCTATCTTCCTGAGGAGTGCGGTGTTAGCCAGGGCCATCGAATTGGCCTTCATGGCTTCGGTAAACAGGCTGCCGCCAAAGGTCAGCATCCCCATCCGCTTCATAAAGTCTTTTCTATGCATGGATATGTAATTTATGCTCGCCTTTTTGCCTGAAGCTGTACAGGTAAGGTGCCTTGTGGGCCTTGCCGGAAAACAATTTCTCGTGCCTTTCCAGGATATCCAGGCTCAGCATCTTCCGCTGGAAAGAGCTCCGGCCCAATTTCTCACCCAAAACGGCTTCGTATACCTGTTGTAACTCCTTCATGGTGAACTTTTCGGGTAACAGGTTGATTCCTACCAATTTCCTGTCGAGGTTTTCCCTCAGGGTAGCCAGCGCCTTCCCGACTATTTCCCTGTGATCCAGGATCAGGGGCGGAAGGTCGTCTATTGCATACCAGTTGATGGAATCCGAAAGTTCATCGGGCCGGGGTTCAACGTCACTGTAATTTATAAGGGCATAGTATGCAATCGTCACAAACCTTTCGAGCATCCAGTGGGTGCCCCCCTTCAATTCGAATCCATTGGCCTCAATGATGGTCCGCATGACATCCGGGTTGTATCGGGACAGATCTCCAAAAGTATAAAACTGCTCCAGGTAGATGTCCTTAAGGCCGGTGCGTTCCTTCAACCCCCTTCTCACCGCGTCATTCACATTCTCATCCTTCCTTACGAACCCGCCCGGAAGGGCAAACAAGCCCGTGTTGTGGTACTCCAGGATCAGGATCTTCAGTTGCCTGCCGTTAAATCCAAAGATCACCGAATCGTAGGCCAGATGAGGGATAAATTCCTCTTTCAAAGGGAGTTGCTTATTAATGGTTTCAGACAAAACATCAGGTTTTTCCAAAGAAATAGGAAAAATTCAGAAAAACAAAGTATTATTGTAACAATCTGAGACAATAATCATCTTTTAACACTTCCACAATGACAAAAACCTATTCTACCGTATTCTTCCTCCTGGCTATCCTTATTCAAACTGCATTTGCCCAGGACAAGGAGGCCTTCCCTGTTCAGCTTCGTATAGAACAAGGCATTATTGAAGGGAACTACAATACCCATGACGGGATACAAACATATTTCGGGGTACCATTTGCCAAACCTCCGCTTGGAGACCTGCGCTGGAAGGCCCCCCAGCCCGCCGATCCCTGGGAGGGCGTCCGGGAAACCAAGGTTTTCGGGCCACGGCCCATGCAGACCATGGTTTTCGGCGATATGAAGTCACGGTCAGCCGGGGTAAGCGAAGATTGTTTGTACCTGAATGTTTGGACGCCTGCGACAAGGAACACCAAAGGCCTGCCCGTACTGGTATATTTTTATGGGGGCGGCAATGTAGCCGGGGATGCGTCCGAACCCCGGTATGACGGCGAAAGCATGGCCAAAAAAGGCATGGTGGTCGTGACAGCAAATTACAGGCTCAACATTTTTGGCTTCCTGGCCCATCCGGACCTGAGCGCCGAAACCCCCTATAAGGCTTCCGGTAACTACGGGGTGCTCGACCAGCATGCAACCCTTGCCTGGGTGCAGAAAAACATTGCAGCCTTTGGCGGGGATCCCGAAAAAGTAACTATTGCCGGGGAATCCGCAGGATCCATAGGTGTGAGCGTACAGATGGCATCACCTTTGTCTAAGGGTTTAATAGCCGGGGCAATCGGAGAAAGCGGTGCGGGGATCCATCCAACGATGGCTCCTGTATCCCTGGAGGAAGCCGAAAAAACCGGTTCAGAATTTTTGGAAAAGGCCGGGATTAAAAGCATTGCCGAATTGCGAAAGCTCCCTGCCAGGGATATTTATGAAATATATAATGAGTCGAAACGATTTGGGTTCCCCATGGTAATCGACGGGTATTTTTTGCCAAAATCTCTGCCACAGATCTTCGAAGCCGGCGAACAGGCACAGGTACCTCTCCTATTGGGCTGGAATTCGGCCGAGATCCCGGGGATGGCATTTATGCAGGGACTCCCTTATTCCCCGGAGAATTTTGAGAAAAAAGTACGGGAAGTTTATCCGGAAGACTTCGAAAAGGTGCTGGAATTGTATCCTTATGCCAACGCCAAAGAAGTGGAATACTCCGCAACAGCCCTGGCTTCAGACCGGTTCATTGCATACAGCACCTGGAAATGGTTCGACCTGCACCGCCGTAACAGCGATCAGCCGGTTTACCGCTACCTGTACAGTAAACTTCGCCCTCCCCTGGTAAACCAGGGTATGGCTTCGGGCCTCGCGGGCGGCACGGTTAAAAAGGACGACGATGCCCCGAAAATGCCGGAACCCATTGGGGCACCGCACGCCTGTGAAATCGAGTATTGTATGGGCAACCTGCACCTGGTAACCGACTATGCCTGGACGGCCGATGATTACAAGGTTTCCGAAACCATGCAGGAATATTTTGCCAATTTCATAAAAACGGGCAACCCCAATGGGGAAGGTTTGCCCGAATGGCCCGCGGCGGCGGCGGAAGACAGCAGACCCCCTGTTATGATCCTCGACACGGAGAGCAAAGCCGTTGATGCCACAATGGATGACCGCTACCTGTTCCTGGACAAGTCGTACAACAATTGATACTCTATACCGGAATAGTAACCCTGTTACTCCTGCTGGCACTTATCCTGACAAAAAAGATGAGTGCCTTATCGGCACTCGTATTAGTGCCGGTAGCAGGGGCCCTGGTTGCCGGATTTGGCCTTGAAACGGCTGAATTTGCGGTAAATGGCATTAAAGCCATTGCGCCTGTGGTGGCTATGTTCGTCTTTGCCATCATTTTCTTTGGGATCCTTACCGACGCGGGGATGTTTGACCCCATTATCAATTTCATCCTGCGTACCGCAGGCAACGACCCGCGAAAAATTGCCATGGGCGCCGCCTTGCTGGCCATGATCGTACACCTCGATGGTTCCGGGGCCGTTACCTTCCTGGTAGCGGTACCCGCCATGCTCCCCCTTTTCGATAAGCTGGGGATGCAGCGAAAGGTACTCGCCTGCGTTGTAGCCCTTGGCGCGGGCACTATGAACCTGGTACCCTGGGGAGGGCCGACGTTGCGTGCGGCAACGGCCCTGCAGGTGGAAATTACCGACCTGTATACCCCGGTAATGATCCCCCAGCTTGCGGGCCTCCTGTTTGTGTTGGCCGTTGCATGGTATCTGGGGGCCAGGGAAACTAAACGGCTGGGGATCCGGGACACCGAAGCGGATGACGATGGACACCATTTCCTCCTGAAGCCGGAAGAAGAGAAACTAAGACGTCCCGGGTTCTTCTGGTTCAATGTCCTGCTTACCCTTGCCACTATCGGCCTGCTGGTCTCGGGCCTTGTGCCCCCGGCCCTTGTTTTTATGATCGCCACCATTTTGGCGCTCATGGTTAATTATCCCATTCCTGAACACCAAAAGGAACGGATTGACGCCCATGCGAAGGCTGCCCTGCTGATGGCCAGTATCCTGCTCGCGGCCGGCGTATTTACGGGGATCATGAAAGAATCCGGGATGATAGCCGCCATGGCTACCGCGGCAGCGGATACTATTCCGGCCGAAGCAGGGAGGTTTATCCCCCTGATCATGGCCGTAACAAGTATGCCCTTAAGCCTGGTATTTGATCCTGATTCTTTTTATTTCGGATTTCTTCCCGTAATTTCAGAGGTAGGAAACGCGATGGGGGTTGCCCCGGTATCTGTTGGCCAGGCTGCCATCCTGGGCCAGATGACCACAGGTTTTCCGCTGAGTCCGTTAACGGCCACTACCTATTTGTTGATAGGCCTGACCGGGATAGACCTGGCCGAACACCAGCGGTTTACATTTATCTATGCCTTCCTTACCACCCTGGTAATGACGGTGGTATCTATCCTTACCGGAACGCTTCCTTTATAAAATTACGCTATGATGAACCAACTGATGAAAACCTGTTTACTATTGTTTATGCTTGTTCTGGCAGCACCGGCAGCACTTGCCCAGGGCAGCGACGTTAAACCCCGCACCATTGTCACCACAGACGGGGAGATAGACGACGTGGATTCCTTTATCCGGATGCTGCTGATGGCCAATGAGTTTCGGATCGAGGGCCTGGTATACAGCAGTTCCATGTGGCATTACAAAGGCGATGGCAAGGGGACGCCCTTTACTTCGGAAATGGAGATGACGCGCAAGATGTATGGTGCTAAAACCGATCTGCGATGGCCCGGTACCAACTGGATGCAGGAGCTGATCAAGGAATACCAAAAGGTGTATCCTATCCTGAAAACACATGCGGAAGGCTTCCCTGCGCCCGGCTACCTCAAATCCATAATCTATGTGGGCAATATCGATTTTGAGGGCGAAATGGAAAAAGAAACCAAAGGTTCCGAATTCATAAAGAAAAAATTGCTGGATGATACCCCGGAACCGATCTACCTGCAGGTCTGGGGCGGGACCAATACCATTGCCCGGGCGCTCAGATCAATAGAAGAGGCTTATAAAGGCAAGGATAACTGGCAACAGATCTACGACAAGGTTTGCAGCAAGGCGATCCTGTACACCATCCTGGACCAGGATGCCACTTACAGGAAGTACATTGCCCCGAACTGGCCGGATATAAAAGTCTACTATAACGAAAACCAGTTCTGGAGCCTGGCTTATCCGTGGAAACGGGCTGTTGCCCCTGCCCTGCACCCCTACCTGGAAGGGGATTTCATGGGATCGCATATCATCAACAACCACGGGCCCCTTACCAAAAAATACTATAGCTATGGGGACGGGCAAAAACAGGAGGGCGATGATGAACACATCCATGGAGACCCGGGCAGGCTGGACAATGCACAATGGGGCAGCTTTGGGAAATACGACTTTATTTCCGAAGGGGACTCCCCTGCCTATTTCCACCTGTTGGATGTTGGGCTCAACAACCTGGAACACCCGGAATTTGGGGGTTGGGGCGGCCGGCTGAGCCAATCCGATTCCCTGCCCAACCGCTGGGAAGACGGGGAACAGGTAGCCGATTTCAACCCCTATACCCGGCAGATGGACCTTGCTTATCCGCAGACGCGATGGCTGGAAGCCCTGCAGCTGGAATTTGCGGCCCGGGCCGACTGGTGTGTGAAACCCTATGATGAAGCCAACCACCCGCCCGTAGTAGTCCTCGGACACGAGGCAAACCTGAAGGTAACTGCCGGTACACGTATACAGTTGAAAGCCGGGGCCACAGACCCGGATGGTGATCCACTGGCGTACAGCTGGTGGCAGTACGGAGAAGTTGACTCCTATCCGGGAACGGTCCGGATCACCTGGCCGTTTGTTGCCGAACCTTTTGTTCAGGTGCCCGAAGATTTGCAACCCGGACAGGACATCCATATCGTTCTGGCTGTTACAGACGGGCAATTCCCTAACCTTACCCGCTACGCCCGGGTTATCCTTAGCGCCGATTAAAATGGCTTTGGACACGGACAAATACATACGCTTAGGGGCCGGGGCAGGTTATTCCGGTGATCGCATTGAGCCGGCCATGGAACTGGCTGAAAAAGGTGAATTGCATTACCTGATATTCGAATGCCTGGCGGAACGCACCATCGCCCTGGCGCAGCAACAGAAAGCGAGGGATCCGGATTCAGGCTATGACCCCCTGCTGGAGCAGCGCTTCAGGGCCATCCTCCCGGTTTGCCACAGGAACAAGGTAAAGGTCCTTACCAATATGGGGGCAGCCAATCCTATTGCGGCCATGCACCATACGGCAACGATTGCCAGGGAACTGGGGCTGGAAAAACTAAAAATCGCAGCCATTACCGGAGACGACGTCCTGCAGGCAATTACCGGCGGGGACTATAGGCTGCTGGAAAGCGGAAAGCCTTTGTCTGCCCTCGGGGATGCCATCATCTCAGCGAACGCGTACCTTGGCTCGGCACCCCTGGTGAAGGCACTGGAATCCGGTGCCGATGTGGTGATTACGGGCCGGGTAGCCGATCCTGTACTTTTTACTGCGCCGATAATCTATGAATTTGGCTGGCATATGGAAGACTACGACCTCATGGCACAGGGCGTTGTCCTTGGGCACCTTATGGAATGTGCCGGGCATATCACGGGTGGCTATTTTGCCGATCCGGGCTTTAAAGAGGTGCCGGACCTTCACAAACTGGGATTTCCAATTGCCGAAGTGGCGGCCGACGGAAGTTTTACGATCACCAAATTAAAAGACTCCGGGGGCATGGTAAGTACTGCTACCTGCAAGGAACAGCTTTTGTATGAGATCCATGATCCGGCCAACTATCTTACCCCGGACGTGATTGCCGATTTTACAGGGGTTACCGTAACCGAAACGGCAAAGGACGTGGTTCGGGTCCTGGGCGGCCGCGGCAAGGAAAAAAGCGGGCTGTTAAAAGTGTCTGTCGGCTATACCGAAGGGTATATCGGTGAAGGCTGCATCAGTTATGGCGGCCCGGGGGCCGTTGCCAGGGGCCGGCTGGCTATTGATATCCTGAAAAAACGCTTTGAGTTAAGGAATTTAAAGTTACTTGAAGTACGGTATGACCTGATTGGACTTAATTCGCTGTATGGAAAGCTTTTAAGCGCTACAGATCCATCCGAAGTACGGGTGCGGGTGGCTGGAAGGACGATGGCCAGGGAAACAGCGGTTGAGATAGGCAGGGAAGTGGAAACCCTTTACACCAACGGGCCTTCGGGGGGTGGGGGTGTAACCAGGTCGGTGCAGGAAGTGGTGGCTATCCAGTCGGTCCTGATTGATGAGGGCCTGGCGTCACCGGATATACAGTATATAACTATCTGATATGAAACTCAGGGAACTGGCACACTCAAGGACCGGGGATAAAGGAAATATCGTGAACCTTTCCGTGATTGCATACAGGGAGGCCGATTTTCCCCTGCTTCGGGAAAAAGTCACGGCAGCCGCTGTGAAGGCGCACTTTTCAGGCATTGTAAAAGGGGAAGTGGTGCGCTATGAACTTCCCCTGCTAGGAGCACTGAATTTTGTGCTTTATGATGCCCTTGGCGGCGGGGTCACCCGATCTTTGGCCCTTGATAAGCATGGGAAATCACTTTCCTCTGCGCTCCTTGATATGGAAATTTAATTATTTGATTGACTGGCTTTTTTGACCTATCCTTGGTGCCGGCTTTAAAAGTAGTTGGGGCGACGTTTGTTTTCATTGGATATTTTGTACCTTATTGCCAACCTAAACCAAACACCTTATGAAGGCACACCCTGTATTGTTAACTGCCCTCCTGCTACTTCAGACCACCGTAATAATTTCTCAGGTTCAGCTTAGCGCGGAAGTCATAGAGGGGATATCCCTGGACCGCCTTGAGCATTACGAGGATTATATTAAACGCGAAGTCAGTACGGGAAGTATCCCGGGAGCAGTAACCTTGATCGCGCGCAATGGGGAAACCGTTTACAGGTTTGCGACAGGAATCAGCAATCCGGCTGATAAAAGGCAAATGAAGACTGACGACATTTTCTATATACAATCCATGACCAAGCCGATTATAACCGTCGCCTTTATGATGTTGTTCGAGGAAGGTCATTTCCTGCTGACAGATCCCCTTTCGAAATATTTGCCGGCAGCCAAAGACTTACGGGTACTCAAAAACCAGGAAAGCGGAAAAGAAGGGGAAACCGTGCCCCTGAAGAGGGAGATTATCCTGGCGGACCTTTTATCCCATACTGCGGGATTCTCCCATGGCCTGGGCCCTACCAAATATGAACAGGAGGTATTCGCTGTCTTTTCCAGGCCGCATGAAACCATAGAGGACCGGGTAAATGAATTCCTTTCAATGCCCCTGACAGGACAGCCGGGGGAACAATGGGCATATAGCATTGCGCCGGATATTTTGTCTGTTTTAATCGGCAAATTCTCGGGCCGGAGTACCGATGATTTCCTGGAAGAAAGGATTTTCACGCCTTTGGGAATGAAAGATACCGGCTATAATCTAACAAAGGAACAGCAAGCCAGGGTGGTACGGGTACAGGGCGAAAACCCGGGCGGGGGCTTAACCACGGAACCAAGAATGGAAGGCAACACCGTATGGAGCGGCGTGAACGCCCTGTATTCCACGGCCGATGATTACATGCAGTTTTGCCAGATGCTCCTGAACGGAGGCAGATGGAAGGGGACACAACTGCTCAGCCCGAAGACGGTTGAACTCATGACGTTAAACCATTCCGGCGATCTTTTCGGAACCCCTGGTGAAGGCTTTGGATATGGGTTCGCTGTGGTGGATGACCTGGCGGCGACGGATAACCTGGGAAGCAGGGGTATTTACTATTGGGCTGGTGCCTTCAATACCCACTTCTATATAGACCCGAAAGAAAAACTAATCAGTATCTTCTTCACCCAGTTAGGTACCTTTGATTTTTATTACCACCACAAATTGAGGCAATTGGTCTATCAGGCCATTGTAGATTAGCGAACAGGTATCTTGCTCCCCGGTCCCAAAATTTTGGATTTTGTATTATGGAATTTGGAACCTGCCTGCCTGCCGGCAGGTTTGAAACCGGATTGTATCACTTTCCTCTATGATTGCGAGCGTTCAGCACCTTCCACCCACGTTAATTAAGATAATTTTAAGAAATCAGTTGTAGTCTATTGTACGGGATATCCATAACTTACCCTAAAAACCAATCCAATGGCTTCATATTCCTTAAAAATCAACGGCAAAGTGCACGAGGTGGAAGTAGACGCGTCTACCCCTTTATTATGGGTAT
>Ga0209347_1002967_pt1 | contig 20960 bp, 19 predicted proteins | sample AutmiccommuBRH23_FD_187382 | JGI IMG/M metagenome (GOLD analysis project Ga0209347, IMG submission 187382) | Deep subsurface microbial communities from Mt. Terri, Switzerland - Autotrophic microbial communities BRH/23 (SPAdes) (version 2) | ecosystem: Environmental > Aquatic > Deep subsurface >...
CAAGTTGGAGTCGAGGATCGTGCCGAAGGCTTTGGAGAAACCGCTGTCGATGGCCGAGATCGGCGACTTCCCGCTCCTCAACTCCTCCCGGATGCGCTCGTAGATGAGCACGTTGGCGTCGACCGCCATGCCGACGGTGAGCACGAGACCGGCGATGCCCGGCAGCGTCAGTGTCGAGCCAATGAGCGACATCACCGCGATGATGAGCGTGATGTTCATCGCGACGGCGATGACGGCGAACACGCCGAACAGGCCGTAGGCGAAGATCATGAAGCCGGCGACGGCAATGGTGCCGATGAGGCCGGCGATCTCGCCCGATTCAATGGAGTCGGCGCCGAGCGAGGGACCGACCGTGCGCTCCTCGACGATGGTGAGCTTGGTCGGCAGCGCGCCGGACCGGAGCTGAATGGCGAGGTTGTTTGCCCCCTCGACGGTGAAGTTGCCGGAGATCTGACCGGAGCCGCCGAGGATCGGCTCGCGGATCACCGGAGCCGAGATCACCTTGTTGTCGAGTACGATGGCGAACGGCTCGCCGACGTTGTCCTTGGTGAAGCGGCCGAACTTGCGCGCGCCTGCCTGATTGAAGCGGAAGGAGATGATCGGCTCGTTGGTGCGCTGATCGAAGCCGGGCTGCGCATCGACGAGGTCTTCACCGGAGACGACGGGCGCCTCTTTGAGGACGAGCGAGCGGCCGCCTTCCTCCACCGAGGGATAGATCTTGTAGCCCAGCGGCACGCGCGTGTTCTTCGCCTCGTCGGCCGTCATCGTCGGATTGACTGCGTGGAAGGTCAGCTTTGCCGTCTGGCCGATCACGTCCTTGAGCTTGCGGGTGTCGTCGAAGCCCGGCACCTGCACGAGAATGCGGTCCTGGCCCTGACGCACGATGTTGGGCTCGGTGGTGCCGAGGCTGTCGACGCGGCGCCGCACGGTCTCGACCGAGGCGCCGGCGGCATTGGCGACGCGCTGCTGCAGGCCCTGGTCGGTGGGCTTCACGGTGATGACGTTGGGGCCCGACTTCTCGACCGAGATGTTGTAGCCGGAGCTGCCGAGGATGGCGTTGCCGAGCGGCTCGATCAGCTTCTTGAGCTCGGTAACGGCCTTGTCGGTGTCCTCGGGCTTGGCGATGCGCACCTGGACGGCATTGCCGGTGACGCCGATGCCGGTGAAGCCGATCTTGGCGTCGCGAAGTTGCTTGCGCACGTCATCGCGCAGGGTGATCAGCCAGTCCTTCTCCAGCTCGACGGTATCCATCTCGAGCAGGAGGTGGGCGCCGCCCCGCAGATCGAGACCCAGCGAGAGTCGGTCATGCGGCATCCACGACGGCCAGCCGTCAACGGTCTGCTTGGAGAACAGGTTCGGCATGGCGAAGATGATGCCGGTCACGCAGACCAGCACGATCGCTATGATTTTCCAGCGTTCGAAGTGCAGCATCGCCAGTGCGTCTCTGTTTATTGCGGTTGCGTTCTTGTTATCGAGCGCGGGGTCGCGATCAGCTCGCCTGCTCTTTGACCGGCTCGCCCTTGGCGCGCACATCCATCAACGTCGACTTCAGCACGCGCAAACGCATGCCCTCGTTGAGCTCGACCTCGATCTCGTCGGAGTTGTCGGCGGCCTTAACGACCTTGCCGATAAAACCACCCGAGGTGATGACAGTGTCGCCGCGGCGCACCTTTTCGACGGTCTCGCGATGCGCCTTCGCCCGCTGCTGCTGGGGACGGATAACCAAAAAATAAAAGATGAGGATCATCACCAGCATGGGGATCAACAGCCCCGTGAATGGATCGCTGGCGCCACCCGTCTGGGCGTAAGCGGGCGTGATGAACATGTGGTGTGTCCCTTTGCGGATTCCGGGCAACAGGAGGCAAAGCCTGCGCTAGCGCAGCCGTCCGACGTCTGCCCTGCTTGAGAATTGCGGTGACTATAGTGCCGGGCGTCCGCTTTGCAACTGGTCCCCCGGCGAGCCAGCAACCCCTCAAGTCACAGTGACTTCGCCATGGCCCGCGCTATAGAAGCAGCCGGGCGCACTCACAAGCAAAATCGCGCTAAGACTGTCACTTACGAGAGAATACCATGAACGATGAAACCGCCCTTTTCGACCGTCTGGAGCGCCTGGCTGCCGCTCTCGAGCGGCTTGCCGCACCGCAACCAAAGGCGCCGGACTTCGACGCGGCGGAGGCTTTTCTCTGGCATGCGGAGGCCGGCAGCTTTGAGCCGGTGGCGCGGGTCAATCGCATACCGATCACGCTGCTCAAGGGGCTGGACCACATCGCCGGCCAGCTCCGTGACAATACGGAGCGTTTTGCCCGCGGACTGCCCGCTAACAACGCGCTCCTCTGGGGCGCGCGCGGCATGGGCAAGTCCTCCCTCGTCAAGGCCGTGCACGCCGAGGTGCGCGAGCGGCTTGCCAAAGAGAATGCCAGGCAAGGCCATGATCTGAAGCTCGTCGAGATCGCGCGCGAGGACATCGAATCCCTGCCACGCTGTCTGGCGCATATGCGCGTGAGCGACCATCGCTTCATCGTGTTCAGCGACGACCTGTCCTTCGACAAGGATGACACCAGCTACAAGTCGCTCAAGGCGGTGCTCGAAGGCGGCATCGAGGGACGCCCCGACAACGTCATTTTCTACGCGACCTCCAACCGCCGCCATCTGATGCCGCGCGACATGGTCGACAACGAGCGCTCGACGGCAATCAACCCTTCCGAGGCGGTGGAGGAGAAGGTGTCGCTGTCGGACCGCTTCGGGTTGTGGCTCGGCTTCCACCACTGCTCGCAGGACGACTATCTCGGCATGGTGCGCAGCTATACGCAGCACTACGGCCTCAAGGTCGACGACGACGAGCTCACCCGCGAGGCCCTGGAATGGGCCATCACGCGCGGCTCGCGTTCTGGCCGCGTCGCCTGGCAATACATTCAGCATCTGGCGGGCCGGCTCGGAAAGCACCTGGAGCGGTAGGCGCGCTTAGCGGAACCCTGAGCGGGCCTCATCGATTTGCGCAGGAGAGGCCGCGCATGAGCACGTCCCAACAGATCGCGAAAACCAGCGCCAAGAAGCGCCCGCACCAGGCCGGCGGCGGGGCGAAACGCGCCGGCGTCAAGCGCTGGTCGCAGCGGGTGACGGAGAAGAGCGACGCGCTCGATCTGGAGGCCGACGTGTTCTCGCTGGATGATCCCAGGAAGATCGCCCAGTCGTTGAAGCGCTCCGCCGAGCACAGCAAGCGACGCAAATCCGAACCCTACCGCTCGGCCATGTCGATGCTGACCTTCTACATCAACCGGGCGGGCTCGAACCTGACGCAGAAACGCCGGCGTATCCTGGAGCGCGCCAAGGGCGAGCTGCGCAAGGCCTTCGGGCGCGACTAGGCGCAGGTCCGCACAAACTAAAACGCGGCGCCGAATCTGAGATTCGACGCCGCGCTGGCAGTGCCCTGGCAGCGGGCGGACACCCGCTGCCGAAGCAAAAAGTTAGATGCGATCCAGGAACGGTACCGGATCGACCGGCTTGGAGCCCTGACGCAGCTCAAAGTGGAGCTGCGGCTGATCGACGGAGCCTGTGCGACCGGCTCTGGCAATCACCTGGCCGCGCTGCACCTTGTCGCCGCGCTGGACCAGCATCTGATCGTTGTGGGCATACGCCGTCACCCAGCCGTTGTCATGGCGAACCAGGATCAGGTTGCCATAGCCTTTGAGCTCGGCACCGGCATAAGCCACGGTTCCACCCTCGGCGGCATGCACGGGCGTCCCGAGCGGCACCGAAAGGTTGATGCCGTCGTTGTGCGTGCCGTCGTTACGCTGCCCGAAGCCGCTTATGATGCGACCGCGCACGGGCCAGCGCAGCTTGTCGCTGGAGGCGACGGAGCGCGACGGCTGCGCCGAGCCCGACGCGGAGGGACCGAGCGCACCGGTGTTGACGTCGTCGGTGCGCGAGGCGACCTGCGTGCCGTTGCCGTTGATGACGGTCGGCTGGTGCGTGGAGGGCACCACCGGCGCCACCGCGACGCGCGTCGTCGTCGGCTGCTGCGGTGTCGAGTAGTCCGGATAGCCGCCGTTGCCGGGCACCCTGAGCACGGCGCCGATCTTCACGCTGCGTGGATCGGAGATGCCGTTGACCTCCTGCAGCTCGCGCACGGGAACGTTGTACATCCGCGAGATGCCGTAGACGGAATCGCCGGCACGTACCGTGTAGTTGCCAGCGTACCTGCGCTCCATGTCGGGCGAGACCGCCGGCGGCGGGGCCGCGGCCGGAGGAGCCTCGGGCGCCATCACCGTGCGCGTCTGCGAGGGACGTGCAGCATAGCCCGCCGGCAGGTAGAGACGCTGTCCCGCCTTGAGGCTGGTGTTGGTGAGCCCGTTGGTCTGCATCAGATCGGTGATCGTCACGTTGTGACGGCGCGAGATGCCGTACAGCGTGTCGCCGGGTTGAACCTCGATGGCATCGCCGGTGCCGGCGGTGCCGTAGCCCGACTGAGAGCCATAGTTCGTCGATGACGGCTGCTGATCGTAGCGTCCGTCGTCGGCGTTGGCGGGCGGCGTGTTGTTGTAGGAGCCGTTGGCGCCGCCGTCGTAGCCCGACGTCTGATAGCCGCCCTGGCTCGAGCCCTGGCTGTGGCTGCCCTGGTTGTAGTTGGTCTGATTGTAGTTGCTCTGGTCGTAGCCGCCACTGTTCTGGCTATAACCGCTGTCGTAGCTCTTGTAGGTCTCGTTGCCGAGATAGCGAGGTCCTCGCTCAACGGTATCGTCCGACGCCAGCGATGCCGTCGTCGTTTCCTTCTTGTTGTCGGCCAGGTTGAAACCCGGATCGAAACGGGAGATTTCCGCGCTGCATCCACCTGCAAGCACTGCGAGGAGGACTGCGCTCACACGGCTGTGGGGGAATCCGAACGACCCGCCGCGACGGTCGAAATGCATAAAACGCATCATGATACGCACCTTTACTGCCAACCGTCGATTAACCGTTAAAGGGTTAACGGAGGTTTAACGGCGGGCAGATTTCCACCGGCGCCCCGGCGTTCATCGTATCAGCGGACACCTCCCCCAAGACGACCGCGCTCCAACTGCAACAGGTAGCGAGCGATTGTGCTGTGATGAGGACAGCTCCGCGACGAGAACGCGGCGGTCCGATGGCAAGCTAGCTGCGGCCGGCACTTTTGGCGGGCAGCTCAGACGCGAATGCGTCGGCCAGTGACTGGCACGTGGGCTCGTGCGTAAGGTTGAGACACAGCGGAGTGACCGAGATGCATCTCTCTTTGACGGCTGCAAGATCGCTTCCAGAAACAAGCGTCGACGGCGGACGCTCGAAGCCGAACCAGAAGTAGGGCATGCCCCAGGGATCGGAGCGCTTGTCGATGTGTAGCTGCGCCTGATCGCGGCGCCCCTGGCGGGTCACCTTTAGGCCGCGCACCTCGTCGGGCCCGCAGGGTGGGTAGTTGACGTTGAGCACGATGCCGGTGGGCCAGCCGGTTTCCAGCAAGCGCGAGACGAGCGCCGGCCCGTGCTTCAGCGGCGTATCCCAGAACGTCCCGTCGCCATCGAAGGAGCCGCCGACCTGGCTCATGGCGATGGAGCGGATGCCGAGCATCGTGCCCTCGATGGCCGCCGCGATCGTGCCCGAGTAGGTCACGTCCTCGGCGAGATTGGAGCCGTGATTGACGCCCGAGAGCACGAGGTCGGGCGGATGATCGAGCAGGAAATGGCGCACGCCCATTATGACGCAATCGGTCGGCGTGCCGCGGATGACGTACGTGCGCTCGTCGTCCTGACGGCAGCGCAAGGGCTCGTGCAGCGTCATGGAGTGAGAGGCGCCGGACTGGTTCACCTCGGGCGCGATCACCCAGACGTCGGAGGACAGCTCCAGCGCGATGCGGCGCAGGACGTCGAGGCCCTCCGCCGCATATCCGTCGTCGTTGGTAACAAGGATGCGCATGTCGCGTCAGCCTGCCTTCTCGATCTTCGTCAGGCCGCCCATGTACGGGACCAGTGCCTTAGGGATTGTGACGCTTCCATCGGCCTGTTGATAGTTCTCCAGGACGGCAATCAGCGTGCGCCCGACGGCGAGACCGGAGCCGTTGAGGGTGTGCACGAATTGCAGCTCCTTTGAACCCTTCGGCCGGAAGCGCGCGTTCATGCGGCGGGCCTGGAAGTCGCCACACACCGAGCAGGACGAGATCTCTCGGTAGGTGTCCTCACCGGGCAGCCACACCTCGATGTCGTAGGTCTTGCGCGAGGCAAAGCCCATGTCGCCGGTGCACAGGAGCATGGTGCGGAACGGCAGGCCGAGGCGCTTCAGGACCTCTTCGGCGCACGACGTCATGCGCTCGTGCTCGGCAAGGCTTTCGTCGGGCGTGGTGATGGAGACGAGCTCCACCTTGGAGAACTGGTGCTGGCGGATCATGCCGCGCGTGTCGCGGCCGGCGGCACCGGCTTCAGAGCGGAAGCAGGGTGTATGCGCGGTGAGCCGCAACGGGAGCTGGGCCTCGTCGAGCGTCGATTCCCGTACGGTGTTGGTGAGCGGGATTTCCCCCGTCGGGATCAGCCAAAGCAGCCGTTCCAACGGAACCCTTGCAAACTCATCGCCTACGACTTTCAGTATCTCTTCAACGCCGTAGTTTGCCTCAATATACGAAACCCTCTCATGCCACGGTTTCGTCATTAGGTTGGAAGGTACCAATTGCGCGTGCAGCCGCTCGTTGGCCTCTTGAATCCGCTCTTCAGGCCCAAGAAGCTTTGATGTCGCGAACAGATCCTCGGCGAACTTCGGCAGATTGCCCGTCCCATATGCTGATTCAGTCCGCACCAAGAGCGGGACGACGCATTCCGAGTACCCCCCAAGTCCATCTTTCACTGGCGCCGTGTGCAGATCGAGCATGAACATCGCAAGTGCGCGTTCCAGGCGGGCGAGTGCGCCCTTGAGGATCACGAAGCGGGCGCCGGAGATCTTGGCGGCCGTCTCGAAGTCCATCAGGCCGAGCGTCTCGCCGATCTCGAAGTGCTGCTTGGGCTTGAAGTCGAACGTCGTCGGCTCGCCAACCTTGCGGACTTCTTTGTTGTCGTGCTCGTCCTTGCCGAGCGGGACGTCGTCGAGCGGGATGTTGGGAATGCCCGACATCTCATCGCGCAGCCTGGCGTCGATCTGGCGCTCTTCCTCCTCGCCCTGCTGAATGACCTCTTTCAGCTCGGCGACCTCGGCCATGAGCTTTTGCGCGGCCACCTCGTCCTTGGCGGCCTTGGCCTTGCCGATCTCTTTGGAGGCGGCGTTGCGGCGCGCCTGCACGTCCTGCAGCTTGGTCAGATGCTGGCGGCGCGCATCGTCAATCTCGAGCAGCTTCTCCGAGAGGGGCGCAAGGTCGCGCTTCTTCAAGCCTGCATCGAACGCCTCAACGTTGTCTCTGATCCATTTGATGTCGAACACGGGACGATGGCCTCGTAGCGATTGTGCGATTTGAGCAATGTCTGGCGGTGCTATAGGGCGGGGCGCGAGCCGGGTCCAGTCGCTATCACGTCGCCGAGGAGTCGCCGTCGTCGGCAGGCAGCTGGCGCTCCACGCGCGCCACCGCCCAGATCGAGAGCTCGTAGAGCCCGATCGTCGGCAGCATCATGGCCAGCATACTGATGGGATCGGGCGGCGACAGGAACGCCGCGACCGCGGTAATGGCAAGAATCGCATAGCGCCTGCCGCTTCTGAGCGTCGCCGACGTGACCATGCCAACACGCGCCAGCAGGGTCAGCGCCACGGGAAGCTGGAAGCAGATCCCGAAGCCGATGATCAGGTTCATGATCAGGGCGAGGTATTCCGAGACGCGTGCCTGGAGATGGATCTCGACCGGGCCGCCCGTCTGCTGCATCGACAGGAAGAAGTGCATCGCCAGCGGCATGACGATGAAATAGACGAGCAGCGCACCCAGCAGGAACAGGATCGGCGTGGCGACGAGATACGGCAAAAACGCCCTGCGCTCGTTCTTGTAGAGGCCGGGCGCGACGAACTTGTAGATCTGATTGGCGAGGATTGGGAACGACAGGCAAACCGCGCCGAACAGCGCGAGCTTCATCTGCGTGAACAAGAACTCCTGCGGCGCGGTGTAGATCATCTCGATCGGCTCGGTGCCGCCGTTCGCCCACTGATAGGGGATCACCAGGATGTTGTAGATCTGCTTGGCGAAGATGAAGCAGATGACGAACGTCACGCCGATGGCGCCGAGCGACCAGATGAGGCGCTGGCGCAGCTCCAGCAAATGCTCCATCAGCGGCGCCTTGGAGGCGTCGATCTCGTCCTGGCCGGGCCGCTCGGTTGCGTCGCTCACGGCGTTAGGTCCCGGTCTTTTCTGAGGATACGGGCGCTTCGGCCACTACGGTTTTCGCTAAGGTCTCCGGCTCGGTCTCGTCCTGCGCCATCGGCTCGAGCTTGGCTGCCGCGGGCTGCTGCTCCATAGGGGCGTCCTCGATGACGCTCTCGACGCTGCGCTTGGCGGCGGAAGCCTCCTGATCGATGGCGCGCACCCCCTCGTCCACCGTCGACTTCACCTCTTTGCTGACCTGCTCGATCTCTTTCTTGAGGTCTTGCAGCTCGGCCTCGCGGATCGCCTCGTCGAACTGGGCACGGAACTCGTTCGCATGCCGACGCATGACGCCCAGATACTTGCCGACCGTGCGCAACAGGAGCGGCAGGTCCTTCGGCCCCACCACGATCAAGGCGACGATCGCGAGGATCAGTAGCTTGCTGGACGTGATGTCGAACATGCGCCGTTCCAAGTGCCGCCGCGGCCGGCGGACTCAATGCGAATGAGGGAAACGCCGGAAGGGCAAGTCAATCACGCTCGCGCGGCGCGCCGTCAGCTCGTCTTGCTGTGATCGCGGTCGCGCTCCGAAGCCGTCGGCCCCGTATGATCAATCGTCTTGGGGGGAACCGGCCGCTGCTGCTCGTCGTCGTCATCGCTTTCGGACAAGCCCTTGCGGAAGCTCTTGATGCCCTTGGCGACATCCCCCATGATCGAAGAAATGCGCCCGCTGCCCCCGAAAACGAGGAGCGCGACGAGCGCAAGGATGAGCAAGTGCCATCCGCTCAAACCCATTGTCTGTCGCTCCTCGAGTGTTTCATAAACCTTGACATGGTATTGCAGAAAGCAGCGGGCCCCGCAAGGGCACGAACGGACCAGGAAATACCACTAACTCGTTACGAAATGGTCGTTTTCCTGGGCTTCGCCCGGAAAGACAAGAACCCGGCCGGGGTCTATCTCCGCGCGCACCTCGGCGCCCCGTTTCCAGCCATCTAGTTCGCGAACGCGCACCTTCAAGGCCCTGTCGAAGCCTTCGATTCCCACCTCCAGGCGGGCGACATCGCCCAGAAACTTGACGTCGAGCACCCTGCCGGCGAGCCCTGGGCCGTCTTGCGACAATGTGATCCCCCGCTCTCGGATGCACACTACGGCGCTCGAACCCTCGCTGAGGCCGGGCGCCGGCAGCGTTGCGAATGGCGTCACGATCTGGCCGCCCGTGACCCGATAGCCGATCTCGTTGATCTCAGAGAAGAGGCGCGCCACGAACAGATCCGCGGGGTGGTGGTAGAGATCCTCGGCGTTTCCCGCCTGCACAACGCTGCCACGCGTCATCACGGCGATGCGGTCGCCGAGCCGCATGGCCTCCTCGGGATCGTGGGTGACGATCACCGACGTCGCCCGCGTCTCGCGCAACAGCCCCAGCGTCTCCTCCTGCATCGCCTCGCGTAGCTGCACGTCGAGGCCCGAGAACGGCTCGTCCATCAGCATGACGGCCGGACGCGGCACGATCGCGCGCGCCAGCGCCACACGCTGCTGCTGGCCGCCCGAGAGAATGTGCGGGTACTCCTCGGCCATGCTCTCGAGACCGACGCGGGTGAGCGCATTCAGGGCCTCGCGGCGGGCCTCGTCTTTCGGCAGGCCCTTGAGCCCAAACGCGACGTTGCCGAGGATGCTCAGATGCGGAAACAGCGCGAAGTCCTGAAACATCAGGCCGACGCTGCGATGCTCGGGTGCAACGAAGCAGCTCGGGCCCGCAACCTCGCGATCGTTGATAAGCACGCGGCCTTCGGAGGGCTTCTCGATGCCCGCCGCAATGCGAAGCAACGTGGTCTTGCCGCAGCCTGACGGCCCGAGCAGGCACACGACCTCGGCCGGGGCGATGTCGAGATCGACGCCGGCGAGAGCCATCGTCTCACCGTAGCGCCGCGTGACGCCTTCGAAGGTCAGTCTCGCAGCAAACGTGGCGGCAGCGCGCGCGCGCTCGGCCGACGCGCTCTTGGCTGCTGGCTTGGCTTGCGATGATTTGGAAAGCCACGGCTTCAGACTATTCAACTCGGAGGCACCCTTCCAACGCCTGATTCGCCACTCCTCAGGGCTTATCGGGCTCCTCCTCGTCCGGCAAGCTCTCCACGTCCGTGCTCAGCGTGTCCGCGCTCACCTCGTCGTCCTCGGCCTCGATCTCCTCGACCTCAGCATCAACGTCGGCTTCCTCCTCCTCGTCCTCCTCGATCTCGTCGAGAGGAACCTCGTCGGGCATCAGCGCGGCAACGTCGGTCGGCTCGGGCACGGTGAAGTCCGGCGGCAGATTGCCGTCGAGCAGACCCGAGGCCCTGAGCTCCGACAGACCGGGCAGATCCTTGATGCTGTCGAGGCCGAAGTGGCTGAGGAAGGCGTCGGAGGTGCCGTAGGTGACCGGGCGGCCCGGCGCGCGGCGGCGCCCGCGCAGGCGCACCCAGCCGGTCTCCAACAGGATGTCGATGGTGCCGGCGGACGTAGAGACGCCGCGGATCTCCTCGATCTCGGCGCGCGTCACCGGCTGGTGGTAGGCAATGATGGAAAGCGTCTCCAGCGCGGCCTTGGACAGTCTGCGCTCCTGAACCGCGTAGCGCTCCAGGAGATAGGAAAGGTCCTCGGCCGTGCGGAAGGCCCACTTGCCGGCCACGCGCACCAGGTTGACGCCACGGCCGGCATAGAAGGCGCGAAGCTCCTCCATCAGGCCGGAGATGTCCTCCTCGTCGGCGAAGTGGCCCTTGAGCGCCGCCTCGTCGATGGGCTCGGAGGCCGCGAACAAAAGCGCCTCGAGAATGCGAAGCTTCTCGCGGTGGTCGGCGAAGGGAAGCGCTGCGACGTTTCCGGAACGCTGGCTCTCACCAGCCTCATCGCGCTCAGCCATGTCGGCAGACGCGTGATCGCGATCCTCCGAACTCGGCGGCACCAGGCTTAGACGGGGCGGCTCCATGCGCTTTTCTCTGGTCATTGGCTTTCGGGAAACGCTAACTGAAATGACGCTTACGCTATGCGTTGCCATTCGGCGTCAGACTGGCGCAATCTCATGTAGATGGGCTCGAACGGCCCATCCTGGCGAATTTCCAAGCGGCCTTCGCGGGCAAGCTCAAGCGTAGCGCCGAACGAGCTTGCCACCGCCGTCTTGCTGCCTTCGATCTCGGCGGGCGCTTGAGGCACGACCTGGCGCAGATAACCCTCGAAGGCGATCCAGTCGGTCACCAGTTGTGCCTCGCCCAGCAAACGCTCGAGACGCTGGCGCGCATCCTTGATCGACCACACGTGACGTGCCTTCACGACGTGACCGACCTTGATCGTGCGCCGGCGCTGATCGGCGTAGGCGTGCAACAGATCGTAGATGGTCGCGGTGTGCGAGGTCTCGCGAATGGTCTTCGATTTTTCCGGCATGCCGCGGGCAAACACGTCGCGTCCGAGCCGCGTGCGGGTCATGAGCTGGGCTGACGCCTCGCGCATGGCGTCGAGCCGCATCAGCCGGAACGACAGCCGGCGCGCCATCTCCTGGGCGCTCACGGTATCGGCCGGCGTCTCCTCGCGCGGCAGCAGCAAACGGGATTTGAGGAAGGCGAGCCAAGCCGCCATCACCAGATAGTCGGCGGCAAGCTCCAGTCGCAGCTTCTGGGCCGCAGCGATGAAGACCAGATACTGATCGGCGAGCGAGAGGACGGAAATCTTTGCGAGATCAACCTTCTGCGTGCGCGCGAGCGCGAGCAGCAGATCGAGCGGGCCCTCGAAGCCGCCGACGTCGACAATGAGCGCGTCCTCGGCATCGCCGAGCGCATCGACGACGGGCTCGTCCCACGCCGAAGTCTCCTCGCCTGCCTGGTTTTCCTGCTCTGCGCTCATGCCAAAATCCGGTTATGCCGGATGCACCAAAAGCTGCACCCGACACTCATATAGTATTGAGCTTACACTGATTCAGCACCGCTCGCCGCTATGGCAAGAACGCGCGCGAGCTGCAATTCGGCAGATTGCTGATCAAATGGTTTCCGGTCGTTAAGTATATTGATGGCCGCGTTAAATCGTTCCGCGGCCTTGCCTTCGAGTTGAGGCGTGCCGGCTGCGGCTGCTTCCATCTCGGCAAAATCGCCGTTGCAGTGGAGCACGAGATCGGAGCCCGCCTTGACGACACTCTCGGCGCGAGCGCGCATGGAGCCCGACAAGGCGCGCATCGAAAGATCGTCGCTCATGAGCAGACCGTCGAAGCCGATCTCACCGCGGATGATCTCGCGCGTCACGATCTCAGACGTGCTTGCAGGCGCGTCGGGATCGATGGCGCGGAACACGACGTGCGCGCTCATAGCCGCCGGCATGTCGGCCAGAGCCTTGAACGGAGCAAAGTCGGTGGCGGAGAGCACCTCGCGGCTGTCATCGACCACGGGCAGCGCGAGATGGCTGTCCTTGGTGGCGCGGCCGTGCCCGGGAATGTGCTTGATCACGGGCAGCACGCCGCCGGCGAGAAAGCCTTCCGCAACGGCGCGTCCGAGTATTGCGATTTGGCCGGGCTCGCTGCCGTAAGCGCGGTCGCCGATGATCTGGTGCGATCCTGGCACCGGCACGTCGAGAACAGGCGCGCAATCAGTGTTGATTCCGAGCGCCAGCAGATCCTCGGCGAGCAGGCGTGCGACGGCGAAGGCGGCGGCCTTCGCGGACTCGGGCTCGTTCTCATAGAGGCGTCCGTATGCGGCTCCTGGCGGAAGCGCGCGCGCCAGCGGCGGACGCAGGCGCTGCACGCGCCCGCCTTCCTGATCGATGAGGATGAGGAAATCGTCCGCGCCCACTGCCTCGCGCACGGCGGCGATGAGGGTGCGGATCTGATCGTGGCTTTCCAGGTTGCGCGCAAACAGGATGAAGCCCGCGGGGCGCACCTCGCGCAGGAATGCGGCTTCCTTCGGCGTCAGCGCCTTGCCGGCCACGCCCGTGATCAGAGCGGTGCGCATCGCACCTCCAAACGTGTCATGCGCATACAGCAGAGCCCGGCCTGCGAGAGCCGGGCCCAGGCTGATGCTGCAGCAAACGACGGGCTCAGTATGCCATCACCCAGCAGTCTTTGTAGCCGGATGCCTTGAGCTGGGTGCAGAGCTGGCTCGCCTGCGAGCGCGAGCTCGGCGGGCCCACGAGCAGGCGGTGGTAGGTGCCGCGATCGCCCAGGTTGGCTTCGCGGACGTCCGGAGTCTTGTTCGTCAGGACGCTGCCGTACTGCTGCTGCATGTCGGCGAACTTCTTCAAGGCATCGAGCCGGCTGTTGGACGAGGCAGGCACCGACGCCAGCACCACGACATAGCCGTTGGCGCCGCTGCCGGCGGAGGTGTCGACGGCGGCCGTCGTCACCGGCTTCTTCTTGGTCGCCGTCGTTTTCGTCTTCGTCGGCGTCACCTTGGCGATCACCTCGGGCTTGGCGCTCGGAGGCGGCGGCGACGGTGCGGCCGGCGGATTGACGACGATCGGCTTGCTGGTCGAGGCGGTCTGCGGCGGCTGGGGCGGTTCGGGAGCGGTCGTGACGACGCTGCCACCGTAGCTGCTGCCGCCGAAGCCGTCGATCATGGTCACGCCGGGAACCGAGACGGAGTCGCTCGATGCGGTCTCGACTGGCGCGGCGGGAGGCACGATCGCGCCGTCGCGGCCGACCTGAACGGTTTGCACCCGGCGCGTGCCGCCATCGCCACTTGAATCGGTGTCGGCAGAGCCGTCACCCAGACGGCCCATGATCTTGCTGTCGGTGTGGGCGAACTCGCGGCCGCCGGGATCGGAGGGCTTGGTCCTGGCCGGAGCTGCGTCGCTGTGCACGACCGGCGTCTCGCCGTCGGCCGAGGAGCCGGTCAGCATCGTATAGCCCTGTGCCAGACCGTAACCGAGCCCAATCGCGACCACGACGGCGCCGGCGATGCGGAGGACCCAGCTACCGCGCTTGCGCTCCTCGTATTCGTACTCGACGGCCTCGTCCTGGTTGTAGGTCGGCTCCAGCGCGCCACCCTGGCCCTGGTCGTAGTCCAGGTCGCCGGCGGGGAAGCCCTGATCGAATCCCTGCTCGAACGCTTGCGCCATCGCCGCGTCGCCGAAGTCGCCTTGCGCGGGATGCAGCCAGGGCGCCTGCTGCTGCAGCGGATCGCCCTGCATCAGGTCCTGGGGCAGGCCGTCGGCCTGGTGCCCGGCCGGCATGTAGCTGCCGAGGTCGTAGCCGCCCATGTCCTGCTGGGGCGCGCCGAAACCTTTGAGGGTGGTGTGGGCCGGCTGCGGGGCCGGAGCAGGCTGCGGAGCGGGCGGCCATTGATCGTAACGCGGCGGGGCCGTGCGGGGCTCGGGTGCCGGGCGCGCGGCGTAGTCGCCAGCACCGTTACCCTGGCGGAAGCCGGGGTTGGGCGGGCGCTGCTGCGGTGCCTGGGGGCGCCGCTGCGGCGGCTGCGTGTTGGGGACGGGAGCGTAGTTCGGCGGCGCCTGCTGTGGCTGGCGACCGGTGCCATAGCCCTGCTGGGGCTGCGACTGGGGCTGGGGCTGCGCATAGCCGCCATAGCTCTGCTGCGGCGGCTGGGCCGTCTCCAGGCCGTTGAGGCCGTTCTGGCGAGGCCGCGGAGGCGCCGTCACAGGCGCGGGCTGCGTCTGCTGCGGATAATGGTAGCCAGGCTGCGGCTCGTAGGCAGGCTGGGAGCCCGGCTGCTCGGGATAACCGGCGGCCGGGTACAGACCGCCCTGGCCGCCGGGCGCGGGCTGCTGCGGGCGCGCATGCTGCTGGGGCGGATAGCCGCCTTGCTGCGGCGGTCGCTGCTGCTGCTGGGGATACTGCCCTTGCTGGTACGTACGCGGATCTGGCTCTCCGTTCGGAGCGTGCTGCGGAGGCCATCCGCCGTTCGTCATTGCACCGTTGGAGCGAGCCATTTGAGAAGAATCCCTCGAAAGCAGCGTTGCAAACCGTCGAATCGGGAGTCTAGCGCATGGCCTCCGGTGCCTCGACGCCCAGTACAGAAAGTCCCGAGGATATCACCTGTTGTGTGGCGGCAATGAGCGCAAGGCGTGCCGCGGTCATAACCCCGTCATTTGACTGGATAAATCGCAAATGTGGCGAATCATTGCCTCGGGTCCACTGCCCGTGGAGGGCCGAAGCGAGGTCATAAAGGTAGAAAGCAATGCGATGCGGCTCCTCTGAGCGAGCCGCGCCAGCCATCAATCTGGGGAAGAAAGCCAGCTTTTTTATGATGCCGATCTCGCCCTCGTCGGTGAGCAGCGACAGGTCCGCACTGCGCACCGATTCGCCGTCCTTGGTGAGCTCGGGGAAGATCTCCTTAGCGTTGCGGAAGACGGAGGCCGAGCGCGCGTGCGCGTACTGCACGTAGAAGACCGGATTGTCTTTCGACTGCTCCGTTACCTTGGCGAAGTCGAAGTCGAGCGGCTCCAGCTCCTTGCGGTAGAGCATCATGAAGCGAACGGGATCGCGACCAACCTCGTCGACGACATCGCGCAACGTAACGAACGTGCCGGCGCGCTTCGACATCTTGTAGGGCTCGCCGTTCTTGAACAGCTTGACCAGGTTGACGACCTTGATGGCGATGTCGGCCGAGCCGCCGGTCGTGTTCCAGGACTTGATCTTACCCTTGCCGTCGCGCTCGACGGTGCCGCCGGCAAAGGCTGCAACGACGGCCAGCATGCGCGGGATGTAGCCGATGTGGTCGGCACCGAAAACATCGATCAGGTGGTCGTAGCCGCGCTGCAGCTTGTCGTAGTGGTAGGCGACGTCGCCTGCGAAATAGGTGTAGCTGCCGTCCGACTTCATCAACGCGCGATCGGCCTCGTCGCCGAACTCGGTCGACTTGAACAGCGTCTGCTCGCGGTCCTCCCACTCCTCGTCGTCGTGGCCCTTGGGCGGCGGCAAGCGTCCCTCGTAGATGAGGCCCTTCTCGTGCAGCGCATCGATCGCCGCCTTGACCTTGTCGGTGTCGCCCTCCGACAGCGAGGCTTCGGAGAAATAGAGGTCGTGCTCGATGTTCAAGGCCGCAAGATCGTCCTTGATCATCGGCAACATGGCGTCGATTGCAAACGTGCGTACGATCGGCAGCCACCGCTCCTCGGGCATGTTGATCAGCGCGTGGCCGTGCTCCTTAGCGAGCGCGGCGCCGACGGGCTTTAGGTACTCGCCCGGATAGAGCCCCGCGGGGATCTCGCCGATGTCCTCGTTCAACGCCTCGCGGTAGCGCAGGAACACCGAGCGCGCGAGCACGTCCACCTGACCGCCCGCATCGTTGACGTAGTATTCGCGCGTGACGTCGTAGCCCGCGAAGGCCAGGAGATTGGCCAGCGCATCGCCGAACACCGCGCCGCGACAATGGCCGACGTGCATCGGTCCGGTCGGGTTGGCCGAGACATACTCGACGTTGACTTTCTTGCCCGCGCCCTGGTTGGAGCGCCCGTACTCGGCACCTTCCTTCAGAATCGTGCCCACGAGGCTCTGCCAGACGGCCGGCTCCAGGCGCAAGTTGAGGAAGCCCGGTCCCGCGACCTCGGCAGAAGCCACGTCATCCTCGGCTTCGAGCTTGCCCTTCAGAAGCTCGGCAATGTCTCGCGGCTTCATCTTTGCCGCCTTGGCGAGCACCAAAGCGGCATTCGTCGCGAGATCGCCGTGCGTGGGATCACGCGGCGTCTCGACCTCAATTGGGGGGATGGCCAGATCGGAGGGCAGAGCCCCCTCGCTCTTGAGAGCCTGAAGCGCCGCCGCGACGCGTTCCTCGACGTGCGCGAACACGTTCATGATTTCCGACTTTCCGGGCTAATGGAGACCGCGCGCCCACTATCGCAGATTGGGGGTGGCGTCAAACAGCCGGCGATGCTCCTCGATCGCGTAGCGGTCGGTCATGCCGGCGACGAAGTCGGCAATGAGGCGTGCCCGTCGTCGGTCGCCGAGGTCTGCGGCCGCGGCGCGCCAGGCCTCGGGCATGTCGGCCGGGCGCGCCAGATAGCGGGCAAAGAGTGCGCGCACGATGCCCTCTGCATCTCCCATCACGCGCATCACCCTATCGTGGCGGTAGACGCGCGCATAGAGAAAGCGCTTCAACCCGGCGATGTCGGCGCCCATCGCGGGCGAGAAGGCGATCGTCGCCTCGGTGGCGGCGCGAATGTCGTCGGGAGACTTCGGCAACAGCGCCGCCAGCCGGCGCCGCGACTCAGTCACGAGATCGGCGATCATCACCGTGATCATACGCCGGGTGACCTCGTAGACGCGGCGCGCGTCCGCATCATCGCCGCTTGTGTGCGGCGAGGCTGCCACCGCCGGGCCAACCAGCGGCTCGCTTTCGAGATCGATGAGATCGATCAGGTTGGCGCGCAGCCCGTCGTCGATGTCGTGGGATACGTAGGCGATGTCGTCGGCGAGTGCCGCGACCTGCGCCTCCGCCGACGGCCAGGTCGTAAGCTCCAGGCTTTGCCAGGCCTCGATGCGCCGCGCGACCTTGGCGACCGGATTGTCGGGTCCCGCCGTCACAGGTCCGTTGTGCTTGGCAAGGCCTTCGAGCGATTCCCAGGTGAGATTGAGCCCGTCGAAGGCGGAGTACTTGCGCTCCAGCGCGGTCACAACGCGCAAGCTCTGCGCGTTGTGATCGAAGCCGCCGTAATCGTGCATGGCCGCATCGAGCGCGCGCTCGCCAGCGTGACCGAACGGGGGATGACCGAGATCGTGCGCCAGCGCGATGGCCTCGGCGAGATCCTCATCGAGGCGGAGCTGGCGCGCGGCCGTGCGCGCGATCTGCGCCACCTCCAGCGAGTGCGTCAGCCGCGTGCGGAAATGATCGCCCTCGTGAAAGATGAAGACTTGCGTCTTGTGCGTCAGGCGGCGGAAAGCAGTCGAATGCAGGACGCGGTCGCGATCGCGCTGGAACGGGCTGCGCGTTCTGCACTCGGGCTCGGTGTGCTGGCGGCCGCGGCTGGGGATGGCACCAGCGGCATAAGGTCCTGGCGCGCGCTCGCCCGCAGCAAGGTCTTCGCCAAAGCCCCTGCCGGACGGCACATCATTCTCCGCAATGGCTGTCACTGTGGAAATTGCCCCCTATGTGGGCATTCTACGTGCTTTGACATGACGCGACGCACGCCTATCTTCCTAAGGTGAGAGGGTGGCCGGCGGCAACCCCGGCTACGCAAAGCATTAGAGGCAAAGACCTTTGAGAGGCGACACGATGGGTGAGAGCGCAATCGAGACCGGCTCCGTCACGGTCACCGAGCGGGCGGCCAAGCGCATCAACGAGATCATCGCCGGCGAGGCGGCCGCCAAGGCCCTGCGCGTCAGCGTGGAAGGCGGCGGCTGCTCGGGCTTCCAGTACAAGTTCGATCTCATTCCCGCGCCCGGGCCCGACGACATCGTGTTGGAGCGTGCGGGCGCCAAGGTCGTGATCGACAAGGTCTCGCTGCCCTATCTGGCGGGCTCCGAGATCGATTTCGTCGACGATTTGATCGGCTCGGCCTTCCGCATCAACAATCCGCAGGCTACTGCCTCGTGCGGCTGCGGTACGAGTTTCTCCATTTGAGAGCCTCGCCTTAACACCGGGCTAGGTCTTCGAGTGCGAGCCTTGCGAGTGTTTTTGTGACGTCGCATCCAGGTGATGCCATGCCGGACCGCATTCTCGTCTTCTACGGCTCCTATCGGCGCGACCGCATGGGCGTCCGCCTTGCCAAGTTCATCGTCACCAGGCTGCGCGAGCGCGGCGCCGATACCGAATTGATCGATGCCCAGGACGTCGGGCTGCCGATGCTCGACCGGATGTACAAGGAGCATGCGCAGGGCGAGGCTCCCGAGGCGATGGAGAACCTCGCGCGGAAAATCAAGGCGGCGGATGCCTTCGTGTTCGTGGCGGGCGAATATAATTGGGGCCCGCAGCCGGGCCTCAAGAACCTCACCGATCATTTCCTGGAGGAGTGGTTCTGGCGGCCTGCGGCGATTGCCAGCTATTCGGCAGGACGCATTGCCGGCGCGCGATCGAGCTTCACCTGGCACGGCATCCTCAACGAGATGGGAATGGTCGTCATTTCCAGCTCGCTCGCGGTCGGGCCCATCGGCGACACCTTCGACACCGAGGGGCGCCCGATCGGGCCGATGGGCGAAGGCGTGGAGCGCGCGTTCGGGCGTTTCGCCGACGATCTCGCCTGGTGGACGGAAGCCGCCAAGATCCAGCGTGCGCGCAAGCCCCCGCCGTATTGAGCCGAAGTTACTGCCGAACGCCGGCTTGCGCCGCTGCAAGGGGCGGCACTGGCCACGGCCGCGATTCTCGAATACCTCTCAGCACCAACCTGAAGGCCAGTGCGGGGGCCCATGAAAGTCGCGACCTGGAACATCAACGGCGTCAAGGCGCGCATCGAAGCGGCGCTCACCTACCTGCGCCAGGAATGCCCCGACGTGATCTGCCTGCAGGAGATCAAAAGCGTCGACGAGAACTTCCCCGCCGGCGCCTTCGAGGACCTGGGATACAATGTTGCCGTTCACGGACAGAAGGGCTTCAACGGAGTTGCCATCCTGTCGAAGCTTCCCTTCGACGACGTGACGCGGCGCCTGCCCGGCAATCACGACGACGAGCAGGCGCGCTACATCGAGGCCGTGGTCTCGGTGCCGTCGGGGGCGATAAAGGTCGTCTCGATCTATGCGCCGAACGGCAATCCGCTCGGCACCGAAAAGTTCTCCTATAAGCTCGCCTGGCTGAAGCGCCTCGAGCAGCACGCGCGCGCGATGCTCGCCGAGGAGATGGCGTTCGTCATCGCTGGCGATTACAACATCATTCCCGAGCCCGCCGACGCCAAGCGCCCGTCAGCGTGGACGGAGGATGCGCTGTTCCAGCCGGAAAGCCGCGCCTCCTTCCGCCGTCTCGTCAACGAGGGGCTGACGGATGCGGTGCGGCTCTGTCATCCAGATCCCGGCGTCTATACGTTCTGGGACTATCAGGCCGGCGCCTTCCAGAAGGACGACGGCATCCGCATCGATCACCTGCTGCTGTCGCCGCAGGCGGCCGACCGCTTGAAGAGCGCCGGCGTCGACCGCTTCACGCGCGGCTGGGAGAAGCCGTCCGATCACGTGCCGGTCTGGGTCGATCTCGATCTCTAGCGCGTGCTGTTGCGCGTGCGAAGCGCCTTGAACCATCAGTCGGCGGACCCCACGTCATGAAATCTGTCCAATCCGCTACGGATCGTCATGGATTTCAAAGACCTCAGGACACCGACAAGGCTCCTCGTTGCCACGGATCTTTCGGCGCGCTCGGAAAGAGCGTTGAAACGCGCAATTCTTCTTGCTGACGAGCTTGGTGCCAGCCTCGAAGTTCTGCACGTCATCGACGATGCGATGCCGGCGCGCGTGCTGGAATCATACGAAGGCGCGGCCCGCGAAAGCGTAGCGCAGCTCCTCGGTACGATACCTGAGGCAACAGCTCTAAAGCCGCGTGTCACTTTCATTCGGGGTCAAGGATATCGCGAGATTCTTCTGCACGCGCAGGAGAACGGCACCGACCTCATCTTGCTGGGCATCACCCGCCACAACCTTGCAGCGCTGTTCACCGGCACGACGGCTGAGCGCATCATCCGCGTCGGCGATATTCCCGTTCTGATGGTGAAGGATGCTGCCGGCGGCGCTTACCAGCGCGTTCTCGTGGCGACCGATAACTCTCCCTCGGCGGCGCGGGCGTTGTTCTGCGCACTCGCGCTGTCGCCTAAG
>Ga0209347_1002970_pt1 | contig 20948 bp, 20 predicted proteins | sample AutmiccommuBRH23_FD_187382 | JGI IMG/M metagenome (GOLD analysis project Ga0209347, IMG submission 187382) | Deep subsurface microbial communities from Mt. Terri, Switzerland - Autotrophic microbial communities BRH/23 (SPAdes) (version 2) | ecosystem: Environmental > Aquatic > Deep subsurface >...
TGCGGCTTCTCATCCGACGCGCCTACGGCTTCCACAGTGCCAAGGCCGCCCTCGCGCTCATCCTCCTAGCCTGCGGACCCGTCACCCTGAAGCTCCCATACCACACAGGAGGTCATCCACATTCATGGCAGTAGAGCCCGCTTTGTGTTCATACATGTTCGAGTCCGCCACCCGCATCAGCGCTTCCACATCGTCGGCTGGCCCGTAGGCGTCTCCGACCGATGCAGCGAGCGTGACCCGCGTGAGGGCGATCTCGTAGCGCCCGTCCATCACCCGGCCGATGAGTTCCGCGAGGTCAGCGACGGCACTCGCCGATTCCGCAGAGGGAACCACCACCACGAATTCGTCTCCACCCAAACGGAACACCGAGTTGGGTGCCGGCGCCACCTCCCTCAACCAGGCCGCCGCTTCGATCAGCACAGCTTCGCCTGCCACATGCCCGTGCACATCGTTGACGTCCTTGAACCCGTCGAGGTCGACGAAGATAACGCCAACGGAGGCGTCCAGTGCCATGTCACCGTGTCTCCGCACCCACTCCTGGAGGGCGTGGCGGTTGTTCAGACCGGTGAGCGAATCCGTCACCGCCATCCTGGCCAGCTCCGTTTCGGCCTGTCTGCGGGCGGTCACATCCTGGAACTGAGCGACGATCACGTCGTCGGCACCGTGCGCACCGGGCACCAGAACGGCATTGTGCTGCATCCAGATCGTCGTCCCGTCCAAGCGGACGTACCGACGTTCCGACGAGCTCTGCGAAGAGTCGCGCACCAGCGCAACGAAATCCATTTCGGCATCCGAGAGACAGTCGGGATGGATGAACCGTCGCAAGTCCTTGTCGACGAGATCTGCCGCAGTGCAGGCAAGCAGCTCGCACAGTGCCGGATTGACCTGCAGGGCGTGGGCGCTGGTGTCGAAAACTCCATTGCCGAACGGCGAGTTCGCCGTGCTGATCTCGTACATCCGCACGGCCTCGTCGCGGGCGCGCTCCGCTTCGACGCGGGCTGTGACGTCGGTGACTTGGACGTAGAAGCCGCGCACCGCGCCGTCGACGATATCGGGCAGATAGGAAGCCTGGGTGTATCGCGTCGCGCCTTGCTGGTCGATCAGCGTTCGCTCGAACAACTGCTCGTGCCCGGCCAACGCGCCCCGGATGTACGGCAGGTTCAGGGCATAGACCTCTTCGCCCAGCACCTCTCGGATGTGCCGTCCCCGAATCTCGTCCGGCGTCATCCCGAAGTAATCGACGTAGCTCTGATTGGCGACGACATTGCGAAGGTCACGATCCCAGTAGCCGATCAGCGCCGGAATGCGGTCGAGCAGCAGCCGCAGTCGGCGCATCTCCTCGGGCTGGGCTGCTGGCAGATCATCCACGCCGCACGCTCCACGCTCCTCGTGCGCGAACCGACTCGCCATCCATGCATCCCAGCCCATCACCGTGGTTGCCGGACCCCACACGCTTACTGTAAGAATGCCGGACCATGATCAGCAGCGGCGAGAACCTTTAGACCCTACATCCGTACGCGGCCGGACAACGCACAAGCCCCCGCGACAGGCGTTGTCGCGAGGGCTCATGCGTCAGGGCCTACTTGGTCAGCGACTCCGGCGGGGTGAAACGGTCGCCGTACTTGGCGGCCAACTCCTTCGCGCGCGCGACGAAGGCGTCCTCGCCCGTGCCCAGCGCACCCTGGTAGCCGACGATGAACTGCGCCGAGCCACCGGTGTAGGGCGGGAAGCCGATGCCCATGATCGATCCGATGTTGGCGTCGGCAGTCGACGTGAGCACACCCTCGTCGAGGCACTTCTGGGTCTCCAGCGCCTCGGCGAACAGCATGCGGTCGATCATGTCCTGCAGCGGCGGGGTGGAGCTACCGGAGTTGAAGGTGTCCTTCAACCCCTCCCACAGCCCGACGCGCTTGCCGTCGACGTAGGAGTAGAAACCCGCGCCCTTCAGCCGCGACGGCCGACCGATCTCGATCATCTTGTTGACGACGGCCTCGGCCGGGTGCGGCTCGTACGTGCCGCCGGCCTCCTCGACACCCTTGCGGGTGGCAGCAGCGATCTTCTGCATCAGCTCGAGGTTGAGCTCGTCGGAGAGCTGCAGCGGCGGCGCCGGGTAACCGGCCTGCGAACCCGCCTGCTCGATGCTGGCCGGGGCGACACCCTCGCCGAGCATCGCCAGCGCCTCGTTGACGAAGGTGCCGATGACGCGGCTGGTGAAGAACCCGCGGCTGTCGTTGACGACGATCGGGGTCTTGCCGATGGCCAGCGTGTAGTCGAACACCCGGGCCAGCGCCTCGTCGGAAGTCTTCTCGCCCTTGATGATCTCCACCAGGGGCATCTTGTCGACCGGCGAGAAGAAGTGGATCCCGATGAAATCCTCCTGGCGCTTCACGCCCGTCGCCAACCCGGTGATCGGCAGCGTGGAGGTGTTCGAACCGAGGACGGCGTTGGGCTCGACGATGTCCTCGATCTCCTGGAACACCTTGTGCTTCAGTTCAACCGACTCGAACACCGCCTCGATCACGAAGTCGACACCCTTGAGGTCGGCCGCGTCGGCTGTCGGCGTGATCCGGGCGAGCAACTCCTTGGACTTCTCTTCGGTGGTGCGGCCCCGATCGAGTGCCTTCGCCTCGATCTTCTCCGAGTAGTTCTTCCCCTTCTCGGCGGCCTCGATGCTGACGTCCTTGAGGACCACCTCGAAGCCGGCCTTCGCCGAGACATAAGCGATCCCGGCGCCCATCATGCCCGCGCCGAGAACGCCGATCTTGGTGATCGGGGTCTTGCCGATGCCGTCCGGGCGCGATCCGCCACCGTTGATGGTCTGAAGATCCAGGAAGAAGGCCTGGATCATGTTCTTGGCGGTCTGACCGGTGACCAGGGAGGTGAAGTAACGGCTCTCGATCCGGGTGGCGGTGTCGAAATCGACCTGGGCGCCCTCGACGGCCGCGTCCAGGATCGCGCGCGGTGCCGGCATCGGCGCACCCTTGAGCTGCTTACGCAGCAGCGCCGGGAACGACGGCAGGATCGCTGCCAGCGCCGGATGCGACGGGGTACCGCCGGGCATCTTGTAGCCCTTCACGTCCCACGGCTGAGTGTGGCTGTCGGGGTTGGCCTTGATCCACGCCTTGGCTGCGGGGATGAGCTCGTCCACGGACGGTACGAGCTCATCCACAAGCCCAATTTCAGCGGCCTTGCCCGGCTTGAACCGGGTGCCCTGGCTCAGCACCTCCATGAAGGCCTTCTGAATGCCGAACATCCGCACGGTACGGGAGACGCCGCCACCGCCCGGCAGCAGGCCCAGCGTCACCTCGGGCAGGCCGATGACCACACCCTTGACGTCGGCTGCGATGCGATGGTGACACGCCAGTGCGATCTCCAGGCCACCGCCGAGTGCGGCGCCGTTGATGGCCGCCACCACAGGCTTGCCCAGCGTCTCCAGTGCACGCAGGTCGGCCTTGATGAACTCGACCTCGGCGAACGATTCCGCCGCGTTGTCCGGCCCGACATTCATCATGCCCTTGAGGTCACCGCCGGCGAAGAAGGTCTTCTTCGCGCTGGCGATCACCACACCGGTGATCGAATCCTTCTCCTCGACAAGGCGAGCCACGGCGTTGTGCATGGACTCCTTGTAGTGCTCGTTCATCACGTTGGCCGAACCCGTGGGGTCGTCCAGCGTCAGGGTGACGATGCCGTCGGCATCCTTGTCCCACTGAATTGTGTTCTCTGCCATGGTCTTAAACCCTCTCGATGATAGTGGCCACGCCCATGCCGCCGCCGATGCACAGCGTGATGAGGGCACGTCGGGCGCCACGGCGCTCGAGCTCGTCGACCATGGTTCCGGTGATCATGGCGCCGGTGGCGCCCAACGGGTGGCCCATCGCGATGGCGCCACCGTTGACGTTGAGTTTCTCGTCGGGGATGTTCAGGTCCTTCTGGAACTTCAGCACCACCGAGGCGAAGGCTTCGTTCAGCTCGAATAGGTCGATGTCGTCCACCGTCAGATTCGCGCGGTCCAGCACCTTGCGGGTGGCCGGGGTGGGGCCGGTGAGCATGATGACCGGATCCGCACCGCTCGTGGCGGTGGCCACGATCCGCGCGCGGGGTGTCAGATTCTGAGCGCTCCCAGCACTTTCACTGCCGACCAGCACCAGCGCCGCGCCATCGACGATGCCGGAGCTGTTGCCGCCGGTGTGGACGTGGTTGATCTTCTCGACGTAGTGGTACTTCTGCAGTGCCACGTCGTCGAAGCCGCCCATCGCACCGACGCCGTCGAACGCGGTCTTCAGCTTGCCGAGGCTTTCGACCGTCGACTCGGGGCGCATGTGCTCGTCGTGGTCGAGAACCACGAGGCCGTTCTGGTCCTTGACCGGCACGACCGACTTGGCGAAGTAACCGCCGGACCACGCTGCAGCGGCCTTCTCCTGAGAGCGCGCGGCGTAGGCGTCGACGTCCTCACGCGAGAAGCCCTCGATCGTGGCGATCAGATCGGCACCGATTCCCTGGGGCACGAAGCCGATGCGGTAGTTGGTTTCGGGGTCGCTGGCCCACGCGCCGCCGTCGGAACCCATCGGAACGCGGCTCATCGACTCGACGCCACCGGCGAGCACCAGATCGTCCCAGCCGGAACGGACCTTCTGTGCGGCCAGGTTGACGGCCTCCAGGCCGGAGGCGCAGAAGCGGTTGAGCTGGAATCCGCCGGTGGTCTCCGGCAGACCCGCCACCAAGCCGGCGGTGCGGGCGATGTCGCCACCCTGGTCACCGACGGGCGAGACGACTCCCAGAATGAGGTCGCTGATCATGTTCTCGTCGAGGTCGGGGTAGCGCGACCGCATTTCGTCGATCAAGCCGACCACCAGGTTGACGGGCTTGATCTCGTTCAGCGAGCCGTTTCGTTGCTTGCCGCGGGGTGTGCGGATGGCCTCATAGATGAAGGCTTCTTCGGACATCGGTGTCCCACTCCTATTGATGTCGGTGCGCGGGCCCCAATGATGTGGGTCCGCGGGAGGGCAGTCCTCTGGCCGGCAGCCTAGCAGCCTCGCCCAACCCGTTGGTCGGGAGGGTGGCGAGTTTCACAACACCGAACAGACACGAACTCGCACGCTCCTGTCGGATTGCGTGCGAGTTTGTGTCTGCTGAGTGAGGTGACTCAGGCCGAGAGTTGCTCGGCGTCGACGAGCGTCGGGTAATCGATGTACCCGACGGGCCCGGACGAATAGAACGTCGCCGCGTCGGGTTCGTTGAGGTCTGCGCCGGCCACCAGTCGCTCCACCAGGTCCGGGTTGGCCAGGAACGCCCGACCGACCGCGGCCGCGCTGATCACGCCCCACTCCGCCAGGTTCTCCAGCTGCTCGAAATCGGTGTCGATCTCGCGGGGTGAGTTGAGCACCAGTGCACCCTCCCACTGGGTGCGCAGCGCCGCGAACGCCGGTTGCGACGGCTCGATCAGCATGTGCAGATACCCGATCCCCAGCGGGGCGATCCGGCACAGCAGGACCTCGTAGCTACTGATCTCGTCGACCTCCCGCATGTCGCCTGCGCCGTTGCCGGGTGAGATGCGCAGTCCGACGCGCTCCGCCCCGATCTCGGCGGCAACCGCCTCGACAACCTCGGCGGTGAAGCGCGCCCGGTTACGCGCGGATCCGCCATATCCGTCGGTGCGTTGGTTGACGACGTCGGACAGGAACTCATGGAGCAGATAGCCGTTGGCCGAATGAATCTCCACACCGTCCATGCCCGCGTCGACGGCCCGACGGGCGGCAACGCGGAAATCCTCGACGATTCCGGCGATCTCGTCGGTGCGCAGCGCGCGCGGCACCGGCAGCGGCTTCTTGCCGTCGGGGGTGTGCGCAACCATGTCCGCGGCGACCGGCGACGGGCCCACCGTCTCCACACCACTGATCTGCGGATGCGCCATCCGTCCGACATGCCACAACTGCACGAACATCCGCCCGCCCTCCGCATGGACGGCGTCGGCGATCTGCGCCCAGCGTTGCTGGTGCCGGTCGGTGAACAGACCCGGAGTGTTGACGTACGCGCCGTTGGCGGATTCGGCGACCGCGGTCGCCTCGCTGATGATCAGGCCCGCGGTGGCGCGCTGGGCATAGTAGGTGGCGGCAAGCTCCGACGGGGTGGCGTCGGACTCGGTGCGCGTTCGGGTCAACGGCGCCATGAAGATTCGGTTCGCCAAATCGGCACCGCCCAGCGTCATGGGTTTCAGCAGTGCCGAGTTCTCGCCCAGAGTGAAGGTCATGCCTGCAGTCAGCGCCCCGCCCGGCGCATTCATTCCCGAACCCGATTCATGACGGTCAGGCGAGGCTACGGTGACCGCGTGGACGTACTGCTTGGGATCGACATCGGGACCGGGAGTACCAAAGGCGTGCTCACCGATGCATCGGGGACGGTGCTGGCGATCGAGGCCTTGACCCACACAATGGATCTTCCTCATCCCGGCTGGGCGGAAGTCGATGCCGAGGCGGTGTGGTGGCGCGAGATCTGTCAGATCTCCGCCGCGCTGCTGTCCCGGATGCCCGCAGCCGCCACACTGGCCGGTGTGTGTGTGAGCGGAGTCGGCCCGTGCCTGGTGTTGTGCGACGACGACCTGCGACCGCTGCGCCCGGCGATCCTCTACGGGATCGACACCCGGGCTGTCGACGAGATCGAGTTGCTCACCGAGGAATTCGGAGAACCCGAGATCCTCGCGCAGAGCGGCAGCTTGCTGTCGAGCCAGGCCGTCGGTCCCAAGCTGGAATGGATACACCGCAACGAGCCCGCCGTCTTCGCGCGCGCCGGCATGTGGTTCGGCTCGAACTCGTACATCACGGCGAAGCTGACCGGCGAATACGTTCTGGACCACCACACCGCCAGCCAGTGCGATCCGCTCTACAACCCATCGGCGTTCGACTGGAACCACGAATGGGCACAACGGATCTGCCGTCATCTCCCGCTGCCCAGACTGACATGGCCGGCTGAGGTGGTCGGGACCGTGACCGCGGCAGCGGCCGCCGCCACCCGGATTCCGGCAGGAACACCCGTCGTCACCGGAACCGTCGACGCGTTGGCCGAGGCCTTCTCCGTCGGCGTGCGCGACCCCGGTGACCTCATGCTCATGTACGGCTCGACGATGTTCATCGTCCAGGTGGCCGCCGAGTACCACGCCGACCCGGCACTGTGGACGACGGCCGCGGTGGAACGGGGCACCTACGCGCTGGCGGCAGGAACGGCCACTGCGGGCAGCCTGATCAACTGGCTTCAAAATGTCACCGGGAACGCACCATTCGACGAACTCGCCGCAGAGGCGGCGGCGGTGCCGCCCGGAAGCGAAGGCGTCGTCATGCTCCCCTACCTGGCCGGGGAACGAACACCGATCTTCGATCCCCTCGCCAGGGGAATCGTCGCCGGCCTGAGCCTGCGTCACGGACGGGGCCACCTCGTGCGCGCCGCCTACGAGGGCATCGCGTTCGGTGTCCGCGAGATCCTGGAGGTCTTCGACTCCGCCGCACCGAGCAGTCGGGTGGTCGCCGTCGGCGGCGGGCTGCAGAGCCCGATCTGGGCCCAGGCGGTCAGCGACATCACGGGACGCACCCAGCTCGTCCCCGAGCAGACCATCGGCGCGAGCTTCGGCGGCGCGCTCATGGCGGCGGTGGGAGTAGGGCTTGTTCCCCGATCTGCCGACTGGACCCGCATCGCCAGGACGATCGAACCCGACCCGCACCGAGCCTCGATGTACCACGAGCTCTATCAGACGTGGCGGGAGATGTATCAGACCACCAAGCACCAGATCCACCGGCTCACGGCGATGGATTCGCCGGAGATCGGCCGACGCTAGGCTTCGACCCGTGACGGTTCAACGGTTGCGGCCCTTCGAGGTGACGATCTTCGCCGAGACATCCGCGCTGGCGGCCCGGATCGGGGCGGTCAACCTGGGCCAGGGATTCCCCGACGAAGACGGCCCGGCGGCGATGCTCAAGACCGCCGAGAACGCCATCGCCGAGGGCGTCAACCAGTACCCGCCCGGGTTGGGCATCGCGCCGCTTCGGCACGCGATCGCCGCGCAGCGGCAGCGCCGCTACGGCATCGAGTACGACCCGGACACCGAAGTGCTCGTCACCGTCGGCGCGACCGAGGCCATTGCCGCGTCGGTGCTCGGACTGGTCGAACCCGGTTCCGAGGTGCTGTTGATCGAACCGTTCTACGACTCCTACTCCCCCGTCATCGCCATGGCCGGCTGCGATCGCCGCGCCGTCCCGATGCGGCCCGACGGCCGGGGCTTCGCCATCGACATCGAGGGCCTGCAGCGGGCCGTCACTCCCAAGACCGAGGCGATCATCGTCAACTCGCCGCACAATCCGACCGGCATGGTGGCCACCGACGACGAGCTGCGCGCACTGGCCGAGCTGGCGGTGTCGGCCGATCTGCTGGTCATCACCGACGAGGTCTACGAGCACCTCGTCTTCGACGGACGCCGTCACCTGCCGCTGGCCGGGTACCCCGGCATGGCCGAACGCACGGTCATGATCTCCAGCGCGGCCAAGATGTTCAACGTCACCGGTTGGAAGATCGGATGGGCCTGCGGGCCAAGCGAACTCATCAAAGGTGTCCGTGCGGCCAAGCAGTACCTCAGCTATGTCGGCGGCGCCCCGTTTCAGCCCGCGGTGGCGCAGGCGCTGTCCACCGAGGATGCGTGGGTTGAGGGGCTGCGGGTCTCGTTGCAGTCCAGGCGCGACAGGTTGGGTTCGGCGTTGGCCGACATCGGTTTCGACGTGCACGACAGCTTCGGCACGTACTTCCTGTGCGCCGATCCGCGCCCGCTCGGTTACGACGACAGCACGACGTTCTGCGCAGAGCTACCGGAGCGCGTCGGCGTCGCAGCAATCCCGATGTCCGCGTTCTGCGATCCCGGGGCAGAGCATGCCGATCAGTGGAACCACTTGGTGCGCTTCGCCTTCTGCAAGCGCGACGACACCCTCGACGAGGCGATCCGGCGGTTGCGCACGCTACAGGTCGGCGGCTAGTTCCCAGAGCGCCGAGCTACTCGCCGTGCTGCTCAGGGTGGCCGCGCAGCGCCAGCTGCCGTAGCCCAGAGGTCGCCGCGTCGTTCACGGCGCCGCTGGCCCTTTTGACGAGGAAGTCGGGAATCGGCGCCACCGGCTCGACGGTGATGTCCACCCGTACCCGGGTGGCCTGACCGTCGTTCTCGGGCTGCAGCAGGTACTCCACGTGCTGGGCGTACTGCTGCGACGTCGGCTCGGCATCCCACACCAACCAGTCCGGGCCCCAACGATATTCGAGCACCTCGGTGTCGGCCAGGCCGAGGACCCGCACCTCACCCGGACATGGTGTGGGCGGCCGTCTGGATAGCGGTCGACCACCTCGGCCCGTTTGTGCATCGTCGAGTTGGACGGCAGTGCGTCGACGTCGGCGAGGGCGTCCATGACGGCGGCGCGGGGCGCCTCGATCAGGAACTCCCGCGAGGTCCGGATCGCCATGATCGAGCTACCGGGATGCCGGACGCGTCACGCGCTCGCGAAGATCCTCCAGTGCGACGTCGAGCACCATCTTCTTCGCCCGCTTGGCCAGGAAATCAGGGAACGGGGCCCCCAGGTCGAGGATCAGGTCGAACCGGACCCGCGTTCTGTCGTCGCCCTCGGGAGTCAGGTTGTACTCGCCGTGCTGACAACGCTGCCGGAACGTCTGGGCCGCATCCCACACCACCCAGTCGTCACCCCAGTGGTACTCGAGTAGCTCCTTGTCGGCGATTCCCATGATCTTGACCGTCGCCTTGACGTGATGCGGCCGGCCGTCGGGGTAGCGGTCCAGCACCTCGGCGTCCTTGTGCACCGCCGACCAGGACGCCACCCCTTCGATATCGGCCAACGCGTCCAGAATCATCGAGGGCGGGGCCTCGATGACCACTTCGCTCGAAGCTCGCACCGCCATACTGGCAAATCCTAGTCACATTAGAGGCCTCGTGCAATGGGCACTGTAGCTAATCAAGATCAATAGCTTATCCGGGTCGGGCCCCTGTGTCTCCGGCGGCGCAGTCGCCGGTTCCGCGCGGAGTGCGCGAGAACCGCGGCGCCGGTGCCGCCTGATGCCGGCGTCCCTTGTCACCGAGGTTTACGCCGGCGCGCAGATGTTTGCCGAGACGGCTTCACTCCGGGTGAGGACGGCGGTGACGCCGGGGCCGAGGGACTTCATCGTGCACACCATCCGAGACAGCACGCCGCCCCGGCGAAAGACCCTCCGCTCACCCCTTGACGACTTTGAGCACCTGTTTGCGCAGGCCTTCTGTCGCGGTCTCCACGCCGCCCTTCATCGTGCGCTTCAGGATGAAGCCCGGCATCGGCACGGACAGGTCGATCGCGATGTCGAACCGCACCCGGGTCTTGTCCCCCTCGGGTGTGAGCGTGTACCCGGCATCCTGAGCCTTCAGCTGATTGGCCGAGACCAGCGTCCACGTGACTTTATCGTCCCCCCAGGTGTACTCGATCACCTGCTCGTCGGTCAGGCCCGCCGCCTTGACCGTCATCTTGACCCTCTTGGGCCTGCCGGTGTCGTAGCTCTCGAGGATCTCGGCCTTCTGATACTGCGGCGACCAGGTGGGGGTCGCCTCGACGTCGGCGATGACGTCGAGGATCTGCTCGGGAGTTGCCTCGATCACGACCTCGCGGGAATCCTTGGTTGCCATGGCGCGACCATAGACCACCCGGATGGTCGTTCGGATCGAGATGCGGCGACTCGCATCGACGACCCCCGCTGGGCTCGCGATCGTGAGCGCAGCGGTTGATCCCACGGTTCCCCCGAGTGGCACAGGGTGTGTCGAATGCGACGCCGACGGCGGCTGGTGGGTGCATCTCTGCGGCGCTGCGCTGCCTGCGGTCACATCGGGTGCTGCGACGATTCGCCGGCGCGCCATGCGTCCGCGCACTGGCGCGCCACCGGTCACCCCATCATCCGTTCGTTCGAGCCGGGCGAGGACTGGTTCTGGAACTTCGACACCAACGACTACTACGACGGTCCGGAACTCGCTGCGCCGCGCAGCCGGCCTGCGGACGAGACGGCGCCCGGCCCGCGGGGCCGGGTCCCCGCCGACTGGATGGCGCAGCTTCGGGCGGGCGGCTGAGTCAACCGGACGCCGACGGGGTAGTACTCACCGGTGACGAAAGAGAAGCCTGAGACCACCGAGTCCGATGCGGGATCAGACGACGCCGACAACGACGTCCTGAGCGATCCGTCGAAGGGCACCGACGAGGGTGCCGACTGGTCCGACGAAGGCGGTGCCACGCCCGGCGGTCCGGCCACCTGACGTCAGCTCCGGTCGGCCAGGACCTGCTGGGCGGCGTTGTAGCCGGGAATGAACGTGATACCGGGACCGCCGTGGCACCCGGCGCTGGCCAGGTACAGCCCGTCGATCGGAACCGGCTGGTCGACAAAGCCTTTCGGTCCGGGACGGTTGGGTCCCATCTGCTCCGGGTGGATCAGTCCGTGGCAGTAGTCTCCGCCCGGCGCGCCGAACATGGTGCCCATGTGCTTGGGCGTGAACGTGGTGTGGCGCAGGATCAGGCTCTCGAAGTCGGGTGCCAGGCTGGTGATCTTCTCGATGACATTGCGGCCCATCTCGGCCTTAATGTCCCCGTAGCTCGACTCGCCGTGCTCGATCGGGAACCACAGAGAGAACGCCGACACCGCATGTTTGCCTGGCGGGGCCAGCCCGGGATCGTTGGCGGACGGGATCTGCAGCGCGATCGCCGGGTCGACGGGCACGACGCCGCGCCGCGAGTCTTCCCATTGCTGCTGCAGGTCCTCGGGTGTGGTGAAGATGCCGATGGCGGACTGGTACCGCGGGTCGTTGAGGACCTCGTACGGCTCGGCGAACGTGGGCGGGCCGTCGAGCGCGAAGTGCATCTGCAGATAGCTTCCGCGATGATCGATGTGCGAGAAGCGTTCTCGGATGTCGGGGGGTATCGCGGCGGGGTCGATCAGACTGTTCACGGTGAGATCGGGTGCGACACCGGAGACGACCACCGGGGCGCTCAGCATCGACCCGTCGTCCAGTCGCACCCCCGTGACCCGGCCGTCGCCGACGACGATCCCCTCGACCTTGCTGCGAAGGCGTAGTTCGCCGCCGGCGGCGGTGAACATTCCCAGCAGGTGTTCGGTCACCGCCCCCATCCCGCCGCGGAACTTCGTGATCAGCGTCGCGTTCTCGTCGGGCACGGCCAGGCCGAAGGCCAGCGCCGCGGCGCTGCCCGGCGTCGCGGGTCCGCGGTAGGTGGTGTTGACCGCCAGGAACGCCAGCATGCCGCGCAACGCACCGTGCTTCTCCCGGTCCGGCAGGTAGCGGTCGAGCACGTCGCTGACCGACCCGAACAACATGTCGCTGATCGCCTGTCGCTCGAATTCGTTTGTGGCACAGGCGTACATCTCGTCGAGCGTCCTCGGCGGCAGCGCCGCGTCGAAGCGGCCCAGGGCCCGCGTCGGCGCCTGACACCAGGCCATCAGTCCCGCCATGCCGTTGACGGCCTCTGCCCCGTGCACCTCGTTGAGGTGCGTCAGCAGCTTCATCGGGTCGGTGTAGTAGATGACGGGGTCATCGCCGATCCCGCGCAGTTGCACGGACATGACCTCGAGGTCGACCGTGGGCAGGTCGTCGAGTCCGAGGGCCCGGCTGACGGCCGCCGAGGTGGGCACCTGCACCGAGCCCGCGATCTCGAACCGGTAGCCGTCGAAGAGCTCGACGGTCGAGGCCATCCCGCCTGCGTAGAGCTTGGAATCCAGACACAGGGTGCGCAGCCCCGCCTGCTGCATGAGCGCCGCTGCGGTCAGGCCGTTGTGGCCCGCTCCCACGACGATCGCGTCGAAGTCCGTCATCGGCTGAGGCTGACACAGCCCGGCGTCGTAGTCGGCAAAGAGCAGATCGTGCTTGGACGCGAAGTGCCGGTAGAACGTGCGCAGCGATACCCCGGCGTCGGCGGCGATCTGCTCGGCAGAGGTGTCCTCGACGCCCTGGGCGAGGAACCGGACCACCGCCGCCTGTCGCAGCGCCTCCCGGGTGCGCTCGCTGCGGGCCGTCTGGGCCGGTCGGACCATGTGCGTAAGCTACCCCACCCGGGAACCGTCAAGATTGACAAAACAACAGGCCCTCGCCCGCATTGACAGGCAACGTTTCCGTCGCCTTGACTTGTCGCTCAAAGTCTTGGGGGGCAGCCGTGAAGGTTCATCACCTGAACTGCGGCACGATGCGGCCGCTGGGGACGGGCACGTTGGTGTGTCACGTGCTGCTGGTCGAGTCGGCTGGTGGGTTGGTCTTGGTCGACTCCGGCTTCGGCTCCCTCGACTGCCGCAGGCCTGCACGCTTCGGGCGGATCCGCCGACACTTCTTCCGGCCGGCGTTCGATCCGGGCGAAACCGCCCTCGGCCAGATCGAGAAGCTCGGGTACCGACGCTCCGACGTCCGCCACATCGTCGTCACCCACTTCGACGCCGATCACATCGGCGGTATCGCGGATTTCCCCGACGCGCAGATCCACGTCACCGCTTCGGAAGCCCTCGGCGCCATGCGGTCCCGCGCGATCGGCGACAGGATCCGGTTCCGCAGCGCCCAGTGGGCGCACGGACCCAAGATCGTCGAGCACCACGTCGACGGTGAAGCCTGGCGTGGGTTCGCCACCGCAAAGGAGCTGACGGAGATCGCTCCCGGCTTCGTGTTGGTGTCGCTGCCGGGCCACACCCGCGGACATGCCTGTGTCGCGGTGGACGCCGGTCACCGGTGGGTTCTGCACGCCGGTGACGCCTTCTATCAGCACGGCACGCTCGACGACGCCCCGCGGGTACCCGTGCTGACCGCTTTCGAGAAGGTGGTCGCCTTCGACCGGGGGATGGTCGAGGAGAACCACGCCCGGCTCGTGGAGCTGTACCGGCGCGGGGAACCCGACCTTCTGATCGTCTGCTCCCACGACCCGACGCTCTACGAACGTGCCAGGTCCACCGCGTCGGGCTGAGGGTGCGGGTTCAGCAGGGCGATCGAGGCATCCACCGCCTCGTCGGTGACGTCGCTCATCCGCCCACCCTCCTCCACGGTGATCGCGGTCAACTCCCGCAGACCGCCGAGCAGCATGATGATGCGCCTGCGCGACACCGGACCGACGCCCGCCGCCCGGAACTCGTCGGTGGCGCCAAGGGTGCCGACCATGTCGATGAAGCTCTCCAACGCGTCGCGCTGCAGGCCCCGGGCGGCGGCGCCCAGCGCAGGCACGTCCCGAATCCAGCTCAGCATCAGCGCCGAACGCGCCTCCCCGGAGGAGATCCACGCCTCGACCGCCTGGCGCACCTGCTTCTGCCACGGCGCGCTGGGGTCGACCGCCTCGGAGATCTGCCTGACCTGATCGGCGTTCGCGCCGGAGAGCAGTTCGACGTAGCAGGCGTCCCTGCTGTCGAAATGCTCGTAGAACGTGCGCCGTGACGTCTTGGCGCGGCGGACGATGTCGGCGACCGTCGTCTTGGCGTACCCGCCCTCGGCTATCGACGCCTCGAGGGCATCGAGCAGACGCTGCCGGAAGTCGCTTCTTTCGGCATCACCGCCGTTGTTTCCCTCGCCCGTGCTCTTCATGTCACGGACATGATTCCACGTCTACCGGCAGTAGTTGCGGGTGGCGAAGTCGACGGCCTGCCGGTACAGCGGGTCCAGGGCGCGAGCCTGGGCCACCGCCGCCGTGGCGGCGTCGAGATCGGCGGTGCAGGACGGCGAATGCAGCACCTGCCACTGGTCGGCCATCTCGGTCACCATCGCCCGGTTTAGTCCGTCGATCGTGGCCCGCGACGACGCCAGATCGGGGGCGTCGGCAGGTGCGGCGGCCGGGTCGAGCTTCCACTGCGCCAGCCGCTGGTACTCGATGGCGACGGTGGCGTCGATCTGGTCGCGGAAGATGGTCGTGACATACCCGGGGTCGATGGCCCGGTTCGTCGCGTCGGCGGCCACGGCGTCGAGGACCTGCTGCTCGCGGACCGGGTCTTCGATGAGGCCACCGTCGAGGAACTTGGTGGCGGCAACGGGTTCGGCGACCTGGAGGCGCTGCGCGGCGGCGTCCACGAGAGGCACCAACGGGTTCTCGGGCTGGCCGTACGCGGCCGGGGCGACCAACAGGGCCAGGCCGAAAGCGACAGCGGTACGAAGCATCAAGTTGATCATTGAAGTGGCCAGGGCCGGGATCGAACCGGCGACCTTCCGCTTTTCAGGCGGACGCTCGTACCAACTGAGCTACCTGGCCGGACGGCATCGATCACTTCGCCGAACAAAGTGCGTCGCCGCAATGGCGACCCTGACGGGACTCGAACCCGCGACCTCCGCCGTGACAGGGCGGCGCGCTAACCAACTGCGCCACAGGGCCTTACTGTGAAACTCTCGTGCAACTCCCGACTTTACGGTCGCCGCGTGTACCCCCTACGGGATTCGAACCCGCGCTACCGCCTTGAAAGGGCGGCGTCCTAGGCCGCTAGACGAAGGGGGCCGGCCGAATCTCTTCGGGGTACTCACAACACCGTGCCGTTGGGAGCTTCGATAGCTTAGGGTACCGACACCCAAATCCTCAAACGAGCAGCCCGCCGCTATCCTTTGCAGAGCCGGTTTCACAGCCACCCGTACGCCCCTATAGCTCAGTTGGTAGAGCTACGGACTTTTAATCCGCAGGTCCCAGGTTCGAGCCCTGGTGGGGGCACCACTCAAGCGCCCGGAGGCCTCACGTGAGGTTCTTCGGGACCAACGGCGGCGGGTGAGGTGACCTAGGTCCGCAGACCGTCGGCGGTGCGCGTCCTAGCGTGACACCGTCGGAGGTGGGCACATGGCACGGGCACCGCAGTCTGGAATCCTCGTCGGAGTCGACGGTTCGGAGTTCTCCGACGCCGCAGTGCGCTGGGCCGCGCGCGAAGCGGCGTTACGTCACGTGCCGCTGAAGCTGCTGGCCGTCGCCGAGCGCCACGGACCCCACGTCACGTACGACAGCGAAACGATGCAACGGTCGCGGAAGGCCCAGCACGACGAGGGCGACCGGGTACTCGCCGCCGCCCGTCAGATCCTCGCCGAAGGCCCCGGCGACGCGGGTGTTGACGGGCTGTCGAGCGAGTTCCTCTTCGCCCATCCGCTGGCCACCCTCATCGACGCGTCCAAGGACGTGCGGATGCTGGTGGTCGGTTGTCGCGGCAGGAATGCACTGGACCGGCTGACGCTCGGCTCGGTCAGCAGCGGGCTGGTCCGCCAGGCCCACTGCCCGGTCGCGGTCATTCACAAGGAGCGCGCCGAACAGGACGCGCACGCACCGATCCTGGTCGGCATCGACGGCTCGCCGGCATCGGAGGCGGCCACCGCAATCGCCTTCGAGGAGGCATCGAACCGGCGCGCTCCGCTGATCGCGCTGCACGCGTGGGCGGACGCCCTCACATCAGGCACCCACCTCAACCCGACGATCGACGAGCAGATCGGCGGCGAGGTCCTGAGCGAGCGGATGGCGGGCTGGCGGGAGAGGTATCCCGATGTACGCGTCACCCCTGTGCTGACCCACCAGGAAGCCGGTCGCTGGCTGGTCAACCACTCCGACACCGCGCAGCTCATCGTGGTGGGAAGCCACGGCCGCGGTGGATTCGCCGGAATGATGCTCGGATCGGTCAGCGTGACCGTGGTGCACGCGGCAGAAGTGCCGGTAATCGTTGCGCGAAAGTAGTCAGCGGAAGTAGAGCTCGTCACCGGACGGGTAGCCGCCGCCGGTCGTGGTGATGTGGACGTGGTCGTAATGCCCGTACCCACCGGCTCGCGCGCCGCCGGGTGTGTAATACGCACCGCGCCAGATGGCGTCCTGGATGCCGAAACGCTCGGCGTTCGCCATCACGAAGGCGACGATCTGGTTGCCGAGCGCGATACCCGCCTGAGAGGTGGGGTTGGGGATCATCACATCCAGCGCCAAGCCGTCGGGGTGCCATCGCAGCGAATCCTGGCGGACCCCACCGATGTTGTCGATCTCGGGGAACACCGCGCTGATGCTGCGCGAGGTCAGGATGGTCCTGACCTGAAGGCCCCGCTCCGGCGCGACCCCGGCCGGCAGGGTGCGGCTGACGACGCGCCATCTCGACGCGGACACCAGCGACACTGGATCAGCGCTCGCGCTCGCCGGAACCACCGTCAAGGCCGGGTCCGGCGCGGTGGCCGGCGACGCGACGATCTCGACGCAGCACGGCGCGGCCGGCTCCGCGGCGGCCATGGGCGCCTGTTCGACGACGGGCTCCACGTCGGCGGCCTCGGCGAGCGGACTCGCGTCGCCCTTGACGACGAGAAACACCGCTGCCGGAGCCAGCACGGACGCCAGAAGCACAGTCGGGTTACGCCGCTCTTTGGCTAGTGAGTGCTTGCCCACGCCAAGCAACATAACTGCAAACGCCGGAAAGTACATCACCGGGCAGAAAAATTGAACACGACGCGCGGATCGTTACTCGACCGGTATCGGTCCGTCAGCGACGCGATACCCGCTATCTGTCCAACCCGGGACGTCGCACCGAATCCGCAGGTCAGAGCGTTGCTCGTCAGGCCGCGATCAACAGCGCGGCGAGCACGAGGACGGCCAGCATCGCGGCGGTGGCAGCGAGCACCCCACCGGTACGTCGCGGCGGCCGCACCGGCGGGTCGAGGCAGGCCCGCATCTGTTCAGCGGCGCCGAAACGCCACCGCGGGTCGGGCGCCATCGCCCGCTCGATCGTCAGGGCCAGGGCCGGGTCGATGTCCGGGCGCAACGTGGTCAGCGGCGTCACGTTCCCGGCGGCGATCGCGTCGGCCAGTTCGGACAGATTCCCCTGCGGATACGCCCGGCGTCCCGTCAGCGCCTCGTAGGCGACCACTCCGAGCGCGTACAGATCGTCGCCCGCGGTGGCCGGTCGGCCCGCGATCCGGTCGGCGGGCAGGTAGGACATCGTCCCGAAGATCCGGTTGGTCAGCGTCTGGGGCGTGTCGGCGCTCTTGGCGACGCCGAAGTCGGCGATCTTCACGCCACCGAACGGGTCGAACAGGATGTTGGCGGGTTTGATGTCGCGGTGCAGTACCCCGCGAGCGTGTGCCGCACCGAGCGCGGACAGCACGTCGCGCATGATCGCCCGCACGTACGCGGTGGACAGCGGTCCACCGCGGGCCAGCACGTCGGCCAGGCTCTGTCCGGGAAGTCGCTCCAGCACGATGTAGGGCCTGCCGTGGTGCACGCCCGAATCGTGGACGGCCACGACACGGGGATGGTTGAGCGCAGCGGCGGCGCGGGCCTCGGTCGCGAATCGGCGTGTTCCGTCTGGCTGTGCGCTCACCGACGGGTAGAGCAGTTTGACGGCGACCGGACGGCGCAGCCGGGTGTCCCAGCCGTCGCGCACCTCCGCCATGCCACCGCGGCCGAGAACGCCCCGCAATTCGTAGCGACCGCCCAGAACCTCCGGCGCCTGCATGACTTTCAAGCTAGCCGTTCCGGAGTCGATGCAAACCTGACGAGTCGAATCGTATGATCGACGGCAATGCTCTACCAGCATGTTCGCCGCCCTTTCTGGCGCCGCCACCCGGCGGTGACCGTCACCGTGCTGGCGATGACGTCGTGGTGGCTGTGGCACGGCTGGTACGAGGCCCTCGCGGTCACCGCCGCCGTCGCGTTGCTGGTGGGCTTCGGCCGTCACCGGCGCGCCGCCGCGGTCCGCGACGCCGGGCTGGCGGCCCGCGCCGAATACGAGCACCGGCTCAGCCTGACGGGTGATCCGCGCGGCACGTTCGGCCGCTATCCGCCGGTCCAGCCGGGCTGGTATCCGGATCCGGATTCCCAACGCCATCCCCAACACCGTTGCCAGCTGCGCTATTTCGACGGGGCGGTGTGGACGGCGTATGTGGCGCGCCGGTAGGCCGTCAGACCTTCGGGCTGTAGTAGTGCGGGTCGTCGCGGTACTCGACAGGCGGCAGATTACGCGCGGGAGTCTCCACCAGCGGCGCGTCCGCGGGCAGCCGGCCGGAGGCCCGATCCATCGCGGAACGCTTGCGCGGATGCATCATCACGCGGTCGGGCGCCAGCCGGGTCGCCAGGTGCAGCAGGTTGCCGATGCGCCGGTGGAGCCACTCTCGGCGGGGTGACCACGTGAACCCCATCAGCTCACGAACGGGCGGGTCGTAGAGCCCGACGGTCATGAACAACAGAAACCGCTGCATGATCTTCAGGTTGTGCGCCCACAGCCAGTCCGGCACCCATTCCAGCGACGGGTGCTTGGGCATGGTGGACAGGTCGAGAACCTCACGGGCCGCCCAGTTGTTCTCCAACACGTTGCGGCACATGTGATCCCAGTACTGCTGGAACTCCTCCCAGGTCTTGGGTACCGGCCGCATGCTCATGCCGTACATGCGGTACCACGTGATGTGCTCGTCGAACAACTGGCGCCGCTGGTCGTCAGTCAAGCCGCCGGCGAACCGCTCGGCGGCCAGCAGTGTGGACTTGAAGAAGGTGGCGTGGGCCCAGTAGAAGACGTCGGGGTTCAGCGCGCTGTACCGGCGGCCCTGGCCGTCGATCCCCTTGATGCCGATGTGGTAGTCGCGGACCTGGGCTCCGGTCCTCGGTGCGCGGTCGCCGTCGAACACCACCCCGCCGATCGGATAGATCGACCGCAGCAGCCGGGGCATGCGCTCCATGAAGAAGATCGAGTGTTCCTTCACCGCCGCGCCGAGCTGCGGGTGCATGTTCTGCATGGAACCGGCCCACGGCCCCTGGAACAGGCCCGTCCACTGGCCGAAGTACTTCCAGGTCAGCGAGTCCGGGCCAAGAGGCGTCGGCGGGGCGTCATATCCCCCGGGGGCGACCGGGCAGCCCGCCGCAACCTCCGGGGTCGTCGCCGCGGATCCCCTGTTCACCGGGCACGCCTCGGACGTATCTTGAGTCACAGGTGACCTTTCCCTGAACGCGTCATGTCGCCACACGATATTTTGACTACGAACGTTGTCACGAAGCTTAGGAGTGATGTGCCGCCGGGTCAACGAAGCGGCCGATGGTCGGGCGTGCCACTGCAGGACCGCCAGGCACTGCGTCGAGACGAACTGATCACCGCGGGCATCGGCCTGCTGGGCAGTCCGGGAGGTCCGGCACTGACGGTGCGGGCGGTCTGCCGGGCCGCGGGGCTGACCGAGCGCTACTTCTACGAGAGTTTCACCGACCGTGACGAGTACGTCGCGGCGGTCTACGACGACGTGTGCAACACCGCGATGGCGACGCTGATGAAGTCGGAGAGCCCCCGTGACGCCGTGGAACGATTCGTCGCGCTGATGGTCGACGATCCCGCCCGGGGACGGGTCCTGCTGCTGGCACCCGAGGCGGAGCCGGTGCTCGCCCGCTCGGGCGCCGCATGGATCCCCAGCTTCATCGACCTGGTGCAACGCAAGCTCACCCGGATCACCGACCCGACGGTGCAGGCGATGGTTGCCACCGGCCTGATCGGGGCACTCAGTGCTTTGTTCACGGCCTACCTCGACGGCAGGTTGACCGCGACGCGTGAACAGTTCATCGACCACTGTGCTGAGCTATTGCTCAGCAGGGCGGCGACATGAACAGCCCGCCGACCTGGGCAGGAGCCGTGGCGTGGCGGCTTGAATGTCACCCGCATACACAGATATATTGCGTGCAACCATCAGGTACAGATAATCTGGGAGGTGTCGTGTCGAAAGACCTGACCGACCTGCAACTGTTGACCGAACTCGAGCCAGTCGTCGAGCCCCTCGTCAACCGCCACATGCGAATGAAGAAGGACTGGAACCCGCACGACTACATCCCGTGGTCCGACGGCAAGAATTACTACGCGCTCGGCGGTCAGGACTGGGATCCCGAACAGTCGCAGCTGTCCGACGTCGCCCGCGTGGCGATGCTGGTGAACCTGCTCACCGAGGACAACCTGCCCTCGTACCACCGTGA
>Ga0209347_1002972_pt1 | contig 20938 bp, 22 predicted proteins | sample AutmiccommuBRH23_FD_187382 | JGI IMG/M metagenome (GOLD analysis project Ga0209347, IMG submission 187382) | Deep subsurface microbial communities from Mt. Terri, Switzerland - Autotrophic microbial communities BRH/23 (SPAdes) (version 2) | ecosystem: Environmental > Aquatic > Deep subsurface >...
ATCTAGGGGGCGATCCTGCGGTGCGGCGGGAACTTCTGTGCCGGAGAGCACGGCGTGGACGGCGGCGCAGGTGGCGATGCGCGGGGCCAGCGGGCCGATGCTGTCGAAGGTTGGGGACAGGGGGAACGCGCCGTCCAGCGGCACGGTGGATTGCGAGGGTTTGAAGCCCGCCAGACCGTTGAGAGCGGCAGGGATACGGACCGAACCTCCGGTATCGGTGCCCAAGGCGACATCAGCCAAGCCAAATGCCACCGAAACCGCCGCGCCCGAACTGGAGCCGCCCGAGATACGCGACGGATCGCGGGCATTTCCGGGGTTGCCGGTATGCGGGTTCAGCCCCACGCCGGAATAGGCGAATTCGGACATGGCCGTGCGCCCACAGGGCACCGCCCCTGCGGCCTTGAGCCGGGCGACCACAGGCGCGTCTGCCTTGGCTTCCGGCGCGCGGCGCAGGATGGTAGAGCCCGCGGACGTGACCTGACCCGCCTCGTCGAACAGGTCCTTGATCGAGACCATCAGACCGGCCAGCGGACCGGTGCGGCGCGTGGCATCCGTATCCAGCGCCTGCGCCGCCTGCATGATGCGAGTTGCATCGAATTGCGTATAAATGCGCGACATCATCGCATGCGGCATGTCCATGGCGCGGTCAATCACATGGCGGGCACGATCCTCGGCGCGAAAAGTGATGCGGCCGCAGGGCGAGGTCAGGGGGAATTGGGTCATGTGGGTCCTTGGTTTCAGGCGATGACGGGAAGGCTGACCATAGTGTAGACATGTTCGATGCGGCGGCCCAGACGGTCGTCGATCATTTCCATGCGGAATTCTTCTGCTGCGCGCACCCCGCCCGAGAGCACGGCGAAGGTGCCGCACATCATGGCAGTGCCGGGTTGAAGACGGGTGCCACCCTTTGTCATCGGAGAGCCGGCCACCAGTTCGGCCAGCGGGCGGATCGACCCGATTGTTCCATCCTGATAAGGCACCCAATCGCCACCTTCGCGGATGAAGGAGCGGATGCGGATATCATCCAGATGCCCCGCCACCTCGTCGAAATCCCACAGAACGGGGGCGATGGGCTTGGGGCAGATCTGCTTGGAATGGGCCACGGAATAGGCCTCAAGCTTGCGATCGGTGTGATCGGAGCCAAGCCCCAGATAAAGCCGCGTGCCGTCGTCGATCAGCGTGGGTTCCGCCTCGCCCGAGGAGGTGTCGTCTAGGCACTGGATCACGGGCGCTGTCGTGAACATCAGGTCCGAGGCGCGGTAATACAGCGGCACGGTCGAGGGCGCGGGCACGCCGATGGCCGCCAGTTCCTCGATGTGGTGGTTGACCGCATCGGCATTGCGCCCGGTCCAGCCTGCGATGACACCGTGCGTGATCTCGATCTCGACTGGCCCGTGGCCTGCCCGTTCAAACGTTAACCGATTGCCCATTGGAATGGTCTGCTCCTTCTTGCATTGATCTTGAACGACGGGTCAGGCTGGTGCGAACAGCAGCGCGATGGACGGGAAAGCGATCAGCAGCCCCACCATCACCAGCATGACGAAGACGAAAGGAATGGCCCCCACCATCACATCGCTGAGCCGCCCTTCCTTGCGCGCGCCTTGCACCACATAGAGGTTGAGGCCGACGGGGGGCGTGATCAGGGCCATCTCGATCAGCACGATCAGCAGGATGCCGAACCATACCTTGTCGAAGCCAAGTCCGATCACGATGGGCACGACAATGGGAATGGTGGCGATCATCAGGGCGAGCGTTTCGATGAAGAAACCCAGCACGATATACATCAACACAATGATCATCAGCATCCCGTAGGGACCAAGACCGAAGCTTTCCAGAAAGCCCGAGAGCGCGCGGTTCAGGCCGGTGGCCCCCAGCGCGAAGTTCAGGAAATAGGCCCCCACAATCACGAACATCACCATGGATGTGGTGCGGATTGTGCCCAGCAGCGCGGCGCGCATGTTTTGCCAAGTCACGGCCCCATACCAAGCCGCGATACCCAGTGCCATGACCACGCCGATGGCGGCGGCTTCGGTCGGGGTGGCCCATCCGGTATAGATCGACCCGATGATGATGGCGAAGACCATCAGCACGGGGATCAGATGCGGCAGGCCCGCCATACGCTCGGACCGGGTGAAGCTGCGGCTGGGGCCGCCCCATTCCGGTTTGATGGTGCAGATGATGGCGGTGATGATCATGAAACCCAGCGCCATCAGAAGGCCGGGCACGATCCCGGCCATGAAGAGTTGGGGAACGGATGTCTGTGTCAGAAAGCCATAGACGATCAGGTTGATCGAGGGTGGCAGAAGGATACCGAGCGCGCCGCCCGCCGCAATCGCCCCGGCAAAGAGCCGCTGGTCATAGCCCTGTTTGCGCGCCTGCGGCATGGCGACGGTCGCCACGGTGGCCGCAGTGGCCACGGATGACCCAGAAGTGGCAGAGAACATCGTGGCTGTGCCGATATTGGCATGGACCAACCCGCCCGGCAGCCATGAAAACCACGTATCCAGCGTGGCATAGGTCCGCTCGGCGATACCGGCCCGGACAAGGATTTCGCCCAGCAGCACGAACAACGGAATGGCGATCAACAGGAAACTGTCCGAGGAGGAATAGACCATCTGCCCCAGACCGCGCATCAACGGCATCGCGGAGAAGAACTGGTCCAACCCGAACCCGAGGATGAACAACGCCGCGCCGACGGGCACCGATAGTGCCAGAAGGACCGCCAGACCGATCGAGACATACCAGATCATTCGACTTCTCCTGTCTCGACCGGGATCGAGGCGATCTGCTCGACCATTTCAAAACGACGCAGCACGGTCAGGACAACGGTCAACGCCAACAGCAGGCTTGTGGTCACGACCATCCACGCCCAACCGCCGAACCAGACAATCTGCGGCATCCACAGAGGCACGCCCAACGGCGTGTTCGAGCGTGACCCGCGGGCCAGCGACTTGGCCAGCACGTCATAGGCATGCCATGCTACCAGAACCGCCACCAGCAGCACGCTTGCCAGTGCGATGATGTCCAGCACCGCGCGTCCCATGACGGGCAGACGGTTATGGATCAGGTCAATTCGCACATGCGCGCGTTCCACAAGGGCGTAGGAAAACCCCCATGTGGCAATCGCGGCCATCACATAGCCCGAGAGTTCATCCGCACCACCAACCCGCATCGCGGGAAACTGGCGGCCCAGCACTTCGGTCATGATCAGGGCGACGGCCCCCAGAAGTACTATGCCGCAGAGCAGGGCAATCCATCGGTTAGCGGTCCTGAGGGACCCGGCGATCTGCATCGCCGTGCCGGCCAGTCTGTCCGAACCTGTCATGTTGCCCTGCTCCTTTTCACTTTGTCACGGATCGTGATCAGTTCGCGATGCTGACACCCAGTGCGGCACCAACGGTTTCGTTCCAGCGGGTCGCCCAATCGCCACCAGCCCGTTCGGCCCAGTCGGGCAGGATCGAGGATTCCAGCACCTCGATCGCGCGAGCCTTGTCGGCATCCGACAGTTCCACAAGCGTCATTGACGCAGGCGCCCCGGCGGTGCATTCGCCCGATCCGGTGAGGCAGGCGATGTCACGCGCCAGCGCACCGGCAGCGTCTTCCCATGCGGGATCCTCGAACCCGGTCTTGACCTGCTCGGTCAGGAAGGCTTGCACTGCAGGGTCCAGACCTTCCCAGACATCAAGGTTCACGGCGGTGATGACGGGGTCCCAGCCACCCAGCGGCAGGTTGACCAGATGGGTCGAGGATTCGAACCAGCCCGAGGCATATCCCGAACCCGCGCCGGTTACGGCACAATCAATAACGCCCCGCTCCAGTGCGCCCGGCACTTCGGAGAAAGCCATTGTGATGCCTTCGGCGCCCAGCTCCTCGAGGAACAGGGTGGTCATGCGGCCCGAGCCGCGGATTTTCTTGCCGGCCAGATCGTCGAGGCTGGCCACTTCTGCGTTGCAGAACACGATCTGCGGCGGATAGGGCGCAATGGCCAGCATATGCGCATTGAAGCGGTCGCGCATGATGTCGGCGACCATGGGCTTGGCGGCCTCGACCATCTGGCGGGCGCTTTCGGCATCGGTCGCGAGCAAGGGCACGTCCAGGCCTTCAAGTTCGGTTGCATCCGCCACCGTATAGTCACCAACAGTCATGCCCACGTCAAAGACGCCATCGCCCAGCATGCGGAATACGTCGCCGCCGGCCACGCCCATCTGGTTGAAGGTGGTCATGCTGACGGTGATCTTGCCACCCGAGGCTTCGGGCACGGTTTCTTCCCAGAATTTCCGCTCGAAGTTCTGATAGAGGGGCAGGTTGCTCCAGCTGCCGACAACAGACAGTTCTGTTTCAGGCAGGTCTTGCGCCGAGGCGGCTATCGCCAGCGGCACCAGCGCCACTGAAGCCAGCAGAGTACGAAGAACAGGTTTCATGAGTGGTCTCCTTGTTGAGGTCGGTTATTGGTCTTGGAACGCACAGGGCCGCGTGGCCATCACGCGTCGGTCGGAAGGTCCGTCACCAGCATGTGACCGGGTTCGTGCATGATCGCGATGGCCGGTCTGGCCTTGCGGATCGCCGATTGCGGGGTCACGCCGCAGGCCCAGAACACGGGCACGTCACCGTCTTCGAGGATCGGCGCATCGCCGAACTCGGGCGCGTGGATATCCTTGATACCGATGGCGGCAGGATCGCCAAAATGCACCGGCGCGCCGTGCGCCTGTGGCATCTGCGCCGACAGCACCATAGCGCGGATCGCGTCGGTTGTCGAAAAGCCGCGCATCGAGACGACCATCGGTCCGCCGAAAGGTCCGGCGGCGTGGGTTTGGATGTTCGTGATATACATCGGGACGTTGCGCCCGGCTGCGATGTGGCGGACCGGAATACGCGCCTGAAGCAGCGCCGTTTCAAACGAGAACGAGCAGCCGATGACGAAGCTGACGAAATCGTCCCGCCACAGATCGCTGATGTCGGTCAGTTGTTCGGCAGGCTGACCATCGCGAAACACACGGTAGCGCGGCACATCGGTGCGGATGTCGATGCCGTCACCCAGCATCGGCAAGGACGGATCTCCGGGTTCGGACACGCCCAGAATGGGGGCGGGCTTTGGGTTGACCACGCAGAAGCGCAGGAAATCCGCGGCAAGATCGCGCGGGAGGATGACAACATTGCCTTGCTGATGGCCTTTGGCCTGACCACTGGTCGGCGCCGCAAAGCGTCCTTCGCGACAGGCCAACCGCAATGCTGCTGCGGTGTCGAAATGAGTGGTGGCATTGGGCGGTGTGTCCAGCATGGTCGCGTGATCCTCGGAAGTCGCTGCGGGCCGCCAGCAGTTCGGCCCGCACACTTAGTAAGCCCGAGATACGAAAATTAGTCGAATTTTATGTTTTCATCGCTTTCGATCAATTTCATTTATCGGTTTTTGACGTTCAGAAGATGTTCGACCGTTCGTATTGCACCGGCCAAATCACATTCTGGGCCTTGAGCGCCGCCGCGGCCTTGAGCGGCCAGTGCGGATCGGCCAGCAACCCGCGCCCGAGAAGAACCAGATCGGCATCTCCGTTGGCGACGATGGATTCCGCCAGATCCGGCGCATTGATCAGGCCGACCGCACCTGTCGCCAACCCAGTGTCGGCCCGGATGCGACGCGCCAGAGGCACCTGATACCCGGGATGGATCGGGATTTGCTGGCGCGGATCGTTGCCACCCGAGGAGCAGTCGATCAGATCCACATCGCCGCGAGTCTTGAGGATCTGGCACAGGCGCACGCTGTCTTCGACCGACCAGCCCCCCTCGACCCAATCGGTGACGCTCAGCCTCACGAAAAGCGGCAGGTCATCCGGCCATTCGCTGCGCATCGCCTCCAGCGACTCGATCAGGAAACGGATGCGGTTGTCAAAACTGCCGCCATAGGCATCGGTCCGATCATTGCTGAGTGGTGAATAGAACTGATGGATCAGATAGCCATGCGCTGCATGCAGTTCGACGATCCGGAAACCCGCCTCTCGCGCGCGGCGGGTTGCTTGGGCCAACGCGTCCAACTCGGCCTGGATCCCGTTCTGATCCAGCGCGGCAGGCGTAGGCCACCCATCCGCATAGGCGCGGGCAGAGGGTCCGACCGTGCTCCACCCGCCCTCAGACTCGGGCACGGGAATGCTTCCTTCCCAGGGGCGCCCGACCGACGCCTTGCGGCCCGCATGACCCAACTGGATCGCAGGCACCGCACCTTGGGCCGTAATGAACCCGGCGATCCGGGCGAGCGCATCGCGTTGCGCGTCATTCCACAGACCAAGATCATGGGGCGTGATCCGCGCGCGCGGCGCCACATGCACGGCTTCGGTGCAGACGATCCCTGCACCCCCCGTTGCCCGGGCACCAAGATGCGTGAAATGCCAGTCATTCGGCATCCCATCCTGCGCGGAATACTGGCACATGGGCGACAGCATGATCCGGTTGCGGGCCGTGACCGAGCGGAAGCTGATCGGACGGAAAAGATGCGGGTTCGGATCTCGGCGCAGGATGCGGCGGGCGTTTTCGCCGGTCACGCGGGAATCAGTAGACTTGGATGAGTCGGTCATCATCTCTCCTTTGGGGACGGGCCGCGACATGCGGTCGGGCATGGCAGATCGACGGGGGCCATGATCAGCCGAATGGTTAACTCGGAGGAGGTTCATAAGTCGAATTTTAAAAATTTATCCGTTCTGATCAGTCCTGCTGATCAAACACCGGATCAAAGCAGCATCGGCGAGAGCGGATACCGGATCGGACATTCTGCGCCGGTGTCGGTCACGATCACCATCTGGCCCAGCGCGGCGCCACCGATACCGGGGAGGAACAGATTGGGATGCAGTTCCAGAACCATGCCGGCGTCAAGAATACCGCCCGCTCCACCGGCGGGCTGCGTCGTCGTTGCTGTCCCGAAGCTTTGCACGAAAGCATCCGTCAGGATCGGATCTTCATAGGACAGACCCAACCCGTGCCCAAAGCGGAAACGTTGCGCGCTGCCAAGGTCCATCTCATTGGTGCCCGCAACAAATACAGCCTCCATGGCGTCGGCCAGATCCTTCACCGCTATACCGGGACGCGCCATAGCCATCCCTGCACGCAGGCAATCGGCGACAAGATCCATCAGCCGGGTGTGGGCAGGCTGCATCGGCCCAATCGCGCCCATACGGATACCATGAGCCCAATGCCCATCCACCGTCAGCGCGATCCCCATCAATACCTGATCACCCTCTGAGACAAGATCCGAGGTTTCCTCGGGCCAATACCGTGGCCGATCCGCTTTGGTCCGTGCCGTCAACCATGTTCGGCAGTAGTCCGCACCCTGCGACAGGGCCAGAGCCTCCAACGCGCGTTGCGCCTGTCCTGCGGAATGACCCGGACGCAGAACCGTGGGCAGATGGGCAAAAACAGTGTCGCAAATCGCGGCCCCCGCCCGGTGCAGATCCAAGGCTGGCGGTTCTTTGATCAGGCGCATCAAGTCCAGCGCATCCGACGCCTCGGGATCGGGGCCGATACGCGGCCCGAAACCCCGCGCCACGGACAGAGGCATCTCTTCAAAGCCGATTACGCCGATCTGTCCCATCGGTAGCAGGTCGCGCACCAGATCGGGCCATGCAGCGACCGGCGCAAAAACAGGTTCCAGTTCCGGGAGGGTTTCAGCGGCCAGAGGTTGCATGAAAGGGCTGGCGAGGATCAGCCTGTCCTTGTCCTGCCCCAGCACCAGCAGGGATACAGACTCGTGCCCGTCCCACCCCGTGAGGTAGCGCAGCGCGCCATGTGACATGCTGCCCGCCCCACCCGCGCTGCCCATCCCGAAGATCAACAGCGGACGTGCGATCCGTGCGCGCAACGCTGCGCGTCTGTGCCTGTGCAATGCGGGATCGGCATTACGCAAACGTCGGGTCACAGCGACACATCCTTACCGCACCTGCGCGAGGTGCCGCATCTAGCGTAACCTGTTGGGACAGGACAGCAGTTGCGCATCATACATCACCGCGCGGTCCTGTACCGTTCCCGCGATCCGCACCAGCCAGCTTTTCGCGTTATAGGACCCACGGGCGAACCCGGTATGACCTTCGTGATAGGCCAGATACTGGTTGCGCGCGTCGGTCAACGCGATGCCGTTTCTTTCGCGCGAGCGGTTCATGTACCAGCCCATGAAATCGGTCGCGTCATCAATCCGGTCGCGCCGCGCGCTCATCCTGCGCTGATCGACCTGATACTCGCGCCATGTGGCGTCCAGCGCCTGACTATATCCATAGGCCGAGCTTTGACGGCCCATCGGAATGACACCCAGCGTGTACTGGAACGGCGTGCGCGCGTTGCCGATGAATTTGCTTTCCTGATAGATCGTGGCCATCTGCACGGCCACGGGAATGCCCCAGCGCCGCTCGGTGGCGCGCAAGGCTCTTGCGTAGTTTGGGCGCTCACTGAGGATGGCACAGGCGTTGTCCAGATTACGCGGCGCCGAAAACTCGGGGCTGCCACAGGATGCAAGAACCATCAACAGGATCAAGGCGCGAAGATATCTGCTCATCTGCCTCTCGTTTCACGAAACGATTTATTATGTTTTATTGCACTTTAGCGGAAAGGCCCGGCAGAGGAAATCACAATTCCTGCGTCACCGCCAAACCCGGCAGGGTGACGCCGACCTGACGGCATCACCGGTACATGGTGAAAAAGTGACGCAATGCCGGGCATTTATGGCACTGTCATGACAGCGACCACACACTGTTTCCCTGGACCTACGCCCTAACATTGGACAAATACCCCTTGAAAGGGCTAATCAGACCGCATAGGGGCCGCATCGCTATGCTGAAGACACGCGCAAAATATCATCTGGGCCAGGTCGTCCGCCACAAGAAGCACCCGTTCAGAGGGGTTGTCTTTGACGTAGACCCGCAATTCAACAACACCGAGGAATGGTATGATGCCATTCCCGAAGACAGCCGCCCCGTGAAGGAACAGCCGTTTTACCATCTTCTGGCCGAGAACGATCAAAGCTATTATGTCGCCTATGTGTCCGAGCAGAACCTGATCGCCGATTATTCGGGCGAACCAGTGGATCACCCGGATATTCCAGATCTTTTCGGACCGTTTCAAGATGGTCACTATCCGCTGCATTTCCAGTTGAACTGATCAGCGCGACGTGGATCGGACATGAAAAGGGCAGGCCGTTGGCCCGCCCTTTCAATGATATGATGATCAATATCCCAGCGCGCAGCCATCCTTGCGCGGGTCTGAGGCGCCTTCGAGAACACCATCCTCGCGGATCAGGATCGACTGGGCACCACCGATGGGGCTATCGGCAAGGCTGACATCATGCCCCATTTCGGCCAACTTGGCGCGGACGGCGTCTGGATAGCCACTTTCGACCTTGAGCAGGTTGCCTTCCGCAAAGGCGCGCGGCGCGTCAATGGCAGCCTGCGCCTCCATCCCGAAATCGACCATGTTCGACACGAAACGGGCATGACCCGTGCACTGATAGGCCCCGCCCATCACACCGAAGGGCATGGTCACACGTCCGTCCACGCGCAACATGCCGGGAATGATGGTGTGCATAGGACGCTTGCCGGGGGCCATTTCGTTGGCGTGGCCCTCTTCCAGTGTGAAGCCCGCGCCGCGGTTCTGGAGCAGGATGCCGAATTTCTCGGACGCGATACCCGAGCCAAAAGGGTGGAACAGCGAATAGATCAGCGACACGGCCATGCGGTCACGGTCCACCACTGTGATATAGACCGTGTCCTTGTGGATCGCCTCGCTCGCCTCGTGGGCCGAGGCCATGGCCCGCTTGGGATTGATCAGCCCAGCCAAGCGCCGGGCGGTTTCGGGGGCCAGCATGTGATCCAGCCGGGTTGTGTGGTCCGGGTCCGCGATAAATCGGTTGCGGGCATCATAGGCTAGTCTTGTCGCCTCAGCCTCGATATGCAGACGTTCCACGCCAAGCGGGTCCATGCTGGCGATATCGAAGTGCGACAGGATGTTCAGCAACAGAATGGCGGTCGCGCCCTGCCCGTTCGGCGCGTGCTCAACAAGTTCCGTCCCCTTGTAGAGGCCGCTCACCGGATCGTTGTAGTTGCAGCGCTGCGTGGCGAAATCGGACAGTTCATGCACGCCCCCCGCAGCTTTCAACGCGGCGACCAAATCCTCGGCCACCTCACCTTCGTAAAACCCAGCGCGTCCATTGCGCGCGATGCGGCGCAGCGCCTCGGCCTGCGCGGGCAGGCGGAAAAGTTGCCCCTTCACGGGCACCTGTCCATTCGGCAGATAGTATTGCGGTGCATGACCCTGCAGCGCCTTGGACGCGCCAGGCCAGTCCATCGCCACGCGCGGACCGACGGGAACACCCTCTTCAGCGTAACGGATCGCAGGGGCCAGAAGGGCGTCAATTCCCAGCTTTCCATGATCTTCGGACAGGGTGCAGAACGCATCGATTGCACCGGGAATGGTCACGGCCTCGGGCCCGCGCAGAGGCACGGTTGTCTGCCCACGGTCCCGCAGCGCGGCCGCGTTCGCGCCCGCGGGGGCACGACCCGACCCGTTCAGCGCCACGATATCGGGCTGGCCCGGCTGCGAGATCAAGACGAAGCAGTCACCGCCGATGCCGCACATATGCGGCTCGCAAATTCCCAGAAGCACAGCGCCGGCAATGGCGGCATCCATGGCCGTTCCTCCACGCTCCAGCGTCTCGATGGCGACCTTGGCCGCCAGAGGATGCGATGTGGCACACATCCCGTTGGTGGCCATCACCGTGGACCGACCCGGACTCTGGAAATCTCTCATGGGGAACCCTCCTATTGTTCTAGTGGCACAGTAGGAGGCTTGCGCCTGAATGCAACTGTCTGAACAAGGCGGAAGGCAAGGTCCCGACATCGCGCACTGGGTGGGGGCTATTAAACGCGCGACGCCGGGAGAAGCCATGCAGCTACAACCTTCCTTATGCGCAGCGAATCTGGCGCTATTCGGGTTGGATTGCGGCATTTCTACGAAACCTTTGGCGCTTGCCGATTGATCATCAGTTTAAAAGGTCACGGATGCGCTGTTTCAGATAGAAAGGCCGATTTCCATGAGATTGGCACCATGGTCCCGCCCCCCGCGCGCGCCTTCGCGTATCAGTCTTTTCCAGGATTGCGCGGCACCAGAAAGCTTAAACGGTTGCCAAAAGCCTCGTGCTTGCAGGCCAGATCGTGGGTCAGCAGGCGTATCAAGTGCCAGCCGAAACCACCTTCCGGCAGGTCGGCCAGATCAAGATTGCCGGGCATAGGTCGCATATCGCCCGAGAAAGCCAGCAGGTCCTGAGGCAAAGGGCGGCATCGATCCGTGATCACGACCCGCAGACCTGCCTGGCAAAGGTCGCAGCGCAGGCTGATCCAGCCCGTTTGCCCATCAGGGCGACCGTGTTCGGTGATGTTGTTGAGAGCCTCTGCCAGAACGATCTCGGCGCGTCCGGTCAGGTCGGTGCACATGCCGGCCGTCCTCATGGCGCGACGACAGTGCAACAGGCCCGCGCGCACAGCATCTTCGGTGGCCGGAAACATCAGGCGCAACGTAGCGCGGGGCCTTGCGTCCGAAGGATCAAGGGCGCGCATCCGCTCAGCGATCATCCGGGTGATCCGGTGAAGAGTCCGTGGCGTCTGCGACAGTGGCATGGATCGGGAAGATGCTGTCCATCCGCGTCAAACGAAAGACCCGGTCCACGTTCGGCTGCAAATCGGCAAGGTGCAGTCGCCGCTCGCGTCCAAGATGCTTCATCACGGCAACGATGGATCCAAGGCCACTGGAATCGATGAAATCCACGCGGCCGAGATCAAGGATAACTGGCCCTGTGCCACCATCGGTCGCATGCCGTATCGCTTCCTTGAAGGCTATGGCGGCAACCGCGTCGATGCGGTCTTCCATGACCGTCACAACTGTCCATCCCCCCAGTTCCCGCGAGGTGAGTTGCATCTTCATGAGTCCCTTTTGCATTTCGACCTCGCAAGGCTAGACGCGATTCCTTACCATCCGGTATGCAGAGGCCGGACATCAAAGGGAGACCACGCATGAAGACCGTTGTGATTGCAGGAGCCGCACGCACGCCGATGGGCGGCTTTCAAGGTGTATTCGACGGGATCGAAGCCTCTGTTCTGGGTGGGGCGGCGATCAAGGCGGCTCTGGCCGATGCCGGGACATCCACGGTGGACGAGGTTCTGATGGGTTGCGTCCTGCCCGCCGGTCAGGGTCAGGCCCCTGCGCGGCAAGCAGGATTCGCCGGTGGGCTGGGTGAAGAGGTTCCTGCGACCACACTGAACAAGATGTGCGGATCCGGCATGAAGGCCGCGATGATCGCCTATGACCAGATCGCGCTTGGCCATGCCGAAACGATGATCGCCGGCGGCATGGAGAGCATGTCCAACGCCCCCTACCTTTTGCCCGCCATGCGCGGGGGGGCACGAATCGGGCATGGGCAAGTGATCGACCACATGTTCCTTGACGGGCTGGAAGACGCCTATGACAAAGGCCGCCTGATGGGCACCTTTGCCGAGGACTGCGCCGAAACTTTCCAATTTACCCGCGAGGCGCAGGACGCATATGCGCTGGCTTCCTTGTCCAATGCACTGGATGCGCAGAGGACCGGAGCCTTCGCCCGTGAGATCACGCCGGTGGCCTTGGCCACAAGGACCGGGCAGATCATGGTTGAATCGGATGAGCAGCCCGCCAAGGCCAAGCCGGAAAAGATCCCTCAGTTGAAGCCCGCTTTCCGCAAGGATGGCACGGTCACGGCGGCCAACTCTTCCTCGATTTCAGACGGAGCTGCCGCGCTTGTGCTGGCATCCGAGGATGCGGCGCGTGCGCAGGGTTTGAACATCCGCGCCCGGATCATGGGGCACGCCAGCCACGCGCAGGCACCGGGCCTGTTCACGACAGCCCCCGTCCCGGCTGCGCAGAAACTGCTCAAACGGCTGGGCTGGAGCGTGGATGACGTGGATCTGTGGGAGGTGAACGAGGCGTTCGCAGTGGTCCCCATGGCCTTCATGCAGGAAATGGGCATCCCCCGCGACAAGCTGAACGTGAATGGCGGCGCCTGCGCGCTGGGCCATCCCATCGGTGCCTCTGGCGCGCGGATCATGGTCACACTGCTGAACGCGCTTGAAACGCGCGGCCTGAAGCGCGGCGTGGCGGCCATCTGCATCGGCGGCGGCGAGGGCACGGCCATCGCCATCGAACGGGTCTGATCCCGGTTTCTTCTTGCCCGAAATATCCTCGGGGGCGTCGAACGCAGTTCGACGGTGGGGGCGGAAGCCCCCATTCCCTGCACCAGAAAGTCATGTCATGCACGTCAATTACACCGACCTTGCCGCCACGATCAAAGCCCTGACCGAGGGTGAGAGCGACACCGTCGCCCTCATGGCCACCGTAGCCTGCGAGGTGCATCACAGCGACGACCGTTTCGACTGGACCGGGTTCTACCGTGTAACGGCCCCTGAGCTGTTGAAGATCGGCCCCTATCAGGGTGGACATGGCTGTCTTGTGATCCCGTTCTCGCGTGGCGTCTGCGGTGCCGCGGCGCGCACGGGGCAGGTGCAGATTGTCCCGGATGTCGAGGCATTTCCGGGCCATATTGCCTGTTCCTCTTCAACCCGGTCGGAATTGGTGCTGCCGGTGTTCAGCGGCGCGGGCAAGTTGCTGGGGGTGTTCGACATCGACAGCGATCAGCCGGATGCGTTTACCGAGGATGACGCACAGGCGATTCAATCCATTCTAGCGGATGTTTTCAGGGATGCAGAGTGATGTCCTTCTGACGGCGCTGCTTGCATGAGCCTTGAAGCTTGGGCCGTTTTTGCCTTGTTCTGGGTGGTCTTTGTCACCACGCCCGGACCAAACGCGGTGAATTGCATCACCAACGGCATGACCCACGGGTTCACCCGCAGCCTTTGGGGCGTGCTGGGCATCCTGACGCAGGCGACACTGTTCCTGACCCTATCCGCACTGGGGGTGACGGCCCTGATCGCGGCCTCACCGCAGGCCTTCGGTATCGCCAAGCTGGCAGGGGCGGCGGTGCTGATCTGGCTGGGCCTGCGCGGCTGGATCAATGCGGCCAAGCCAGCGCCCGTGGTCGCACCGCACGCGGGCTCGATCTACACGCGGGCCTTCATGATCGCCACGGTCAATCCCAAGAGCGTGGCTGGCTACCTTGCTGCTTTCAGCCAATTCGTGCAGCCGGATGTCCCCATTTGGACGCAGATGTGGGTGATCTTTCCCACCGCGCTTTTGATCACGGCGGGCAGCTACTGCACCTATACCGCACTTGGCGCAGCCTTGGGTCGCGCTGCTCTGGGTGCCGTGTTCAACGTCTGGCTCAGGCGCGGCATGGCGCTGTGCTTCATCCTTTACGGTGTGCTTCTTGGCGTATCGGCGCCGCCCGCAGCGCCATCCGGGGCTTGAACAAGCCCCACCGATGCGCCACTTGGGGCGGATGGATAATGCCTATGACCCTCCGACCGATCCCCTGAGCATCCTGCACGAAGATCACGAGATCATCGTTCTGGACAAGCCTGCCGGACTGTTGTCCGTGCCGGGGCGTGGGCCGGAGCTGGCCGATTGCCTGATCACGCGGTTGCAGGTGATTCACCCGCAGGCGCTGCTGGTGCATCGGCTGGACCGTGACACATCGGGCGTGATCGTTTTTGCGCTGACCCCCCACGCCCAGCGCAACCTTTCCCTGCAGTTCGAGGAAAAGCGAACGAAAAAGACCTATCAGGCGCGTCTGGAGGGTTTGCTGGAACCGCGCGAAGGCACCGTCGATCTGCCCTTGATCGTGGATTGGGAAAACAGGCCCCGCCAAATGGTCTGCCACACCACCGGTCGCCCGGCACAAACGGACTGGCGTGTGTTACGGCACGAAGGCGACACGACTCGGGTGCGGCTGTTCCCGCGCACGGGGCGCACCCATCAGCTGCGGGTGCATATGCTGGCTCTGGGGCATGTGATCCTTGGCGACACGATCTATGCCAGTGGTCAGGCGGCGGATCACCCGCGCCTGATGCTTCATGCCGAGGAATTGCGCCTGAGCCATCCCGACACCGGGCGCGGCATGAGTTTCCGCGCGCCTGTGCCGTTCTGAGGGGTCAGGGGATCAGATCAGGCCGGCCTGTTTGAATAGCGTCTTCAGATCCGCTTCGGGGCGCGCGCCGAAATGGCCAATGACCTCGGCCGCTGCCACACAGCCCATACGGCCCGACACTTCAAGGTCCTGCCCGGTCGCCATGCCATAGATGAATCCGGCCGCGAATTGGTCGCCTGCGCCTGTGGCATCGACGGGCACGATTTCGGTCACCGGAACGGTCACGGTCTGTTCGCCCTGCACCAGCACCACGTCGTGGCCCGACCGCGTGCAGACGATCAAACCGGACTCGGACGCGGCTTGTTCCAGAGCTGTGCCCAGATCATCCGTCTCGTAGAGCGATTTCCATTCATGCTCGTTGCCGATCACATAATCCAGTGACCGGACAAGCCGCCGGAAATCGGTGCGGTGACGATCGACGCAGAAGGGGTCGGAGAGCGCGATCCCGGCCTTGCCGCCACCTTTGCGGCACGCGGCGGCGGCGGCCTCAAAAGCCTCTTTCCCCTTGGGTTTGTCGTAGAGATAGCCTTCAAGAAACAGGATCTTTGCCTTGCCCGCCACATCGGCAGGCACGTCATCGGGGCCGAGTTCGGCGGAAATGCCGAGATAGGTGTTCATCGACCGCTCGCCATCGGGCGAGACAAAGATCATGCTGCGCGACGTGGGCAACTCGCCGCCCTTGACCGGATCATTCACGAAGTCCGTGCCCCCCTTGGCCATTTCATCCGCATAGAAACGGCCCAGCGCATCATCGTGCACGCGGCCGATAAAGGCCGTTTCAAGCCCAAGATTGCCAAGCCCTGCCAGCGTATTGGCCACCGAGCCGCCGGGTGCCTGACGGCGGTTCTCCATCGCGCCATAAAGAAGTTCGCCGCGTTCACGCTCGACAAGCTGCATGATGCCTTTCTGAATACCCATCAGGTCCAGAAAACTGTCGTCGGACTGGCTGATGACATCGACGATGGCGTTGCCGATACCGACAACCTGATAGGTCTTCATGGGGTCTTCTCCTCAAACGGGCACAGATCACGGATCAGGCAAGCGTTACATTTGGGTTTGCGCGCAACACAGGTATAGCGACCATGCAGGATCAGCCAGTGATGCGCGTGATGCTGGAAATCAGCGGGGATATTGTCCTCGATCGCGCGTTCTACGGCGGTCACGTCCTTGCCGGGGCAGATTCCGGTGCGGTTGCCGACGCGAAAGATATGGGTGTCCACCGCCTGCGTGGGCATGCCCCACCACATGTTCAGCACGACATTGGCAGTTTTGCGCCCCACGCCGGGCAGGGATTCAAGGGCTGCGCGGGAATTGGGCACCTCCCCGCCATAGTCGTCCACAAGGATACGGCTGAGTTTGATGACGTTCTTGGCCTTGTTGCGGAAGAGGCCGATGGTCTTGATATGCTGGATCAGACCTTCCTCGCCAAGATCCAGCATTTTCTGCGGCGTATCGGCGATCTTGAACAATTCCCGCGTTGCCTTGTTCACGCCGATATCGGTGGCCTGCGCGCTGAGCGCGACGGCGACCACGAGCGTATAGGCATTCACATGCTCCAACTCTCCCTTGGGTTCGGGATCGGCCGCCTGAAAGCGGGTGAAAATCGCACGCAGCGTATGGTAATCGAGTTGTCTGACCATGTCCGGTCTATGCCCTGACCGGCCCATCCGGGCAAGGGCTAAGGCATCGCATCCGCCCAGCTTGCGCGAAAGCGCAACATTCGGGTCGCGATAGCCGCCAAAGCTGCGTTAGGATCGACCCGACACATCAGGACAGATGCAGATGACACGCGAAACCACAGCCTCCCTTTCCATCACGGACAAAGACGCCGACGGCTATCATTATCACGTCATGCGCCGCGCCATCGAGATCATCGATGCGGCGGACAGCCCTTTGGCATTGGATGATCTGGCCGCGCAGATGGGGATGAGTGCGGCGCATTTCCAGCGGCTGTTTTCCGCATGGGTCGGAGTCTCGCCCAAGCGTTATCAACAGTATCTGGCGCTGGATCATGCCAAGCGGTTGCTGACCGACCGTATGACGACACTGGAGGCCGCTGAAACGGCGGGGCTGTCGGGCACCGGACGGTTGCACGATCTTTTCCTGCGGTGGGAGGCCATGAGCCCCGGTGAATTCGCCAAGCGGGGCGAGGGATTGCAGATCAATTATGGCTGGTTCACGAGTCCTTTTGGCGAGGTTCTGGCGATGGGCACCGAGCGCGGCCTCTGCGGTCTGGCCTTTACCGAAGAGACAGGTCGGGATGCCGCAATGGCCGATATGACTGCGCGTTGGCCCGCAGCCGGGTATCACCATGCGCCGGATGCCGTGGCCCCTTGGGTCACTGCGGCCTTTGGTGGCGGCGGCGAGTCGGCGCTGCATTTGATCGGCGCCCCTTTCCAGATCAAGGTTTGGGAGGCGCTGCTGTCCATCCCGTCAGGTCATGTCACCACATATTCCGACATCGCCGGAGCCATCGGCCATCCCCGGGCGGTTCGCGCCGTGGGCACGGCCGTGGGGCGCAATCCGGTCAGTTGGCTGATCCCTTGTCATAGGGCGCTGCGAAAATCGGGGGGGCTGGGTGGCTATCACTGGGGCCTTCCGGTCAAACGCGCGATGCTGGCCTATGAATCCGCGCGGGTGGACGCCTGACGATGTAAGGGCTGGATTGATCACGATTGCGGGACAATGGGCGATTTTCTGCCAAGTCCGATATTTCCTTGGGTTGGGAGGGAACGAAGCTTGGGTTATAAGCGTTACAGATCTGAACATTCAGACGTAACCAAGAGGCATCACATGACCCGAGCTCAAAAACCCCTTCTGCTGCTGGCTGGCCTTTCGCTGGTAGCCGTGACCGCTTGCACCGAACCGACCGGCACAGGTGACCCGAACGACCCGAACCGCAACACCCGTCAGGGTGCCGTCGTTGGCGGGATGCTGGGCGCGGCCACAGGCGCGCTGGTAAGTGACAACCGTGCACGTGGTGCCGTGATCGGCGGTATTCTGGGTGCAGGCACCGGTGCCATCGTCGGCAACAACCTGGACAAGCAGGAAGCCGAACTGCGCCGGGATCTGGGCAACCAGGCGCGCATCACCAATACAGGCGACCGCCTGATCGTGTCGATGCCGCAGGACATCCTGTTCGCCACGGACAGCGCCACGCTGCGTTCGGATCTGCAGGGTGATCTGCGCACCATCGCCAGCAGCCTGAACAGCTATCCCGACACCACGATTCAGGTGGTGGGCCACACCGACAACACGGGTGCTGCCTCCTATAACCAGCAGCTTTCCGAGCGTCGTGCCAATGCAGTTGCAGGCGTGCTGATCAGCAGCGGAGTGTCGGGCGGTCGGATCCGCACCTTCGGCGCGGGCGAAGATCAGCCCATCGCGTCGAACCTGACACCAGAAGGTCGCGCGCAGAACCGCCGTGTCGAGATCGTGATCGTTCCCAACGGCTGATCCGCCGGAACTGGTCGACGAAATAGAACGCCCCGCCTGATTGGCGGGGCGTTTTGTATTCTGCCGGATCAAAAATGCACTTCAACAGAGCAGGGTGCAGTCGATCACAGCGCCTGTGCGCGTGAATGACTTGTCCACGCGGTCCGATGGGTTAGGTGTGACCTATCCTGTTCAACAGTTTTGAAGGTGCCCTAAATGTCGCAACCCGTTCTTCTGGGCCTGTCCGGATCGCTACGCGCCGGATCGTTCAACCGTAAACTTCTGGCCGAGGCAGCGCGACTGTTCGGTGAGGCAGAGTTTATGGAGGGCGATCTGAACCTGCCGCTCTACAACGGTGATCTGGAGGATGCAGAAGGCATCCCCGCCGCGGTTCAAAAGCTGGCAGACCAGATTGCCGCTGCCGATGCTGTCGTAATTTCAACGCCCGAATACAACAAGGGCATTTCCGGAGTGATGAAAAATGCGCTGGATTGGGTCAGCCGCACCAAGGGGTCGCCCTGGTCGGGCAAGCCGGTGGCAATTCTGTCCGCCACCGCTGGCCGCGCGGGAGGGGAGCGCGCGCAGGTGATGCTGCGCAACTGCATGGTCGCGTTTCGTCCCCGCATCCTGCAGGGGCCCGAGATGTTGCTGGCGCAGACCTCGGAGCAATTCGACGAGAACGGCCACCTGAAGGGCGAGATCTACATCAAGACCCTGACGGATCTGATGGCCGCCCTACGAGCGGAAATTGCGCGCGGCTGATATGGTCTTCGGAAGGCGGGTTCAGCGCCCGCCTTCACCACGCCGATCCGCTTCGGCCCCGATATCAAACATCCGTGCGGCGATGGACTGGCCAAGACGCAGATCGCCCAGCACTACTGTTGTGCTGTTTCCCGCATCGTCATTGATGACCCACTGGCGCAACTGGATCGGGTTGCCGGTAAAGACCATCTGGATATTGCCATACTCGGGATGTTGCGGGTCCTGTGCCGTCACGGTCGTCGCGGTGCCATCGTAGCTGTGCCCCGTCACCATGCGGGCTTGTCCAAGGTTCACCCGCTCGGCAAGGATGATCGACAAAGGCGTGCGTGCCAGTGGATATGTCTCGGGTCCGGTGTTGGACTTGGGATCAAAAATCGCAACTGTGCCGGCGCTGGCCAGAACCAGCGTCTGATCGGGCGGGGCATATTCAAAGCGGATCCGCCCCGGTCGGTTTATATAGATCGTGCCGGTGGAAATGGTGCCATCCGCGTTGATCTGCGTGAAGTCGCCGGACGCGGTCCGCATGTCGTTCAGATAACTGGATATTTCAGCAAGCGGCAGTTTCTCTGCCGCCGCCGGAAGGGCCAACGCCATCGCAAGGACAGGTCCGAGCAGGGGGGCCAGAAGAAAGCGCATCATGTTCATGCTCTCCATATATGCCGCTTTTGTTCGCTCTGCACCGTGCCTTGCGTCACAAAAGCGAGACACCGCCGAGAGCCGTGCGTGAAGTGATGGTGCCTCAGTGTTCCGGCACCAGCACTTCGCGCTTGCCCACGTGGTTGGCGGGGCTGACGACGCCCTGTTCCTCCATCTGTTCGACCAGACGCGCGGCCTTGTTGTAGCCGATGGCCAGTTTGCGCTGGATATAGGAGGTGGAGCATTTGCGATCCTTGACGACAATCGCCACGGCGGTGTCGTACAGCGCATCCTCGAGATCGGTATTGCCACCGCTGGCCAGACCCAGAACTGCGTCGATATCGGCCTCGCGATCCTCGTCCGGGCCATCCAGAACCGAGTTCATGTATTTCGGCGGACCGAAGGCCTTGAGGTGGTTGACGATCTCCTCGACTTCTTCATCGCTGACGAAGGGGCCATGGCACCGGATGATCTTGGCGCCGCCCGCCATGTAGAGCATGTCGCCCATGCCCAAAAGCTGCTCGGCGCCCATTTCGCCCAGAATGGTGCGGCTGTCGATCTTGGACGTCACCTGGAACGAGATCCGGGTCGGGAAGTTGGCCTTGATCGTGCCGGTGATCACATCGACCGACGGGCGCTGCGTGGCCATTATCAGGTGGATTCCGCTCGCCCGCGCCATCTGCGCCAAGCGCTGTATGCAGGCTTCGATCTCCTTGCCGGCGACCATCATCAGATCGGCCATCTCGTCGACGATGACGACGATATAGGGCATCTTTTCGGGCATCAGTTCTTCGGTTTCGAACACCGGCTCGCCAGTCTCATCGTCAAAGCCGGTCTGGACCGTGCGGCTGAACATCTCGCCCTTGGCCAGCGCATCGGCCACGCGGCTGTTATAGCCATCGATGTTGCGCACGCCCATCTTGGACATCTTGCGATAGCGCTCTTCCATCTCGCCCACGACCCACTTTAGGGCGACGACCGCCTTTTTCGGGTCGGTCACAACGGGCGAGA
>Ga0209347_1002973_pt1 | contig 20938 bp, 16 predicted proteins | sample AutmiccommuBRH23_FD_187382 | JGI IMG/M metagenome (GOLD analysis project Ga0209347, IMG submission 187382) | Deep subsurface microbial communities from Mt. Terri, Switzerland - Autotrophic microbial communities BRH/23 (SPAdes) (version 2) | ecosystem: Environmental > Aquatic > Deep subsurface >...
GATCTCTACCTGTCGAATGTTCCCGGCGACGTCGTCTACGGAACCGCCGGCGTGCCGGTGCCGGGCTACGAGCTGCGCCTCGTCGCCGAGGGGGGCGGCGACGTCGCTGCCGAAGATATGGGCGAGCTCCTGGTGAGGGGACCGTCGGCGACCATCGGCTACGCCAACGAGACGAATGACGGCGGATCGACAATCGCACGCGACTGGATCCCCACTGGAGATTTCTATCAACGCCGCGCGGATGGCCGCTTCGTCTACCGCGGGCGCAAGAACGACACGTTCAAGGTCAGCGGCATCTGGGTGTCGCCGTTGGAGATCGAGGAGGCGATCGCTGCTCACCCCGACGTGCTGGAGGCCGCGGTGGTGTCTGCCAAGGACGAGAACGGGCTCGAGAAGCCCAAAGCCTTCGTCGTGCTCAATCGTAAAGTCGATACCATGCAGTTCGAGCGCGAGCTGAAGGAGCACGTCAAACAGGCAATTGGCAAATGGAAGTACCCGCGCTGGATCGAGATCCTGGAGCAATTGCCGAAGACGGCAACGGGCAAAATTCAGCGCCATAAGCTGAGAGAACACGCTGGAGACTGAGCGATGATTTGGGACCCATCAGGCGAGCCGCTGAAGTTTTCAGCCGGCGGCGCAACGCTCGAAGGCCGCTGCGTCGGCGCCACGCCGGATGCGGCAGACACCATCGTGCTGCTGCATGAGGGTCTGGGCTCGGCCAGGCTGTGGCGCGACCTGCCGGAGAGACTGGCCGCCGCCACCGGATACGGCGTGTTCGCCTACAGCCGCCGCGGCTACGGCGCGTCCGATCCCGTGGTGCTGCCGCGGCCGCTGGACTACATGACGCGTGAGGCGGTGGATGTCTTGCCGGATGTGCTCGACGCGATCGGCTTGCGGCGCGGCGTCCTCGTCGGACACAGCGACGGCGCATCGATTGCCGCCATCTATCCCGGCAATCATCAGGATCACCGCATCCGCGGTCTCGTGCTGATGGCGCCGCACTTCTTCACGGAGCCGATGGGGCTGAAGTCGATTGCCGAGGCCAAGGTCGCCTACGAGACGGGCGATCTGCGCCAGCGCCTGGCCAAGCATCACCAGGACGTCGATGGCACCTTCCGCGGCTGGAACGATGCCTGGCTGGATCCCGGCTTCGAGACTTGGAGCATCGAGGACGTGATCGACTACATCCGGGTGCCGGTGCTGGCGATCCAGGGCAAGGACGACCAATACGGCACGCTCGATCAGATCGCCGCGCTGGAAACGCGCCTCTATTCGCCGTTCGAGGCGGTCATTCTCGAGGGCTGCCGCCATTCGCCCTTCATCGACAAGCCGCAAGAGACGCTGGACGCGATCGCAGCATTCCTCGCGCACCTCGACCGCTTCGAATCCGCCGAGGTGAGCATCCAATGAAACTCGAAAGCTACATCGCAGGCCATTGGACCGCGGGATCGGGCGACGGGCGTCCGTTCTGCAATCCTGTGACCGGTGAGATTCTCGGCAGCGTCGACGACAGCGGCATCGATGCGGCCCGCGTGCTCGAGCACGCGCGCACGCAAGGCTGCCCTGCCCTCTCCGCTCTGACCTTTGCCGAGCGAGGCGAGATTCTGAAGGCGATCGCCGACGTGCTCGTGGCCAACCGTGACAAGTACTTCACCATCGCGCGGCTCAACTCCGGCAACACCAAGACCGACGCGACGATCGATATCGATGGCGCCATCGGCACGCTCAAGGTCTTCGCCCGCTACGGCAAGTCGCTGGGTGCGGCCAAGGCCATCGTCGAGCCGGGCTCGGAGCAGCTGGCAAAAGAGCCCGTCTTCCTAGCCCGCCACATCTGGACGACGCGGCCCGGCATCGCGCTGCAGATCAACGCCTTCAACTTCCCCTCGTGGGGCCTGTGGGAGAAGGTGTCGACGGCACTTCTCGCAGGCGTCCCCTCGGTCGCCAAGCCGGCTTCAGTGACAGCCTGGCTAGCGCACGAGATGGTGCGGGACGTCGTGGCAGCCAAGGTGGTGCCGCCGGGCGGCCTCAGCCTGGTGTGCGGCAGCGGTAAGGGGCTGATCGACGCGCTGCGGCCCATGGATTCTCTGGCGTTCACAGGCTCGGCTGACACCGCGCTCAGCCTGCGCTCGGGCGCGGCCATCCTGCGCAATGCGCCGCGCGTGTCGATCGAGGCCGACAGCATCAACGCCTCGATCGTCGCCCCGGACGCCGCGCCCGGCTCGGCGCTCTTCGCGCTGGCGGTGCGTGAGGTGGTCAAGGCGCTGACCATCAAGGCCGGACAGCTTTGCACCAACATCCGCCGCATCTTCGTCGAGAAACGCCATTTAACGGCATTCGGTGAGGCGGTGGCGGCCGAGCTCGCGACCATCGCCATCGGCGATCCAGCCGATGCGGCCGTTCGCATGGGACCGCTGGTCGATGCTTCCCAGCAGGCTGCGGCGCTGGAAGGCATCAACAGGCTGCGCCAGGAAGCAGATGTCATCTGCGGCGGAGAACATCCCGGCAGCCTGCAGGGAGCGGACGCTAGCAAAGGCGCGTTCGTCGCGCCGACACTACTGGTCTGCTCTCGCCCGGAGGAGGCGACGACAGTCCACGAAATGGAAGTGTTCGGTCCGTGCGCGACCATCATGCCGTACCAAACCATCGACGAGGCTGTTGCGCTCGCCGCAAGAGGCGGCGGATCGCTGGCGCTGAGCCTGTTCTGCGCCGATCCAAAGCTGCAGGCGCAGACGGTCCGGGGTCTCGCTCCCTGGCACGGCCGCCTCCTCGTCGTCGACGACGAGGTCGGCAAGAATCACACCGGACACGCAATCGTAATGCCGCAATGCGTGCATGGGGGCCCGGGCCACGCCGGGGGAGGCGAGGAGCTGGGCGGGCTTAGAGGCCTTCGCTTCCACATGCAGCGCTCTGCCGTGCAGGGCTCTCCATCGCTGCTGCAAGAGCTTGCGAACGATGCCGCCGAGGCCGGCCTCTAAGCGGCACAGCGCATCAAAAAGGTAAACTCCATGAAAGCCTACATTCCTTACGGCGGCTACTGGGCCAGCCCGTTTGCGCGCTGGCAGGGGGAGCTTGCCCACCTCCACTCGCTGGAGCTCGCCGCGCACGTCTCGCGCGAGGCGCTGAAACGGCGCAACATCAGTCCGGACATTTTCGATTGCGGCGCCTATGGCCTGACGGTGCCGCAGAAATCCTGCTTTTATGGAATGCCCTGGTTTGGCGGGATGATCGGGGCAGAGAGGCTGACTGGGCCAACCATCAACCAGGCCTGTGCCACCGGTGCTCGCCTGCTCGCGGCCGCCGCCGGCGAAATTGCTGTAGACGCCGCGGCGACGGCGCTCGTCGTCTCAGGAGATCGCTGCTCCAACGGCGCGCACATCTATTACCCCGCGCCGCATGCGCCGGGCGGCACCGGTGAAGCGGAAAACTGGGTGCTCGACAGCTTCGCCAACGATCCGTGGGCCAAATGCGCGATGGTCGACACGGCCGAGAACGTCGCCCGCCGCGACGGCATCGATACCGCCGAGCAGCACGAGCTGGTGCTGGTGAGGTTCGAGCAATACCGCAAGGCCCTGGAGAACGAGGCAGCATTCCAGCGGCGTTTCATGCCATTGCCGTTCGAGGTGCCAGACGCGAAATTCAAGAAGACCCAGACGGTCATGCAGAGCGACACCGGAGTCTACCCCTCAACGGCGGAAGGACTGGCAAAACTTAAGCCTGTTCGCGCCGGCGGCAGCGTGACGTTCGGCGGCCAGACCCACCCCGCTGACGGCATGGCGGCGGCCATCGTCGTCGGCTCCGCGGAGCGCGCCGCCGAGCTCGCCTCTGATCGCGCCATCGAGATCGAGATCATCAGCTTTGGGCAGGCCCGCGAGGACAAAGGCTATATGCCGGCAGCGCCCATCCTCGCCTCCAAGATGTCATTGCAGCGAGCCGGCCTCGGGATCGGCGACATCACCGCGATCAAGTCGCACAATCCCTTCGCGGTAAATGACATCGCCTTTGCCCGCGCATTTGGCATCGACTGGCAGCGCATGAACAATTTCGGCTGCTCGCTCATTTGGGGGCATGCCCAGGGCCCAACGGGCCTGCGCACCATCATCGAGCTGATCGAGGAGCTCGCGCTCAGCGGCGGCGGCTACGGCCTGTTTCAAGGCTGCGCCGCCGGCGACAGCTCGATGGCGCTGGTGCTGAAGGTGTCCGACGCCGGCAACCGTGCATAGCGGCAGCAGGCGGCGAGAGGGGGCGCCCAGCGCGTCCTTCACGCTGCCGCAAACCCGCCAGCCTCGATGACTGCAAGCAACCCGGCGAGGCTTTCGTCGACCGACTGGCCCGAGGTGCTGAGCTGAGCGGAAGCGCGCGCGTAAAGCGCCTCGCGGCTGGTCAGGATGCTTCTCAGCTCCTCCATCGCCGCAGGATTGCCCGCCATAGGTCGCAGATCGCCTTGCGCGCGCACGCGCGCCATGTGCTCCTCGGGCGTCGCCTTGAGCCAGACCGTATGGTAGTAGCGCAGCAGATAGTTGAAGGTACTGGGGTCGGCAACGATGCCACCGGAAGCGGCCAGGACCACTGTTTCATGGGTCGACACGATCCGTTCCAGCGCCTGCCGCTCCAGGCGGCGATACCATTCCTGACCGTAGATCGCCATCAGCTCGATGATCGGCATGCCGCTCGAGCTCTCGATCTCGCGGTTCATCTCGACGAAGGGCATGTCCAACCGCTCGGCGGCGAGGCGCCCAAGCGTCGATTTTCCAGCCCCGCGCAACCCGATCAGGGCAATACGCCGCGCCCGCTTCAAGGTCGTATGCTCGGGATCAAGGATCTCGAGCACCTTGGCACGCTGCTCGCCCGTTGCCTGGCGGAACAGAGATGTGACCGCCGCGACGTCGGAGTTCCACGGGTCCTCGTCGCCAACGAACCATTCGATCCGATGGTCCAACGCCCTGGCGATGCGCATCAACAGCGCGATCGATATGTTGCCTTCGCCACTCTCAAGCTGGGCGAGATAGCGCGGCGATACGCCTGAGGCCTCAGACAGGGTGCGGCGGGAAATGCCCTTGCGCGCCCGCGTCGTGTGAACACGTCGTCCGACCTTCGCAAGAAAGTCGGCTTCGGTTTCAGCTGCAGGCGTCTGGCGGCCGATTTTGGCGGTTATGTCAGTCATGGTCATGTGAACCAGTCATGCACTATAATTCACAAGACCGGCACACACACAACAGACGAGGAAGCCGCACGGCAAAGGCGGCCGCAAGCGCAAGCCGCTGCCGCGAGCCTACCAAGGTCAGACAGTCATTTGTTGTATAAGAAAAAGTGCGAGGAACCGAAGCAAGTGGAGGGCTGACTTCATGATCCTCGCTAGAAGCTCGCGCGACTCCAACAACTCACGCACGAGACCGGTGCAGGATGGCAGGCAGCTACCGCGCTCCTGCGACCGGAAAGGTGTTCCGAGCCGACCGCCTTGTTACTTCCGGCGATCTGGTGGACGATCTCAGGCCTTGAGACCCAACTGCGCCAGCACGTTCATGGTGTCGAAGTAGAAGGTCGCACGATCGAGCTTGCCGCCGCTCGCCTTCAGAAACACCGTGTACGGATTTGAAACCTTCTGGTTCGTGGCCGGAATCTGGCCGCCGTCGGGAGTGGCCAATGGGCCTGAGTGCGTGCCTTCGAAGGTGCCCTCGAGGCCGGCACTGTCGCCATCGGCAACGACGTGGCGCACGATTAGCTGACAGTCGGGAAAGGCCGCCTTCCAGGCGCCCATGAAGTCACGGACACCCTGGTGCCCGCTGCCGACAAAACCGGGCGCACTCACTTCACAGCCGTCGTTATAGAGCGCGACGAAGCCGTCCACGTCGCTGGCGGCCCAGGCCTTGGCTCCCTGGTCGATGATCTCGCGGATCTCCATGGTTTCCTCCTTTTGCTGTTGTTGTTGGTAAGCTCCCGCGCCCTGCTCCGGGCTTAAGTCTGCACAGTCAGATCGAGACCGACGTAGGCGGTGGGATCGTTGCCGTTCAAAAGGGCAATCTCCGAAGCGCGGTTTGCGAGCACCGCGCGCTGATTGATGTGCCCCTTCTCGGTGATCTCGCCCCGATCAACCGATGGCGGCGTGTCGAGCAGACGCGCGCGCGTGGCATAGCGAGACGAGCCGACGCCTGTGCGCTTCAATGCCTCCAGGCCCTTGGCGACATGCACGCGCACGGTTGGATGATCGAGCACCGCCCGTGCCGGAACGTCGTTGTCGAGCCCGGCCAGCCGCCGGCACGCCATCATGTTCGGGAATATCAGGAAGCCGACGGCGTCGCTGTCATGACCGGTGAGAACGATGTCCTGCGCGACCGGATCGAGGGCGGCAATGCCGTCGACGCGAAGCTGCCCAACATTGACGAACGTCCCGGTCGAAAGCTTGAAGTCCTCGGCCACACGGCCATCGAAGAACAGCCCCTTCTCCGGCGCTGCCGGGTCGGCGAAGCGCATGGCATCGCCGATGATATAGAAGCCTTCCTCATCGAAGACGCTCTCGGTCAGTTCGGGCTGCTTCCAGTAGCCGGGCGTCACGTTGGGGCCGCGGATGCGAACTTCCAACTTGGGGCCATTCGGCAGCAGCTTGAGCTCGACTCCGGGAACCGGCAGACCGATATTGCCGCTGCGCTCGGCCTGAAAATGGCAGTCCGTGGCCAGCGGTGCGGTTTCCGTCGAGCCCCATGCGCTGACCATCGGCGTAGAGCAGCCAATGGTCTGGTGCGACAGCGCGTCGATCGCGTCCCAGAGATTCTGCGGCAGCGCCGCTGCCGAGTAGAAGATCAAGCGGACGTTTTCAAAAAACTGGCGGCGAAGATCAGCGTCCTCCCTCATGGCGCTGACCAACATGTCATAGCCGCGAGGCACGTTGAAACACAGGTTCGGAGCAACCTCCTTCAGATTGGCGGTCGTCATCGCCGCGAGCTTGGTGGTCGGCCGCCCATCGTCGATATAAAGAGAGCCGCCGTTGCGGAGCACCATGTTGAAATTGTGGTTGGCGCCGAAGGTATGGCTCCAAGGCAGCCAGTCGACGATGATGGGCGCCTCTTGCTCGAGAAACGGCCAGACGGCAGCCTTCGCCTCCTGATTTGAGGTCAACATCCCATGCGTGTTGATGACGGCCTTCGGCGTGCCCGTCGAGCCGGAGGTAAACAGCAGCCGCGCAATCGTATCGGGTCTGACAGCATCCTGGGCCACATCCGCCGCGCTGCTGCTCGGTTCTAACGCAAGCAGATCCTTCAGCGCTATCGTTGCACTAGCGTCGGCCGGGACGGGGCCGCTGGTCAGAATGGTGGCATCGTGGGTGCCTTCGATCGCCTTGAGCGCGGGCCCGAACGATTCCAGGTCGGCTGCATAGATGGCGCCGGGCGCCAGCAGATGCACCATCGCCTTGAGTGTCTTATGATCGCCCGACATCAGCGAATAGGCTGTCGAGATCGTGGCCACCGGCACACCGACGTACATTGCCGCGAGAGCGACAAGGGCGTGATCGATGCTGTTGCCGGACAGAACGGTAAGAGGCCGCTGCTCCGAAAGACCGCGATCGAGCATCCAATTGCCGATCGCGCGAGTCTTCTGCAGCGCCTCACCATATGAGAGGTGAGACCAGGCCGCGCCGGGGCGCGGGCGTTCGGCGAGAAAGACACGCTCAGGCGTGGATGCGCCCCATCGACGGATCCAATGTCCCACGCTCCTGGCCGGCGCCTTGGCCTCTATGCGCGAGCGCAGGATCATCGAACCATCGCCCCGCGTCTCTAGCGAAATGGCCGGCTCAGCAAACAGCTGGCCCCGCGACGCTTCGATCTCGCTCATTTTGCGTTCGGTCCCCGGTCTCAAAAACTGTGCGGCTCTATTCAGCATCCGTGCGCTCGCTCGCGCTCCTGGGACAAATTGCCCGGCGCTACCGCCTGGTCGGGCAGCTCACAGGCGGCCAAGGCACGCAAAACCGCGGCTTGGTCCAATCCTGGTCCGATGACGACCAGCTTCGTCTCTCGTCGCTCGAACGGCCGCCAAACGAGCCCTTCGTTCACCGCCAGGAATTCCTGCACGCCTTGCACGACGATCCGTTTCGGATAACCGGCGACGGCCAGGATCCCCTTCATACGCCATATGCGGTCGCCAAAGGTGGCCCGCAGTATCGCAAAGGCCTCCTGGATTCGACGCGCATCCAGCGGATGCTCCGTGCGGTAGGCGATCGCCGAAACGTCGTGTGTGTGCGTTGCCGGCGTCGCACCCAACGGAGCGTCAGCGAGCGCCACGCGGTTGAGCTCGTAGCCGCGAACATCGAGCAGCTCCGCCAAAGCCCCTTCGCATTGGAGCGAATTGAGATCGAGAGCGGTAAGTGGCGCTAGGCCGTTGATTGCCTGCACCGCCGCCTCCGCCTCGTTCCGGCGGCGATCGTCGACCATGTCGGTCTTGGTCAGCAGGATCCGGTCGGCAAGCGCGATTTGCGCCACCGCTTCAGCCGTCTCGCTGAGAACCTTGTCTACGTTGACGGCATCGACGACGGCGACGACGCCATCGAGCGCGTAGTGCGTCAACAGCGCGGTCTCGGCGAGAAAGGTCTGTATGACCGGGCGCGGATCGGCCATTCCCGAGGTCTCAATCAGCACATGATCGAAGCTCAACTCGCCCGCGTCGCGACGCGCGGCAAGATCGCCCAGCGCCCGGGCGAGATCCCCGCGCACGCGGCAGCAAAGACAGCCATTGGCCAGCTGCACGATGGTCTCTGCTGCATCGCGATAGACCAGATCGTCATCGATCGCCACCTCGCCGAACTCGTTCTCGATCACGGCGAACCGCTTGCCGCCCGCCTCCTTCAGGAAGCGATTGAGCAACGTCGTCTTGCCAGAGCCGAGGAACCCCGTGAGGATTGTGACAGGGGTCACGAAATAGGCCATGCTCGCTTGCTCCTGAGTGTCACTCAACTGCACGACGGCTGTCGTCACGCACAGCGTCTCGCCGTCAATCGCTCGGCAAGCGCTCCAGCACCGAGCTGACTGCGGGTATCAGCGTCTCGATCGAGGCGTCGTGTGCCACTTCCTCGGCTGTCGTCACCAACCGACCCGGGGCCTCGAACGCCACGTCGGCCCAGGCCGCCGGCGTCGCCGGCAAGACCGTGCCGAAAGCACGCGCTGCGGGCTTCACCGATGCAGATTCGACGCATGGTATCGTCGTCGGTGGCTCTTCCGGCGTCGCACCCAGCATGATCGAGAACAGGGGCCGGCGGTGAAAACGCGCGACGTTGCCGATCGTGCGCACGGCGGACGCACGGTATGTGGGCTGCTCACTCGGCTCGTCGACCAGCACCACCGCATCGGTACCGGCCTCGGCAAGATCACGCACCAGCGCCGCGAGCGCCCGGCCGACAAACTCGCTGGTTCGCTCAGACAGCCCCTCCTCGGGGAACAGCTGGCGAGCTACTCGCGCCGGACCGTCGAGAGCCATGAATGGGAGCGGGCCATTGCTGGCGCAGGCCAGCCTGCGCGTTGCCTCGAGGGAGGCGGCGAGCAGCGCTGAACGTGGCCAGACTTCAGCAAACGAGTCGATGTCAGTCACGACTTCGCTCGACGGGGCCGCTGCCTTGGGCGGCCAGCTTTCCCGGTCCAGACGCGCGCCAAGCGCCTCAGCCACCATTCCGCAGGGCACCCCGGCGAATGCCGTCTTTAGCCCGAGCATGCGCGACAGCTCCGAGACGCCCTTCACGATCTTCGTGGGATCACTCGCGAACTCAGTCGGCGCAATGGCCTCGATCTCCGCAGCAGCAACGAACAGCATAGGGGCGAACAGCGGCGGATGTGGCGTGGTCGCGCCCCGCCCCAGATCCGCCATCCGCCGATGCCAGTCGATACCGGTAGTCTCGCTCACGGCTGAAGCTCCCATCATTAAGCGCGCATGATCGGCGCTGTCAGTTTCGCGTCAGGCCACGAGCCGTAGTAGGTCAGCACCGCCTCGGGCGGCTTCTTGGTCTCCCACACCTTGACGAATTCGGCATAGGGCTTGCCCCGCTTGAGGCGCGCGGCAAGCTCCGCCTTCAACTTTTCGGCGCTGGCTTCGTGGTCGACGCGCTGTCGCTCCTCGTCCCACACGACCTTGTAGATGTTCTCGGCGACGGCCGTCGTGATGACGCCCTTGAGGATATCGTTGGCGATCAGATCGATATTTCGGTCGAGCGGATCACCATAGCCGGTGCCGCCGCAAGAGAACGCCATGGTGACGATATCGCCTTGCGCATAAGGCCTGACCGAGCGGCCCTGAAACTCGGCGGTGTAGTCGCCCTCGATCGTCTCATTGGCGAGAATCTTCTGATAGTCGAGATCGATCGGCGCGTTGTCTGCAAACTGCTCCAGCACCTTGGAGTTGCTGATGGATATTCCCGGTACCGTACAAGGCGCATAGCCGCCGAACAACGGCTGCGGCGTCTGCAGCTTCGAGTTGTCGGCAATGGCCATCATGTAGACGGCGGGCACGTGATGTGCGACCCACATCTGCACGGTTCCCACGCCGCCGCGATACTTACCGTGGCCGCAAGAATCCGACCAATGGTTCGATAGCGGGATGAGCAGCGGGAACTCGTTCTCGACTTGCTCCGTGTTCGGCGCCCTGCCGAAGACGCACCACGGAAAGCCGAATGCGTCGATGCCGTCCTGATCGGGCCGCCCGCCCATGCCCTCGGTGTTGATCGAATAGGCGAGCATATCGGCGAAGGGCGCGCCCCATTGCGACAAGCCGGCGAGCACAATAGCGTTTCCGCCGTTGCCCATAGAGGCACCGGCCTGGCGCCACCCATCGGTCGAGAACATCGCCTTGGCGCAACAATTGTGCACGGCGCTCATGACGCCTGTGGAGATCATCACCGAATTGGACGTGGCCGCGCGCGGATCGGGACTGAGGCAGGTGTTCGGCGCGAACTTGAAGTCGATGTTGGCGAAGGTACCGTTGGAAATGGGCAGCCCATGAAACAGGTATTCGTAGATGTAGTTGGAGAAATGCGCGATCGCCGCCTGCGGATGCGCGTTGTATGACGAAGGCGTTTCTGGCCCCGTTTGCGTGAAATCGACGAGCATCCGGTCGCCACTCTTCTCCATGGTCATGTAGCATGAGCGGATCAGGCCCTGCTTCAGCCCCACGGCGTCCGCGAACGTCACGCAGCGATATTTACCGTCGGCCCAACGCCCGATGATGTCCCTGGATCCCTTCTCGGCCTCCTGCAGCATCCTGCGGAACAGGCCCTTGACGTAATCCGGGCCCTCTCGATCGCAGAGCTCTATGATGCGCGTGCGGACTCGGTCGGCAGTGGTGCAACGGGCCTTGAGGTCGACCGCGATCATCGAGGGAGCGCGGATTCCGAAGGCGGTGAACATGGTCACCACGTCCTCGCGCAGCATGAAGTTCTCGCCGATCCGCATCGGCGGTATGTTCATTCCTTCCTCGAACCGGCTCGTCGCCGACACGGGCATGCCGCCGGGCTCGATAGCACCGGTCTCGGTGGTGTGCACCAAGGCTGCGGTCCAGGCGATGAGCTCGTCGTTATAGAAAACCGGCATGCACACCATCTGGTCGGGGTTGTGCACCCCGCCGTAGACGGCGTCGTTGGCGAACCACAGATCGCCGTCCTTGATACCGGGGCTCTTGCCGTAGGTATCGATGATGTACTTGATGATGAGCGGCGGGATGACGGCATGCAGATAAGTGCCGCATGACCCGTTCACGATATCGCCGGCCGCCGTCATCATTGCGACCAGCGAATCGCCGGCGACGCCCATCGCGCACCGACAAGAGCGCTGGAACACCTCCATGCCCTCGTCGAGGATGTCGTTGGTCCTTTGAAAGCCGATCTCGAAGTCGGCAATATCGATCTGCTCAGCAAGACGCAGCTCCTCGGCCGTTGCCGGAACGGGCTTGAGCCACTCTAGCTTCTCTTCAAGGGTCGGAATTCTCGCCACGGCGCTTCCTCCACACGGGAGCTTCAGGCTCCTCGGATTATTTCGTTGTCAGATTGGCTCGAGCACCGTCGCCACCTCGGGCCGACGGTGTGCCTTGTGCTCACTGTCTTGGCTCTCCAGAATGCCGAGCCCGTGCTCGTTGACGCCGAAGGTCATGTCGGGCGGAACGACCACGGTCGTGAGCTCCGCCTCGACGATCGCCGGTCCGTCGATACGGTTTCCGGCCTGCAAGCGCTCAAACGAGTACGTCGGCGTCTCGATGTGGGCACGCATCTCCGGCCAATACGCCATCCGGCTGCCGAGGCGGGCGGCCGAGGGGTCCTCGCCCTGCAACGGCAATTCGGGAAGCTCGGGCTTGGGGATCGGCACCACGGCGCGCAGGATGAAGTTATCGAGATACACTCCGCCCGGCTTGTTGACGACCAGCGGGCTGAAGGCGGCGGCGAACTCATCCTCGAAAGCCTGATAGATTCGCTCCGCGTCCGCGTCCGATTTGATTTCGATGAGCGGCGAACTCATGCGTTTGACCTGAACCTGGCCGCCATAGAGCATATCGAGCTCGAGCGTGAACTTGGCCTCCTCGACCGGCAGCCCCTCGGAGGCGAGCTCCCGCTTGGCCTTATCGATGAGCTCGGCCACCGTGGCGTTGTAAGCCTCCTTGTCGATGACGATGCGCTCGCTCATCGGCTCCATGAACACCATGCGCTTGGACTGCTCGTAGAGATGGACGATGTCCATGATGGAGGAGCCCATCGCGCAGAACACCGGCGAGGAGGGAAAGACTACCGCCTTGGGAACATCGTCCTTGAAGCCGGACATGTGAGTGGGACCAGCACCGCCGAAGGCGAACAACACGAAGTCTCGCGGGTGATAGCCGCGCATGTGCACTTCGCGCTTGATGGCCGAGGCCATGTTCTCGTCGACGACACGACGGATCATCGCTGCCGCCTCGATCACGGGAATGCCCAAGGGCGCCGCAATCTTGTCGCGGATCGCGCGCTCGGCCTTCTCCTTGTTGAGCGGCATCTGTCCGCCGAAATATCCATCCGGATTTATGTAGCCGAGCACGACGTCGGCATCGGTCACCGTAGGCTCGGAGCCACCGAGATCGTAGCAGACCGGTCCCGGGATTGAGCCGGCGCTGCGGGGACCGACTGCGAGGCGCTTCGAGACGGGATCGATAGATGCGATCGACCCACCGCCCGCTCCGATGGAGTTGGTCTGCATCATGGTGACGTTCACCATCCAGCGGTCGATCACCGGACGGAACTCATAGTTGCGGACGCTGTCCTCCACGACCAACGCCACATCGAAGGAGGTGCCGCCGACGTCGGCTGCAATCACGTTGTGATAGCCGAGCTTCTTGGCGAAGTACGCCGATCCCATCAGGCCCGAGACCGGCCCGCCGTTGAAGGTGCGCGAGGCCGGCGTCTTGAAGATGTCGGCACTACCGCCCGAATTGTGGATCATCAGGAAGTTGCCGCGATAACGCTGCTCGCGGATCTTGTCCCAGGTCGCGCAGATTTCGCTCTGCATCGAATGCTGCAGATAGGCGTCGAGGATCGCGGTCATGCTGCGTTCGTACTCGCCGATCTTCGGTATGACAGCATGCGACATCACCACCGGCACGAAGCCGATGTGGTATTCCTTGTATTCGTCGCGAATGATCTGGCGGATGCGCTTCTCATGCGCCGGATTGGCAAATGACCAAAGCAGCGAGATGACGACCGCACGGGCTCCTGAGTCCATGAGGTGGCGCAGCTTGCGCCGCACGTCGTCTTCGTCGAGCGGACGGATGACGGCCCCATTGGAGTCGATGCGCTCGCGCACACCGACGATCATATCGCGCGAGATGAGCGGCACAGGCTTGTTTTGCCCCGGCAGATTGCGCCGCTCGGAGACGCGCGTTCCGTCCACCCACTGCGCACCGCGGCCGATGATGATCGCGTCCTCGTGGCCTTCGGTAGTGATAAGCCCGATTTTCGGACCTTGGCGCTGGATGAGACGGTTCAACGCGACAGTGGTCGAGTAACGCAGGATCTCGATGCGTGGGAAGACTTCCGAGACAGTGAGACCGAGCTTGCTCGCCCCGGCCTCGATGGCATTCAGGAAGCCAATCGAGAGGTCATGCGGCGTCGTTGGGCATTTGGCGATTGTGCGTTCACCGTCCAGTGTCAGGACCATGTCGGTGAATGTCCCGCCGATATCGATGTCGATCGAATTCATTTGCTCGCGGCTCATGGTGCTTACCTCCGCGCCTGCTGCAGTCGGCCATCAACAATGACGAGCTCTCCGGAGGAGACGCGCCGCTTCAAACTGTCGACATCGACCTCGATGTCGTGGGTGATCGGATGACCGGGCGGCAGATACTCGGTCTCGACCTGTCTGCCACAACCTCCGCAATAGAATTCGAGGATGCGCACCCACTCGCCGTCGGGCGCAAACGTGTACGGACCGTCGATGATGGGAGCATGGATCTCACTTGGCGCGCGCTCGGCTACGAGACAGCCGGTCTTGTAATTGTCGCGTGCGCTGGCGATCCGGTTGCCACAGTCGTGGCAGCGCCATTCCTCGTTGTCGAGATCGAGATCGAGGTACTCAGTGAAGCGGATGCGGTTTGACATTGTTGTTTTTCCTCCCCTTACCGCTCAGCTACGGCTCAATTGCGCGTTGCCGTATTCATCGACGGTTGCCGACCACCCGGGCGGCACGGCACACGTCAATGTGGCGCCGTTGATCATGCCCGGGCCTTTGAGGCGATGGCCGACGTCCATTTTCTCCCAACTCATCGCCGGGTAGAGTGCGGCGTCGGCGCTGCCGAACTGCATCGAGCGGGTCTCGTTGGCAGCGTTGCCGTGGCTTCCAGCCATCCGGCTGAACCGCTCGACCAGTCGCGACGTGAGCGTTGAGCCGTTGCCAGCGTTGGCCGTCCGTTTCACGAGCTTGTGGAAGCCAACGACGAAGCGGCTGACCAGACGCACCAGTTGCACCGGATCGCTGGGCTTCATGCCGGCGGCGGCGGCGGCCTTTGCCACCTCCTGCAGCCAAGCCTCGCCCGGCGGGTACAGCGCATCCACGACGATACTGCGCGGCGCTTGCGTCTCGCCGCCAAACTCGAGCTGATAGCGATAGGTCGCCTTCTTCGGATCGAAGTGCTCGCCGTCGAGATCGCGGACGGCCTGGCGGTAGAGCACGTCCGCGGTCTGAATGAGCGGCTTACCCTCGGCGTTCGACCAGGCACGACCCAATCCGCGTTCATAGACGTGAACGACGTCGGAGATCGCTGAGCCGAACGTGCTGAAGACGGGTCCGAAATCGAAGGCGTGCACTGACTTGATTCCGAGGCGCTCGGCCACGAACGCGCCGAACATCGGCCCGTTGCCGCCGTAGGCAAAGAGGGCGCAGTCGCGCGGATCGAGGGCGACCTCGTGCAGCGTCGCTGCGACCAGGTCTGCCATTTGCGAGACCGCCTCGTCACGGATCGCCAGGGCCGCCCGCTGCACATCCACCGTGAGCGGATCGGCAATGCGCCTCTTGATCGCATCGCGGGCCCGGTCGACGTCGAGCTCGCGGCGTCCGCCGAGGAAGTTGGCGGGGTCGAGATAGCCCAGGCACAGAAGCGCGTCGGTCAGCGTCGGCTCGGTACCGCCAAGCGCATAGCAAGCGGGCCCCGGAACAGCCCCCATACTGTCAGGACCGAGCGTCAACGTGCTGTTTTTCAGGCGCGCCACCGAGCCTCCGCCCAGTGGAGCGGAGCGCAACAGCGCGAAGGAGGTCTGCACCGGCACCTCCATCAGCTCGCCGCCACGCTGGAACACCGGCTCTCCCTTGCGAACGATCGACGCCTTTGTGGTGGTGCCCCCGACATCCAGACAGATAAGATTAGGAAGCTTGTACTCGCGCGCGATGTAGGCGGCGCCGAAGGTGCCGAACACGGGGCCCGACTCGATGGTGTCCACTGCTTTCGTCTTGCCGATGCGGGACACGCCACCATTTGTGTGACCGATGAGGAGCGCACGGTTCCAGCCGTGCTTGTCGCGCAGCAGATCCTCGGCCTTGAAGAGGGAGGTAGCAAGATTGGTATGGGTGTAGGCGTTCATGAGCGAGTAGTGCGCTCGCGTCTGGTCATGACTGACCTGTGCCATCTCGCTGCCGAGCAATACCGGCACGGACCCGATGATGTGATCGGGATACTGGTCCTCGATTACGTCCTTGATGCGCGCCTCTGCGTCATTAACCGGGAACGTGCCCTTGAGGCTCACACAGATGCGCCGCACGCCGCTCTCCAGCAGCCCCTTGACCGCAGCGAGGACCTCGTTCTCGCTGGCTTGCGCCGGCAGGCTGATGACATCCTCCTGGTTGATGAGTTCGTCCACCACCGGCGAGCGTGAAGAGCCGTAGAGATCTTCCCGGTGCCCCTCGGAGACGATCAGCCCAACCTTGGCCCCACGACGCTCGGCTATGACGTTGGTGGTGATCGTCGACGACCAGCGGATCAACGATACCTCTGCCAGGAAGCTGCTGACGTCGGCGAAGCCGAAGGCAGCCGCAGAATCGGCGAGACAATTCTGAAACGAGACCGTGAAGTCGTGGGGCGTGGTGTCGACCTTCACGAAGTGCTGTTTGCCGTCACCGCTGACGAGGCAGTCGGTCATCGTACCGCCCGTATCGATGTCCACCGTGAGCATCAAGCTCCTCCCATTTTTTGCTCGCGGCTTGGCGCCGCTGTATCTGTCGTCGACTTAGTGCTCAGACCCATTGTCGCCTCGCCGGAGCAGTTGGCCGCCCCAGCGGATCGCGTGAGATTCCACGACCGCCGACAGTGCGACCACCAATGGCCTGGGCGGCGGCGCGCCGGCCACGCCGTGGCAATCGCAGTCGCAGGCGGCGGCATTGCTCGCAGCAAGGACCGCGCCGGGGCGCGCGCCTGTCGGGCGGGCATTGCCACCGGACAGCCCAGCCGAGGTAGGACATTCGCAGGCATGCGGGGTTTCGACGGCGTGAGCCTGACGCCGGGCACGGCGCTTTTCGCTCTGCGCTCCCTCGACCTCCTCGGATGATGCTGTCTCATCGCCGGGACCGACGCCGTCGACCGCATCACCGGCCGCCTGCGTCGCCGCCTTCGACAGCCGGTGGCGCCACCTAAATGATGTGTCGAGCGTGATGCCACAGCGCTTGGCAGCCTTGCGCAGACTGGCACCCTCCGACAGAGCCCGCCCGTAGGCGAGCCACGACTCGCGGCGATGCAGCTGGGCGAGCGGAGTACCGGTGAAGGCGTTGAAGGTGCGGCCGCAGTCCTTACAGCGATAGCGCTTGGTCCGGTTGGCGGTGCTCCAGCCGCCGACGTGCTCGGAGCCACAATGGCCGCATTCGGGAGCTGCCTCGAAGCGGGTCTCGATCAGCTTCAGCGCAGCGGCTGGCGAGAGCTTGCTGTGTAGCGCTGTGAGCAGAGCTTCGCGCTGCACGCGAGGCAGATCGTTCAACAAAGCGATGAGCTGACGAAATCCCTTGCTTTGCATCGCTTGTTCCCGACTCCCTCAGGGAAGCGGCCCGCAACTTGAGCGCGAACCGAGGGCCGCTGGCAGGCATGCCGGCATTCCTTGAGAGAAAGGATACGGAGCTGGGGTGGGAAGAAAATTGGGGCTGCTCCACTACGGCCTAAAGGCGGACCCGTAGTGCGGCGCAGCAGAGGGCGAAGGATGCGCAATGCAACGGAAAGCACGATGTCGTGCTGCGGCGCACGCCCTCTCGAATTGCTAGCCGATCTATCCTATGATGCCCAATGCATTTACGGCAGAGCAGGGTAGAGCGGGCTGCATGGACGCATTGGTGGGTGACGCTTGCGCCGATTGCGACGGCATTGCGATCTACGAACAGGTGTTTGACAACGCCCTCGTAGGCATCTGCATCATGGCGGACCGGACTTTCATCCGCGTCAATCGGCAGATGGAGACGATGCTCGGCTACGAGGAAGGCGAACTCAGCGGTCAGTCAGTCCATGTAGTCTACGCCAGCGATTATGACTATGAGGCCGTTGGACGCGTGCTGGATGCCTTTCCCAAAGACAACCGCTACGTGCACGAACGGCCCCTCGTCACCAAGTCCGGCGATATTCTCTGGTGCCACATCTCGGGCACGTTCATCGCGCCCGAGCAGCCCCAATCGACGTCCGTCTGGATCGTGCAGGATGTCAGCGCCCGCAAGCGCGCCGAAGACCAGCTGACGCGAACGATGCATAAGCTCGAGCATATCGTCGAGCGGCGCACCCTCAATCTGCAGCGCACCAACAAGGCGCTGCAGCAGGAAATGGCGCGGCGACGCGAAAGCGAGCGCTCGATGATCGAAAGCCGCGAGAAATATCGCGTGCTGATCCACAACGCTCCGTTTGGCGTGCTGCTCACCAGCGAGAATGGCGAGGTTGTCGAGATTAACCGCGCCGCCATGCGCATGTTCGGGGCCAATGACCCGGCGCATTTCTCGCTCATTGCGACGCACTCGAGCGTGAACCGCAGGAAGTCGAAGACAGGGCTGAGCCTCGCCGACTTCCTTGCGTCCATGGTGCCGAGAAAGGGCAGCAAGCTCAGCAGGGCGCAGGTTGTCTGGAGCGCTTGCCAGCAACAGCCGCGCTGGCTGGACGCCACCGGCGTGAACATTCCGGTCAGGGGGCTTGGCGCAGCGATCTTCCTGGAGGACAAGACCGACGAGCACGCGGCGAGCGAACGCGAGTACACCCAGCGCGAGCAGCTTGCACACGCCGGACGCATCGCCCTGGCAGGTCAATTCGCTGCCGCCATCGCCCACGAGTTGGGCCAACCGCTGAACTCGTGCCAGAGCTACGCCGCCGGGCTCGAGAACAAGCTCAAGGATGCGATTGCCGAGTGCCCCGGCGCCGGGGACGCCCTGCGGCACATGCAGCGGCATCTCAATCAGGCCGGCGACATTATCAAGAACGTGCGCGCCTTCGTCAGCAAGCAGCGGATGTCCGATACACCGGTGCCGATCTCGGAGCTCATCGACCAGACCATCGAGCTTCTGCAGATGTCGCTCCAAGGGATAGAGGTCTGCTTGCCGACGCGAGCCTCCACCCTAAGCGCCGTGGTGCAGGGCAACCGCGTCGAGCTGCAGCAGGTGCTGGCCAATCTCGTTCTCAATGCTGCGGATGCCGTGCGTGAGGCGCAGACCGCCTCGCCGGTCATAGAACTCAAGCTATCGGCCTCGCGAAAGCGCGTGACGATCTCGGTCGTCGACAATGGCCCCGGCGTTCCCGAAGCGCTCGGCGAGAAGATCTTCGAACCATACATAACCACAAAAAGGGAGGGGTTAGGCATGGGATTGATGATGTGCCAAAACATCGTCGAATCCCATGGCGGCAAGCTATCGCTGAAGCGATCCCGGAAACGGGGTGCGCGCTTCGACATATCGCTGCCGCTGGCCCAGGAGAGCGATGAGACAAACGAACTTGTTTCTCGTTGACGATGAGCCGGACGTAACCAATTCGCTCCGCTGGCTGCTGGAATCGGTGGGGTTGGTAGCGACCGCGTTCAATCTACCGCAGCAATTCCTGCAGTTTCTGACCACCTCCTCCGGACCTTGCTGCATCATACTCGATCTTCGCATGCCAGGGCTGACGGGCATCGAGGTGCTAGAGCGCATCATTTCGCTGCGCCCGGACGCGTCCGTCGTCTTTCTCAGCGGCCACAGCGACGTGCCGACGGCCGTGCGCGCGATGAAGCTCGGGGCCTTTGATTTTCTGGTGAAGCCGTTCAATCCTCAGAGCTTCCTGGAATGCACCAATCGCGCGTGCAGGCAAGCTGAAGGCGAGTACGAGCTGGTTTATCGCAAACGCTGCAATCAAGAGGCCTTGGCCAAATTGACATCCCGCGAACGGCAAATCTTCGACTGCGTCATCATCGGAATGAGCAGCAAGGAAATCGGCCGCGTTCTTCATATCAGCCCGAAGACGGTCGACGTGCACCGGGCGAGCATCATGAAGAAGATGGGAGTGACCTCAACCCGCGAGCTCAATCAGAAATTCCAGCCAGTGACCGACGACCGCCAGCCGGCCCACGCTTAGCGGCCGATGAACCGCGCAGCACGTCGCTCAAGGAAGGAAAGGACGCCTTCGCGGTTGTCCTGGCTCGCACCCGCGAGGCCCTGCAGACGCGCCTCTTGCAGGAGATAGTCTTCAAGGGGCAGGCTGTCGGCGAATGCAACGGCCTGCTTGACGAGACCAAACGCGGCGGTCGGACCGGCCGCCAGCTGACGCGTAACCGCTAGCGCGGCCGCTTCGAGATCGGCGTCGGGCACACAACGCCAGATCAATCCCAGCTCAAGAGCTTCTGATGCGGAAACGGCGGCGCCTGACAGCAGCAGCGCCAGGGCCCGCGCGCGGCCGACCGATTTGACCAAATGCCATCCGCATCCCGCATCGACGGACAGGCCGACCTTGACGAACGAGAAGATGAACCTTGCAGCGTCCTCCGCTGCCATGACGATGTCACCCGCCAGCGCAAGGCTGACGCCGGCACCGCTCGCCGCGCCGTTCACGGCAACGACGATCGGCTTGCAGCTCGACTGCATCGCCAGAACGACGGGATGGAAATACTGTTCCTGAATACGCGCCAGAGGTAACGGCCAGGCGACCTTGCGAGGGTCGCGGTCATTGAGATCCTGGCCTGCGCAGAAGGCGTTGCCCGCTCCGGTCAGCAAGATGGCGCGTACCTCTGGATCACGCTCGGCCTCATCGAGGCTCAGCTTGAGCGAGACGAGCAGCTCGGCGGTCAGCGCGTTGCGGCGCTCGGGACGATTGAGCGTAATCACGGCAACAGCCCCGTCCCGCGCATAGGTAGTGAGCCCTGTACGAGTGCCATCGCTAGATGTCATGCCCGTCTCCCTTGGCTAAGTGGCAATATGATGCATAATATGCAGTATATCGCAACAACCGAGGGAGCAAGCGATGCCGGTAAGGCTGGAACGGCGGG
>Ga0209347_1002974_pt1 | contig 20930 bp, 26 predicted proteins | sample AutmiccommuBRH23_FD_187382 | JGI IMG/M metagenome (GOLD analysis project Ga0209347, IMG submission 187382) | Deep subsurface microbial communities from Mt. Terri, Switzerland - Autotrophic microbial communities BRH/23 (SPAdes) (version 2) | ecosystem: Environmental > Aquatic > Deep subsurface >...
TTACGGTATTATCGGGTTAATGGATGCTGTAGACAAATTTGATAGTTCGAAGGGCTTAAAGTTTGAGACTTATGCCCATAGTAGAATCCGTGGTGCAATAATTGATGAACTGCGCCGCATCAGTTGGGCTCCTCGGTCGACTATGGACAAGTTGAGCCGAGTTCAGGGCGTAGTAAAGGAGTTAGAGCAGCAGTATCAACGGGAAGTGACAGTCAAAGAAATCGCTGATGCGTTAAATATGGATGAACAGCAGGTGCACGAAATTATAAATGAGGTAAACTACCTGTCTGTAAGCCATTTAGGTGAGCTGCTTATGCTGGAGGACAGAAACATAGAGTTAATAGATACAATAAGGGATTCCGGCCCGACACCGGAACAGGTGTTGATGGCTGACGACACAAAAAAACGACTGGCGGACAATCTGGGTAAATTGCTTGAAAAAGAGCAGACATTGTTATCCTTATATTATTTTGAAGAACTGACTTTAAGAGAAATTGGTGAAGTTATGGGAGTAAGCGAGTCCAGAGTTTCACAACTCCATTCTCGAGCCTTAATGAGGCTTCGCACTTTGATGATAGGGGATGAGTAAAATGGGTTGGGTATTTATTTTAAGTGGCCTGCTTGTTATTGGATTAACGGTTCCCCAGGTCATAAAACAAAGATCCGAAAAAGATGATATGATTTTTGAGTTGGAACAACGGTTGAAGGTTGTCAACGACGAGAGGAAACGGTTGCAGCACAGTTTAAACAAACGGCCTGAAAACGGGAATAACTACCAACTACAGCAGCAGATAAAACTCATGAGCGACAACATAACCAGACTCGTTGAGCAAATGCGAAACGGCGGGCAAGAAAATAATGCCTCCGGAGATAATTCATTTGCCACGGTTTTGCACCAAGTATCCAACCAAGCGCCAGACCCTTTATCCAACCAGTTGTCTATGTTTAATGAAATATATAAAGACTATGATGGGGGTAAAAACGTAACACAAATTGCCAGGAAACATAATCGCGGAAAGGGGGAAATAGAATTAATTCTCTCTCTCAGAAAGCAAAGCGTTGGATGAAAGAATACAGTCAGATATTTTTAGGTGTGGGACTAGGGTTAATACTGACCGGTTTAATTGTCCTGGCAATTTCTAAGCCTAAGAATTCAGAAGAAGAAATTATTGCGAAAGCTCGTCAGTTAGGAATGGTTTTTCGGGATGAGGTAGTCCAGTTTGCCGAACAATCCCCGACATCAACTTCCAAAGATACTGAGGGTTCCCTAAAGGATAGATCAGTCATTGGAAACAAGCAGGAATTAATAGATACTGTGACGGTTAGCATACCGAAAGGCACTCCGTTATCTCGTGTATCTGAGATACTTGATGAAGCAGGAGTAGTCAATTCTCAGCGATTTTTGACTTTGGCCAAGGAAGAGCAATTGGGTAATAGAATATTAGCTGGAAAATATGAAATTCCCACTCAGGCTAGTGTGGGAGAAATTATAGATATTATTACGAGATAATGTTCAAGAAGCAGGTTTCACCTAACTTTAAACTTTGAAGGGGGTAAAAAGTATGCTTCGAGGGTTGTATACTGCGGCTACGGGTATGGTAGTGCAGGAAATGAGGCAGGAAACGATTTCGAATAACTTAAACAATGCTAACACTCCCGGATATAAGCGGGATGAGCCACTGCTAAAAAGTTTTCCGGAAACTCTTTTGTGGCAGATAGGAAATGGCCAAAAGCAATTAATTGGCGGTTTACCCAGTGGTAGTATGGTTGACCAGGTCGTAACAGAACATGACCCTGGAATTGTGGAAAGAACAGGTCGCCCGTTGGATATGGCGTTAGAGGGAGATGGCTATTTTAGCTTAGAGACTCCAAATGGAATACGTTACTCTAGAAATGGACATTTTCAGCGTACCAAAGATGGTTACTTGGTGAACGAAATGGGTTTTTACGCACTGGGTAGCAGCGGTAGAATTAAATTATCATCTGAGGATATTACTGTGGATGAGCATGGAAAGATTTCAATTAACGGCCAGATGGTAGATGAATTGGATATCCGGTCTTTTGATAATCCGGAAACCTTGCTTAAAGAAGGTAATGCATTATTTAAGGCTTCTGACAATACAAGAGAAACAACTGATGCTTCAATTAACGTTTTACAGAAATCATTGGAAAAATCCAATGTGAATTTAGTGAAAGAGATGGTTAACATGATGAATGTAGTTCGAACCTATGAGTCAAATCAAAAAGTTATTCAAGCGTACGATAGGGTGATGGAAATGAGTGCCAAAGAAATAGGAAGCTTACGCTAAGGGGGATTGCTAAATGATTAAGAGCCTTTGGATCGGAGCATCAGGGATGAATGCTCAAATGCAAAACCTAGATACCATCTCAACAAATCTTAATAATATGAATACTCATGGTTATAAGAAAAGAACTGTTCATTTTGCGGATCTGCTATACCAGGAAAAGAATAAATTAGGGCTGCCGGTTAATGAAGCATCTAAGACGGAGTTTGGTACAGGTGTAAAGGTTAACTCAGTTAGTAAAGATTTTGGACAAGGTGAACTAATTAGAACTGAGAGAGAATTGGATATGGCTATTGAGGGTAAAGGTTTTTTTGCGTTAAAGACCAAGGACGAGCAAACGGTCTATAGTCGCGTAGGAGCATTTGATTTGGATAAGGAAGGCCGGATAATCAATGGTAGTGGATTGGAGTTTATCCCTAGCACAAAAATTCCGGAAGGAACAAAAAAAATAGAGATTTCTCAGGATGGAATAATGCGTGCGGTCAAAAATGATGGAGAAAAGGAACAGATTGGCGAAATAAGATTGCACGAAATCCCAAATCCTGATGGTTTAAAAGCACTGGGAGGTAATGTTTTTCAAGTAACCAAGGAGAGTGGTGATGCAAAAGCCTTTCAACCAGGGGAACATACCCCCGCTAAAATATGGCAGGGATTTTTAGAATCGTCAAATGTCAACCTTGCTGAAGAAATGGCAAATGTATTATTGGCGCAACGGGCATATCAGATTAGTTCTAAGACTGTAACTACGGCGGACCAAATGTGGAGTATTGCCAACAATATTCGCAGGTAATTACTTTTTAAACAACCTTTTTTAGGTATTCTTTCGCTTTTTTAACGCGGCCAAAGCGTCAAGCGCATGAGAGTTATCAGGGTCTATTTTCAAGATGTTTCTTAATTCTCTTATTGCAAACATGAGTTTATTCTGTTTAACGTAACAGGCTGCTAGGTTTAGCTGCGTGGGTATATGATAAGCATTTAATTGTTTAGACATAGCCAAATGTATTAAAGCTTGAGATATGTCATTTTCCGTTAGAAGAATAGTGCCTAAGTTATACCAGGATAGTTGGTGAGACGAGTTAAGCTCTATCACCTGGCTAAAATATATTTTGGCTTTTGTAATATTCCCCTTATTAAAATTATCACAGCCGCGGTTGTACAAGGTAGGCCAGGAAACGGAAAAATTGGGTATAGGCAAGCTGGTCAGTTGTCCGCAGTTGGGACAAAAACGCAAGTTATTCGGCAATTTAAGATGGCAGCCGGCACAAAGCATACATAAACAACTCCTAGCATAATGGTTTGAATGCGTTGAAATTATTAAGCTGCGTCGAAAAAGGGCCAAGTAACAAGCAACTGATGAACGGCTTATTATTTGGTGGTTTTTCGAACCTTATCTTAATAAGTATAATGCTTAGTAGGAAAATATTACTAGAATTGCAGATTTGATTTAATTGGAGGACTAAATAGGTGAAAAAGTTTGACTATGATCAAGAAATAAAAGTTGGGATAGCAGACCTTAAAACTGCAAACAGTCCAAAGAGAATTATTACCTTGGGTTTAGGTTCTTGCGTAGGTATAGCTATTTTTGACACCAAGTTTAAGGTAGGCGGCTTGGCCCACATAATGCTGCCGGACAGCACTCAATTTAGTACTGTTACTAATTCTTTTAAGTTTGCGGATCTGGCTGTACCCATTTTGATTGCCGAACTGAAAAATATGGGGGCTAGTTATTCCCGAATGCGGGCAAGAATAGCAGGCGGTGCACAGATGTTTTCATTTGCAGATAAGAAAAGAACCACTCTTAACATCGGAGAACGCAATATAAATAAGGTTAAAGAGGTTTTAAAGGAACAGGGTATAACACTGTTGGCCGAAGAAGTCGGCGGAAATATCGGGCGTACCATGATACTGGATACGGATACGGGAAAAGTGTTTATACGAAGCGTTGGTAGAACCTTAAAGGAATTACAATAACTGAGTAAGTAGGAGGAACCATGGACTTTAATCAGTTTAAGGAAAAAATAAATCACAAGTTTAATATTAATTTAAATGGCTATAAAGAAAGACAACTTAAAAGGCGTATTGATAGTTTAATGCATTATCAAGGTTACTCAGATTATGCCAGCTATTTCAGCACTTTAGAAAACGACCCGGAACGATGGGCTCAGTTTATGGACAAGGTTACCATCAATGTATCGGAATTTTTTCGGAATCCTGATATTTTTAAAACATTAGAGGAAAAAATCATTCCGTATTTAATAGAACAATATGGAAGTCTGAAAATCTGGAGTGCGGCCTGTTCCAATGGTGCAGAACCATATTCAACAGCTATGCTGCTGAAGGAACTTAGTGGCGGCAGACACACTATTCATGCCACTGATATGGATGACAAAATACTGGCTTTAGCAAAGCAAGGATGTTATCCGGCCAATATTATTAAAAATGTTTCAGATACCCGCAAAAGAAAGTATTTCGAAGAAAAAAATGGGCAGTATCAATTAAACAATTCCGCCAGAGATTTAGTATCTTTCAGGAAACATGATTTGCTTACCGGAAGATATGAAGGAGGTTATCATTTAATTGTATGTCGTAATGTAACTATCTATTTTACCCGTGAAGCACAGATGGAGTTATACTCCAAATTTAACAAATCTTTAGCCCAAGGCGGTATATTGTTTATTGGGGCCACTGAAAATATCATAAATTACCATGAATTGGGTTTTGAGAAGTATTTACCTTGGTTTTATAGGAAAGTTAAATAGCCAAAGAGGCATAATTTTTGGATCATAATAACAATAAAGGGGTTAATGCTGTATGAGTACTAATTGGGATGACCTACAGGCTATTCATCTAAGTGCGCTGCAGGAAATAGGAAACATTGGAGCGGGGAACGCAGCCAGTGCTTTGGCGCAAATGTTAAACTGCACCATTAACATGGCTGTACCCAAGTCAGGCGTATTGCCGTTTCAGGATATGTTAAAGCTGGTTGGTGATGAGGAAGATACAGTTGCTTGTACATATTTTCAGATAAATGGTGATGTTGAAGGCAGTATATTCTTTTTACTATCGGAAGAAAGTGCTTATCGGTTGGTTAAGCTGCTAGTCGGCGAAATAACTGCAGAAAATCAGGAGATGGTGCAATCTGCGCTACAGGAAATCGGTAATATTCTGACAGGAAATTTCCTGACGGCTTTCACTCAATTTACCCGATTAAGCCTCAATCAGTCTGTTCCTGCATTAGCTTTCGATATGCTGGGTGCTGTACTCAGTGGTGCGATGCTTGAAGGCGGACACTGGGCTGAAAAAGCACTTATTATAGAGACAGAGTTTTTTGCTGAAGGAGATTCCTTGAGTGGACATTTCTTCCTGGTGCCCACGTTGGAGTCTTTAGAAAAAATTCTTAAGGCCTTGGGCCTAGAGATATAGGTAATTGAAGGGGGAGATTGTATAATGGCTAAAAGAGTATTGATAGTTGATGATGCGGCATTTATGCGTATGATGATTAAAGATATTTTATCGAAGAACGGTTATGAGGTTGTAGCGGAAGCACCGAACGGAGCAGTTGCAGTTGATTTATATAAGGAACATCAACCGGATATAGTTACTATGGATATTACTATGCCGGAGATGGACGGAATTAATGCAGTTAAAGCAATCAAAGAGTTTGATTCCGCTGCCAATGTAATTATGTGCAGCGCTATGGGGCAGCAGGGCATGGTAATGGAGGCGATTCAAGCAGGTGCAAAAGATTTTATCGTCAAACCATTCCAACAGGATAGAGTGTTGCAGGCCTTAAGCAAGGCTTTGGGCGTATAAGGGAATGAAATAATATTATACTCCTATTATTTAGCTTAGAAAGCAGGTGGCAGCATGGATGAAGTTCTTTCCCAATCTGAAATAGATTTGCTGTTAAATGCAGTATCTACAGGAGAAATTGATGCCGACAAAATCAAAAGCGAGTCATCACAGGAAAAAGTTCGCCGCTATGACTTTAGGCGTCCCAATAAATTTTCTAAGGATCAACTGAGAACACTGCATATGCTTCATGATAATTTTGCCAGATTGCTGTCAAACTTCTTATCGGGATACCTGCGTACTAGCGTTCAGGTAAAAATAGCATCTGTTGATCAATTGACTTATGAAGACTTTATTATGTCCGTTCCTTCACCCACTTTAATGACCATATTTTCCATGGAGCCGCTTAACGGCACTGCTATACTTGAAACAAATCCGGCATTCTTTTTGCCTACCATAGATTTGTTGTTTGGTGGAAGGGGTACCATGCTTGAAGAGAAAGTAGGGGAAGAACTGACTGAAATTGAGTTAACTGTCCTGGAAAGACTCAATTTTAAAATTTTAGAAAACTTGACGATAGCTTGGGCTGACATTTTTGAATTTAGTCCTAAAATTGAATCCCTAGAGACTAATCCTCAGTTCAATCAGATTATATCTCCAAATGAAACTGTTGCTTTAGTTACTCTTACCAGCAGCGTGGCCGATACTACCGGCTATGTCAATATATGTTTGCCATATATTACGCTTGAAGCAATTATATCTAAGTTAACGACTCACTACTGGTTTTCTAGTACAGAACACAGGAAACACGAAAACTTCGACAAATTGATAAACCAATACATCAATAAAGTGCCGGTGGAAATTACTGCTTTATGTGGAGAGACTGATATAACAGTAAGAGATTTTCTTCAATTACAGCGAGGAGACTGCTTAGTGTTAGACAAAACCATAGCTTCTGATATAGATATTTTGGTGGAAGGTCGGCTAAAAATGAAGGCTCAACCAGGTATGAAAGGTGCCAATATAGCGGCTCAAGTCACAGTAATTGAAAAAGAAGGGGCTGTTGCCGATGAATGATTCATTCTTATCTCAGGAAGAAATAGATGCATTGTTAAGCCAGTCAGACGATACAGAGCAGGATGACGCGCAGCCGGTTGAGGCAGAAGCAGCCGCGGACGGCGATACTTTAGATGATGCTGATAAGGACGCACTGGGGGAAATTGGTAATATATCTATGGGTTCAGCCGCTACTACTCTCTCTCAACTGCTTAATCAAAAAGTAAATATTACAACTCCTAAAGTTTCATTGTGCAGTGCCCAGGAATTGAGTGATACCTTTAATAAACCGTATTTATTAATAGAAATTAAATTTACTGATGGGCTACAGGGTTCTAATGTTTTAGTAATTTTCGCTAAAGATGCGGCAATTATTGCTGATTTAATGATGGGTGGAGACGGCACCAACGCTAATGTAGAGTTGTCTGAATTTCATACCAGTGCGGTTGCAGAGGCCATGAATCAAATGATGGGTTCTGCTGCTACTTCCATGTCCACCATGTTTAATAAAAGTGTAATTATTACACCGCCGGAAATCAAGCCCGTTGAGATTTTAGAAGGGGAGGGTATTCCGTTTAATTATCCTGCTGATCAGCCGCTGGTAGTTGTTTCCTTTGCATTGGAAATAGGCGATCTAATCAACAGTGAAATAATGCAGGTTATCCCTTTAGATATAGCATACCAGCAGGTGCGCATGTTATTGGGAGATACTGTAGCGGAAGAAGCACAACCCACAACAACGCCTGAAGAAGTACAACCAGCTCAACCTGAACCTCAACAGAAACCGCAGCTGCAAGCAGAAGCACATGGAACAGATCAGCGCGGCCATGACAGCAGTGCTGAGTATATTAGCTTCGGCAGCGACCAACCGAGGAACCTTGATTTGATTTTGGATGTTCCGTTACGTGTTTCCGTAGTGCTGGGTAAAACTAGAAAACCAATTAAAGAAGTCTTGAAGATGATGCCGGGTGCTATCGTCGAACTTGAAAAATTGGCTAATGAACCGGTGGAGATATTAGTTAACGGTACGTTAATTGCGCATGGAGAAGTCGTGGTCATAAACGAAAACTTTGGAGTCCGTCTAACACACATTGTCAGCCCAAGGGAAAGGCTGGAAAATTTAAAAAAAGGCTAAAACTAGCCCCTATATTGGAGCTAGTTTTTTTATTTTGTCTGGAATTTAAAGTGCTAGTTCACCGTTATCATTGGTAATGACCTGGAAAATTTGTTCTTCGTTGCCGTTTTCAACATTAATATACGTAAAGAAGGTATCGCCCTTATAAGTACCCCTAAATTCCCACGTGAGCACTTCGTTGCCTGATCTTAAGGGGATTAGAGCTAAGGCACTCCGGTTAACATCTAGTTGATCATTTAATGTTTTCTGTGCTTCTTCCTTAGTAACCTTAATCTCTGGAAACTCTCTTTCATGATTGGCCATAATAAAACCTAACGCTTCATAGCCTACTACTTGACCGTTATCCAATGCGATTTCCACTTTTACTTGATCCGGGTAAATCAGAACATTATCTTGTAGTGGAACTAGCACTACTGTTACAGTTCTCTGATTAATTTTCATAAAAGATGGCTTTACGTCTTTAAATCCTTTATTCTTTAAGAAATCAATAGCTTTCACTCTGGCAGCTTCCGGTGCTAGTTTTGGGGTACCAATAGACCTATTAACAGCAAGCCAGACAATTTTCCCGCCTTTTTTACTAACATCAGCTACTACCTGAGAATTATCATTTTCCATTTGAACTGCATAGGCTGGAATTTTCCCACCAGGATTGCTATCCTTTTTCACCATTGAGCGCCAGTTCTGATCGTCGTCCGATATGCCTAGAAATTGACGAACTACGTCCTGTGCTTCATCCTCAGTTATGTCTTTTCCGCCTAAACCTTTAGGCTGCATAATCTCTAAGTGATCAGAAAAAGGTCCATCGTATATAAGTACCGGTTGATCTTGCATTAATTCCTGGTCGATGGCCCTAAATGAGTTTTCTCCTTCGGGAACCTTTCCTTCAGGTAAGTTGCCCTGACTGTTTTCCTTGATTTCAGCCCAGGTTAGTTTTCCATCTACCACATCAGCCCTTATTTTTTGAAGTTTTCTCGTCAAGTCTAACATACGATTATGCAACGATGTTATTTGGTCTAACTGATTATCATCTAATGCCTTACCCTGTTCATTTTGTTTTAAGACTGAAAGGCTGTAGTCACCAACTTGTGTTAAAAATTTTGCAGTCTGGCCCAAAATAGGCTGGGCAACCGGAAGTTGGTTTAAATTTTCTTGAGCGACATTTGCTTCGTACCAAACGTCACTTAGTAGGGCTGTTCGTTGTTGAGCGGAATTTGTTACCATAGTTTTAGCTAATAGAACCTGACTCTGTTCTACATGTTCCAAGAGATTAAAAAATGCTTGTTGGTAACGTGAGTTTAAAAGATTGTCCAAGCGTTGGCGTTGGGTATGCTGTTGATACCCCCAAAAAAGAGATCCTACAATTAACAGCCCGGCTAAAACAGTTAATAATCGGTTACGCATAAATATGCCTCCTATCGTGCGAAAACATGATCGCCAAGACGTCTAACTATTGTACGCTGCCAGACCCATTTGCTTCGAGCCGTGACAGGGTTCCAGAAATATAAGGAACCGTAAGATGGATCCCAACCGCTGAGAGCCAAGTTTGCCGCTCTAATTGCACCACTTATGGGCGGATTGTAGATGCTTCCGTTTGCAACCGGTTCAAATGCCAATGGCTGATAAATTACACCGGCCAAGCTGTTAGGAAAAGAGGCACTCTCAATCCTGTTTAGAATGACTGCACCTACTGCTACCATGCCTTCAAGTGATTCACCTTTGGCCTCAGCACTTATTATTTGTGACAAAAGGTAGGCATTTTGTCCGGTAGCACCGCCTCGATTTGCCTGGTATGTTACAGGCTTTACAGGTTCTCCAAGAGCTCCCCATGTTTCTTCCCCAACGATGCCATCCACTTTTAACCCGTTCTTGATCTGAAACTGACGAACCGCTTGAAAAGTTTTAGCTGCATAATGTCCGTCAATTGCTCCAGTATAGTATCCCCAGTTTCTTAATTTTTGTTGAACGACTCTTACGTCCTGTCCGGAGGTACCGTAGTACAACGTTTTGCGATACTCGGCTTCGGTCGCTGTGGAATAAAACAGAGTTGCTAGTAAAACAATAGTTAGGACTGATCCAACCAAGAAGAGTTTTTTGCTCATTTTTTTCAAACCTCCCTCGGACAGTAGTTTGTGCCAAAATAAAAAAAATATTACTCTAAAGAAGAAATTAGGATACAAAAGTTAAATAAAATTAGCTCGGAATGGGTGTTATCAAGGAAATAAAAAAAATCCGAGGCAAAATGCCTCGGGGTATCTGTGTAGGGTATTACCTTCCAATGTTTAAGGCCATGGCTTGTTCAGCTTTTTCTATGGCCATTTTTACCAACATACCACATTGTTTAGACGGTACGCCTCCCCACCCTTCATTAGCGACAATACCGTCTACACCCATTTCTTTGGCTAACTCATATTTGAGTTCATCAGACATGATGCTGCCATTTCTAGCCACGAAAAGACCTCCTTTTGAATTGAATACTCCTACAACAGATACAATACTAGTGTGTGCAATGTTGCTAAATCCATGTTGTCAAATGCTTAGAAGAAGAACTACAAATTAGTACAAATGACATTAATTGAGGAGTGACGAATAATGAGAACCATGTGGAAAGGTGCCGTGTCATTTGGTTTGGTAAATATCCCCATAAAAATGTTTACTGCAACAGAAAATAAGAATGTTAAGTTTAATTATCTCCACTCTGAATGTAAGACTCCGATTAAATATGAGAAAGTTTGTCCTGTTTGTAATAGAGAAGTAGGTACTGATGAAATTGTGCGGGGTTATGAATATGAAAAAAACAAATATGTAGTGCTTGATGATGAAGACTTTGAACAACTGCCATTGAATACATTAAAAACCATAGATATCATTGATTTCGTAGACTTAAAGGAAATAGATCCAATATTTTTTGTAAAGACATATTTCTTAGCACCGGAAAACTTTGGCCAAAAAGCATACCAATTACTTTTGACTGCTCTAAAAGAAACAGGAAAGATTGCTGTTGCCAAAGTTTTCCTCCGTTCCAAAGAAAGCCTTGCTTCATTAAGGGTTTATGATAAGGACACAATAGTGCTTCACACTATGTACTTCCCCAACGAAATTCGTTCATCCAGCGAATTGCCTAAAACGGAGGATATTCAAATACATGATAATGAGATCAAAATGGCTATTAGCTTGGTTAAAAATCTTTCTGCAGCGTTTTCACCCGAAAAATATGCTAGTAATTATCGAGAAGCTTTAATGGAATTGATAAGATCAAAAATCGATAAGGAAGAGATATCCGTACCGAAAAGACCTAACGAGCCAAAAGTGGTTGATCTTATGGAAGCATTAAGACAGAGTGTCAAGGCAGCCAAAGAAGATAATAAAAAACAACCCAAGACCAAACCACGCAGTAGGCAAAAACGGGTCACCAGTTAATTTAGCATGAATCTTACAAGGAATTTCCCCTGTCATTGACGAATAATGCTAATAGAAACATTAAAGGAGATAAAGACCTAACTAATGAAGCAAGCAATTAATATAACCAAAGTGGAAACAACGGGAGAAATAAAAATTGAGGAGAATTTTGTTCCCCAAGAAGTGCCTATTACGGTAAGCGTTAATCAGCGGGAAATTGTAACTTTTCTGTGTACACCTACTCATTTGAAAGAATTAGCAACTGGTTATCTAATAGGGGAAGGGCTGCTCTCACAAACAGTTGAAATAAGTGGTGTTTTCGTTGACGAAAAATGTGGAACAGTTAATATTAATACAGACTGTATTAATAAGACGGCATTAGAGACTCTAGGTAAACGTTACCTTACCTCAGGCTGTGGCGGTGGAACCAGTTTTTATCACCTAATGGACAAGAAAACGGTCAAGGTGGAGTCTCAGGGTAAGTTTTCTTTAGGGGACATTATAAGCGCTAAAGTTAAGCTGCAAAAGGCTTCGAGACTTTACTCTCAAACAGGGAGCGTCCACGCCTGCGGAATTTTTTCTGAAGACAAGCTACTTGTTGTTCGTGAAGATATTGGTCGTCATAACGCTGCTGACAAGGTGCTCGGGTGGTACTATTCTGAGGGCTTACCCCCATGCAAAAAGTTTTTTGTAACCACTGGGCGACTATCCTCAGAGATTTTGTTAAAAGTGGCTAAAGCCGGAATTCCGCTTATAGCGTCCGGTACCGGGCCTACTTCTCTAGCCGTAGAATTGGCACAAGAGCTAGACGTGACTATAATCGGCTACCTCAAAAAAAATAGGGCAAACATTTATACTTGCCCAAACAGAATATCGGTTTAAAATGAAAAAGTCAGGGGTTAAAACCCTGACTTTTAAAATTAGTGAACTTTAATGTTTTCGCCTTCGAACTGGCGTAATAAGTTAACTGCTTCATCTTTCTTTTTGTCAGATGCATCAATTGCAACCAAAATTTTTCCTTGTTTAACTTCTTCTTCTAATTGGCGACCTTCGGCCTCCGGAATTCCCCAGTCCACTAAACCACCAGCAACTCCGCCGGTAGCCGCACCGGATAATAGACCAGCTATGGGTCCGGCAGCAATAAGGGGTCCTAAACCAGGAACTGCAATGGCACCGGCGCCTAAGGCTAAACCTGCTATGCCTCCAAGCATACCACCGGTGGTAACGCCGCCGGCGACTCCACCTGTATCCTCATTCATCGTACCCTGACCGCCTTGATCATTATTACCTTGCTCTTTTTTACTGAGTACGGATATTTCGCGGTCAAAACCCGCATCTCTTAATGCGTTAACACAATCTTCAGCTCTTTTACGATCGCTGAACACAGCTAAAACTTTGGACATTCGTTAAAAACCTCCTTTTTAAAGTTCACTTTTATTATTTGTTTGAAGCGGAAATTTTATAACAACCAAAGCTTTTCTGGTTAAACACTTTTTGTTAGTATTAGCATTTATTTAGCAGTGTAATCCTTAAAAACACTGCTCATATTAATAATGAAAATAAAAAAAAGCTTTCAAATAAAATTAGTAAAAAACAAAAACAGCTTTCCTATGGAAAGCTTTAAAATAAACCATTGGGGTCCGAGGGGACCCCAATTATGTTTAAAGGCAGTTCTTAATTCAGAAGGAGATTTAACTTCCTCTGAAGTAGGAGTTAAACTCTATTTAGTTATGTGACATATTTGCCCAAGGTATTTTAACTATCTGGCTGGCCAGGCCTTTAAAGAGGGTACGGTATGATTCTCCACCGTATACTACTTCTGCCAAGTTTTTAGCTAAATTGTGGTTTTTTTGAATTAAGCCATGCACTGTAGCGGGTGCGGTGTAAAGAATCTTGGCAACTCTTTTGGCCTGCCGCAGTTCAGGCATCAGCTGGGAATTTACCGCATCGGAATAAGATGATATTTTATTTTTCATTAGCTCTTCTGCAGCTAATTCGGCACTTTTTAAAGCGTAATAAATACCTTCTCCTGTCATGGGATCGGCTAAACCAGCCGCGTCCCCCACCAGCAAGGCGAAATCTTTATGTAGTAACACTTTTTTTTGCAAAGGAGTGGGTATAAGATGTCCTCTGGTAAGTATTTTTTCATGAGGCAGGTTAAGACTCGTTAAAAAACTTTCTAAATGATGTCTGTAATTCCTTTGTTTGGGGGAAAAAGAACCAATACCCACTGATAAATGGTTTTTCTTTGGGAAAACCCAGCCATAACCATCGTCAATATGTCCATGGTCTAAAATAACTGTTCCCTTATATTGACCATGTCTCGCCGATTCCAGTTCGCATTCCACAGCGAAACCTTTCCGTCTTTTAACAGGTTGTCCCATGGATTTCGCAACTTGACTATTTGCTCCGTCTGCACCTACTAAATAAATTGTATTGATTGTTTTACCAGAAGTCTTAATTAACAGTCCCTTTTTTGAATTGGCTTGTTGTAGAAAAGTACATTCAGGGTAAAAATCAACCCCTGCGGATACAGCGCACTGTCTGAGATAATCATCGAATTCATCTCGCATGACCATTTCTATTATGGGTTGTTCAAAGGACACTGGGACAGGACTGAGACAATTTTTTGTAAAAATTATTTTATTTATTCGGTCTTGCACTAAACTGGAAAAATCTATTTCTGCATCAATCAGTAGTTTAGCGGCCTTAGCAGAAATACCGCCGCCGCAAGTTTTGTATCGTGGAAATGTTTTTTTATCAAGAAGCGCCACAGGCTTATTATTTCGGGCTAATTTATAGGCTAAATAAGAACCGGCAGGACCAGCACCGACAATAACCGCAAAATAATTTTTGTTCACTTTTTTCACCTCGAATTTAGCTTATATTAATGTAATTTTTTTGTCAATTGGTGGAAGCCGGCTTAACAAATTTGCCATAAAATTTACACCAGGCAATGCGGCCAATGAACAAATAATGTTGTACATAGTATGAGCATTAGCTATCTGCCTGGGCAGTGAATCGGAGGTAGCTTCTATGAGGATAATAAAGCCGGGCAAAAGGGGCAGAAATGCAATTATTCCTATAAAATTTAAAAGTATATGACTGTAGGCAATCTTTTTCGCCCCGGTGCTGCCTCCAATGGATGCGATTAAGGCAGTGACGCACGTTCCCAGATTAGCCCCAAGAATTAGGGGTAGCGCTTCCCTTAATTCTAAAACTCCGGTAGAACTCAGTGCCATGACCATAGCTAAGAAAGCGCTGCTGCTCTGTATTATGGCAGTTATTAATGCACTTGCGATTAATGAATTACTGAAAGATATTGAATGTTTAAACCATTGGCCTTGATTAATCGCTGCGCTGGACCAAATAATCAATTCCATGGCGCCTAATAATATTCCAAAGCCCATCAAGACCTTCCCCAGTTTTCTGCTCCGGTTTAATAATCTTATTACGATTCCTAAAATAATAAAAAGAAACCAATACTGGTTGACACTGAAAGATAATAGCTGGGTGGTAGCACAGGTACCAATATTCGTCCCCAATACAATCCCCAGGCCTAAAGGCCACGCAATAAAACCGCTGTCAATCAGACCAATGGTAATAACGGTAACAGCACTGCTGGATTGCAGAAGAACTGTTGCTGCAGTTCCTGCTAATAAGCCTTTCCATGGAGTATCGATCAATTTTTTTAGCACATTTTCGGATTTATTATTCCACATGGACGAAAGCCCGCTACGTAGAATGTGCATGCCATATAAAAATAGAAGCAGGCCTATTGGCGTAAAATATAGTTTTCCCATAAGTTTTATCTCCCATATTTTCTCCATAGATTATTATGTTATGTGTACTAGAATAAGAAGTTATTCTTTTAACTTTCAAAACATTTTAGGTTCTACCTAAGCTATCACCGAATACAATACTTTTGATAGAAGTCTATAGGGATGTCTTAATTTTATTTTGGTTTAGATTAGAGTTGGGCGTATGATAAGAATTTTTAGAGAATTTAGCAGGATTTTAACTCGGTGTCACGAATTATAATTCAATATGGGTTTTTAGGCCTATTTGGGACAGGTTATATTTCACCTTGTGCTGAATAGTGCATTTTATTTTTGTAAAGAGGGGGATAGTATGGAGAGTTTGAATCTAAGTACAGCGCTATCGAACGGGCGGGATTTCAGAGATAAAATATCTTCGCTCAGCGGCGTGAATTTCACAGATTGTTATCAGTGTGGTAAATGTACTGCCGGGTGTCCGGTAGCGTTCGCAATGGACTATACACCACGACAGATAATGCGTCTAATGCAGTTAGGGTTAAAAGACGAAGCTCTGAAAAGTCACAGTATTTGGTTATGTGCCAGCTGTGAAACATGTTATGCACGTTGCCCTAAGGAAATTGATTTAGCCAAGGTTATGGAAGCGATTAGAATTGAAGCGAAAGAAAAGGGCTATCGCCCTGAGAAAACCATTGATTTATTTAATGATTTATTCTTGGCCTCAGTAGAAAAATATGGGCGTGTTCATGAAATGAGCCTAATAGTAAACTTTAATTTGAAAAGCGGTCAATTGTTTAAAGATGTGGGACTGGGGCCGCAAATGCTGCAAAAAGGAAAGATACATTTGTTAGCAGAAAAAATTCAAGACAATGGCTCGGTTAAAAGGATATTCGAGAACGTTAGGAACATGGGAGGTGACGCCGAATGAAGTTTGCCTATTACCCAGGGTGTTCCTTAAATGCAACCGGCATCGAATATAATATTTCTGCTAAGGCTGTAGCAAAACACTTGGGGATTGAATTTTGGGAAATTCCCGAGTGGAATTGTTGTGGGGCATCAGCTGCCCATAATACCGATCCCTTGTTGGCTTTGGCTCTGCCTGCACGCAATTTGGCTATAGCCGAGGCAAAGAATTTAGATGTAGCGGTGCCTTGTGCTGCATGTTTTAATAGGCTGAAATCAGCTCAGCAGGCCGTTAAAAAATCTGCAGCTACTAAGGAAAAGGTAAATAAAGCCATAGAAATGGACTACCAAGGCAGCAATGAAGTAAAAGCGCTGCTGGATGTGATGACCAGTGCCGTAAATGCAGATATGGTAAAAGAAAAGGTAGTGCGTCCTTTGGATGGTTTGAAAGCGGCTTCCTACTACGGCTGTTTACTAGTTAGACCGCCGGGAGTTACACAGTTTGACGACCCGGAAGATCCCCAGAGTATGGATCAATTAATGAAAAATATAGGTGCTGATGCCGTAGATTGGTCGTTTAAAGTTGAATGTTGCGGAGCGGGTCATTCAACTGCCAAGTCTGATGTTGGCCTGCCCATGATAGACAGCATATTAGCTGACGCTAAGGTTAATGGGGCAGAATGCATTGTTACGGCATGTCCGTTGTGTATGTTGAATTTGGATATGCGTCAAAAAGAAATCGAACAAAAGAATAAACAATCCTATAATCTTCCCATTTTCTACTTTACTGAACTAATGGGATTGTCATTCGGTTACTCAGCAAAAGACATGGGAGTAACTAAACATTTTGTAAACCCCATGCCATTGCTGGAGGGCAAAGACTTATTAAAACACCCGGCCACTAGGAGGGATGAAGCATGAAACGAATAGGTGTATTTGTATGTCATTGCGGGACAAATATTGCGGCAACAGTAGACGTAGCTCATGTAGCAGAGGTTGCCAAGGCTATGCCGAATGTGGCTTTTGCCACCGATTACAAATTCATGTGTTCCGAGCCAGGCCAGGAGGAAATCCGCAAGGCTATCAAGGAACATAATTTGAACGGCGTAGTTGTTGCATCTTGTACACCCAGGTTGCACGAACCTACTTTCCAAAAAACTTTGGAAAGTGCCGGTTTAAATCCATATTTACTGGAAATAGCCAATATTCGTGAACAATGCGCCTGGGTCCACAGTAAGGAAAAAGCGGCTGCGACTGATAAAGCAATCGAATTGATAAGAATGGCTGTAGCTAAGGCTTCTAAAAACGTTGCACTCTATTCAACAGATGTTCCTGTCAATAAAAGGGCTTTAGTTGTCGGCGCAGGGATTGCCGGTATGCAGGTAGCGTTAGATATCGCTGATTCCGGACATCAGGTGGTATTATTAGAGCGAGAGTCCACCATAGGCGGCAAAATGGCTATGCTGGATAAGGTGTTTCCTACTCTAGACTGTTCGGCCTGAATTAGTACGCCGAAAATGGTTGCTGCGTCGCAGCACCCCAACATTACAATGATGACTTGGTCTGAAGTGGAAAAAGTTGACGGTTATATAGGTAACTTTGACGTAACTATTCGTCAAAAAGCGAAATATGTTGATTATGATAAATGCACCGGTTGTGGTCTCTGTGAGACCAAATGCCCGAAAAAGGTCGATAGTGAATATGACTTGGGGCTTGGTAAACGCAAGTCTATCTACAAGCCTTTTGCTCAGGCGGTTCCAAACAAACCGATTATTGACCATAAGAGCTGCCGCAAAATTAACGAAGACAAGTGCGGGGTATGTGCAAAGGTATGTCCTGTAGATGCCATCAACTATGATGATGAAGATAAGCTGGTTACTGAAAGATTTGGAGCTATAGTTATGGCTACCGGTTATGATCTTTTTGGTTGGGAAGAGGCCTACGGTGAGTACGGTTACGGCAAATACCCGGATGTAATTACGGGTTTACATTTTGAGCGTATGTCTAATGCATCGGGTCCGACAGATGGAAAGATATTGCGGCCGTCCGATGGAAAAGAACCCAAAACAGTGGTATTTATTAAGTGCGTTGGTTCTAGAGATGAAGCCAAAGGTAAAAGTTATTGTTCCAGGGCTTGCTGTATGTATACTGCCAAACATGCGCATCAGGTAAAAGAAAAGATAGAGGATTCCGAAGCCATTGTATTTTATATGGATGTACGGACTCCAGGAAAATCATATGAAGAATTTTACCAACGGGCTTTGGATGACGGCGCCGTTTACGTTAGAGGTAGAGTATCTAAGATTTATAAGCAAGGTGAAAAGTTGATTGTACGAGGGGAAGATTCTCTCATCGGCAAGCAGGTAGAAGTGGAAGCCGATATGGTGGTATTGGCTACAGCCATGGTTCCGTCCATGGGTTCAACAAAAACAGCCAGTACGGTGGGTTTTACTACGGATAAAGATGGTTTCTTCCAAGAAGCTCATCCAAAACTGCGGCCGGTGGAAACTTTTACCGGCGGAGTATTTTTGGCAGGTGCTTGTCAAGGTCCTAAAGACATTCCCGATACTGTAGCTCAAGCTAGTGCAGCAGCAGTAAAGGTATGCGGTCTGTTTTCCAAGGATAACCTGGCAACCGACCCAATGATTAGTGCAGTAAATGACAGTATCTGTTCCGGTTGTGCTATTTGCAAGCCGGTATGTCCGTACGGTGCCATAGAAATGAAAACTATCGAAGAACGTGCACACGGAAAGACCATCGAAAGGCAGGTTGCTTCAGTGAATAAGGGCCTCTGTCAGGGTTGTGGGGCTTGTACTGTGGCATGTCGTTCCGGTGCGATTAATTTACAAGGTTTTACTAATGAACAAATCCTAGCGGAGGTGGATGCAGTATGTCTGTAGAACTAGCAGCACAGGCCACCCAGAAAGAGGAGTGGGCTCCGAAAATAGTAGCATTTTGTTGCAACTGGTGTGCTTATGCAGGAGCAGACTTAGCGGGGTTGAACCGAATGCAGTATCCGCCGAATGTGCGTGTAATTCGTGTTCCTTGTTCCGGAAGGACCAATCCCCAGTTTGTTATTCGGGCTTTTCAGCGCGGCGCGGATGCAGTATTGGTGGCTGGCTGACACCCTGGAGACTGTCACTATGTTAGTGGCAATTATTTCACTCGCAGACGTTATCTTTTAATGCAGCGTATGCTGGAATTTGTGGGAATTGATCCCCAGCGTTTCCAAGCAAGATGGATTTCCGGTTCTGAGGCGGCCAAGTTTAAACAAACCATAGACGACTTGGCAGAAAATATTAAGCCGTTAGGACCTAACAGGAAGTTGAGGGATGAAGTATGATGGATATAATACAAAAGATGCGTAATAAGGCCAAAGAGTTGCTGGAACAGGAAGAAGTTAAATTGGTTATTGGTTGGGAAAAGGGTACTTTTTGGTACCAATCCCCTCCCGTGTTTATTACCAGTCCCGATGATGTTGATCGGTTGGTTTGGGATCAATTTTGTATTAATAACCTTAGTAAATATTTGTTGGACTATAAGCATTTAGAAGGAAAGATTGCCTTGTTTGTTAAAGGCTGTGATGCCAGAGGCGTTAACCGTTTACTACAAGATCAACAGATAAGCCGTGATAAATTAGTTATTTTAGGTGTTCCATGTCCCGGTATGAAAGATGCTGAAGCAGCTAAAAAAGCCAAAGAAGACCAAGTTGACCAGTTACCTTTGGCCGAAAGATGCGCCGATTGCATTACCCCCAACCCTATGGTTTTTGATGAATTGATAGCCGACGAAGTAGCGGTTGCTGAAATTGATGAAACTAAGCGTTTTGAAAAAGTACTGCAGTTGGAGGAAAAGGCGCCTGATGAAAGATATGACTTTTGGAAAAGTCAATATGATAAATGTATTCGTTGTTTTGCATGTCGCAATGTTTGTCCCGCGTGCAATTGCCGCGAATGTTGTTTTGATTTAGCAGAGCCTGAGTGGCTGGGTAAGAGAGTGGTTACTTCAGAAAACCAATTTTTTGCATTGACTAGGGCGATGCATGTGGCGGGTCGGTGTATTGAATGTGGCGAATGTGAAAGGGTATGCCCCATGGATATACCCATTATGAGCTTAAATAAAAAGATAATTAAAGATATAAATACTTTGTTTGGTGACTACGGCGCTGGAATGGACCTTGAGGATAAACCTCCTCTTGGTAAGTATGACGAAAATGATCCAGAGGAATTTATGTAAAGGAGGAGGTGTGGCCATGAAGATCCTAAACAAAGGCAAGTTAAAAGATTTGTTAAATAGTTTAGCCGACGAAGCCCAGGTTTTTGCTCCAGTAAATGAAGACGGCGTAATAAAGTTTCAACCATGGACTGACGATAAAGAAGTGGATTTAAGCAGTAATGCATTATTGCCGCCAAAAGACTTATTATTTCCCCAGACAGAGAACATGTATCGTTATACGGCAAAAGGTGTGAAAGCTGACGTAACGGAAGCAGCTGTTGGGTCCGACAAACAGGTAATATTTGCAATTCGACCTTGTGACGTAAGAAGCTTCTTGATGATGGATGATGT
>Ga0209347_1002975_pt1 | contig 20917 bp, 21 predicted proteins | sample AutmiccommuBRH23_FD_187382 | JGI IMG/M metagenome (GOLD analysis project Ga0209347, IMG submission 187382) | Deep subsurface microbial communities from Mt. Terri, Switzerland - Autotrophic microbial communities BRH/23 (SPAdes) (version 2) | ecosystem: Environmental > Aquatic > Deep subsurface >...
GCCGGGTCAGGCAGCTCATTGCAGAAACCGGCGCCGCAAAGGAAAAAAAGAAACAGAAGAAAACTCAGGAGAATTCCCGGAATAACCGGGGCGACCGCGGGAGAAGGAAACATTCGGCGCATGGCAGTTCTTTCCAGCATCAACTGTCGGGTTAGCGTCGCAAATTGCACGAAAGGGTGAAGGGATAACACGAATAACTACTTGGTTGGAACTATATGTTCGAAGAATGACCTATGTCAAGGAATTTCAAATTCAAGTGAGTAAAAATTGAAGTCAAACGGGACTCGGTTCCAATATCCATGATTCCCCGCGGATATCATCCAATGTAACATTAGATTATTATTTAGAAATATGTAAATCCGTTACTCAATAAACCAAATCTCCCGAACCGATGCGGCTCCTGCCGGGCTGCCGGATACGACCCGACCGGTTGCAACCGGAAAATGGATATGTTAACTTCCTTTCAGCAGTTTATGCCCAATCCAAAACAAACGCCCCAGGAAAAAAGCGGAGGAGGCACTATGATCAATTTCAGTCTCAAGGACAAAATCGCCCTGGTAACCGGCGCCAGCCGGGGTATTGGCCGAGCCATTGCCCTGGCCCTGGCCGGGCAGGGAGCCGTGTGCATTGTGGTCAGCCGGAAACTGGAAGAACTTGACCGGGTCGTTGGGGAAATACGAGAAGCCGGCGGACGGGCCGAGGCGATGGCGTGCAATATCGGTATAATGACTGAAATCGAATCCATGTTCGCCAACTTGCGCGAAAAACATGCCCACCTGGATATCCTGGTCAACAATGCCGCTACAAACCCGTATTTCGGAGAAATGGCGGGAGCCGAGGAATGGGCATGGGAAAAAACGATTGCCGTCAATCTCAAGGGGCCATTTTTCATCATCCAGAAAGCGGTTCCTTTAATGGAAGCGGCGGGAGGGGGGGCGATCGTGAACATCGCTTCCGTCGGCGGGCTGCACCCGGCCCCTTTCCAGGGGATCTACTCCATCACCAAGGGGGGATTGATCACCATGACCAAGGCGTACGCAAAGGAACTGGCGGGACGCGGGATCCGGGTCAACGCCCTACTGCCCGGATTGACCTACACCGATTTCTCCAAGGTTCTCATCGAAAACAAAGAGATCTACGATTATGCCGTACAGCGAATTCCGCTGGGCAGGCATGCCGAACCCGAAGAGATGGTCGGGGCGGTCCTCTACCTGGTTTCCAGTGCCTCATCGTACACTACTGGATCATGCATTGTTTGCGATGGTGGAATGATTGCCTGAAGCATTCAGGGAGGGTCTATTGGCTGGCGCTTGACTTGACGGGGGGGCTATCATTCTTATCATTAGTCGTCAGGTTACCCTTAAAAACAATGAATAATTGACCAATGAAAACAGTAAACAGAAGATTCCGTTTCGCGGTCCTGATAATCGGGGCTCTTCTGGTCGCGGGAACCGCACTCCATGCGAGAAAAATTCCCGTCGACCAGGTCAGGGTAACGACCCCGGTCTATACCCCGGAGTTAGCCGATTTCAATCCGCCAAAGGGACTATACGGATACAGCGTCTCCTGGAATGGCATACCGGCCGGGAGCATCGAGCTTAAAGTCGAACGGGACGGCCCCAATTACAAGATCACGGCCGATGCGCGGACGGCAAAGGGAATCGATATTCTTTACAAACTGCGTTACCATTCCGAGGCGGTTCTTTCCGCCGATACGCTTCTCCCCAGGGAATCAACCTATATTTCCCATGAAAACTCCCGCAGAAAAATTACGCGATTGAACTTCCTTCCCAATGGTGAAATTCAATCGGTGCGGGAAGATCGTCATGGAAAAATCGAATCGATGCGATTCCAGGCGGATAACTTCACACTGGACCCCTATTCTGCTGGCTTCCTGGCACTCAGCCTGGAATGGAAGGTCGGCGACACCCGCCGGTTCGATACGTTTACCGGTAAAAGCCGTTATCTCATCGAACTCACCGCCACGGAGCGGACCCGGATCGTGGTGAACGGGAAAACTCGCGAGGCGTTCGTTATCGTACCGAATATTACCAAACTGACCGAGTCGGAACCGGAAAAGAAGATGCGGGGCGCAAAAATTTATATCTCGGCCGATAATTCACGCGAAATCCTCGAAATTGTCAGCGACCTGTTCTTCGGCAGTGTAAAAACGAAAATGGATTCATTTACCGCTCATTCCGCTGCAGCCACTCCAACACCTTAAATGTTTTTATGAACCCTAAGAACGAGCAGCCCCCCGTCACCGACAAGGTGACCAATCCCGCCCGGTATTCCGCAAATCGAAGGAAGGCGAGAGCTGGCCGGCGGGAAAGTGAAGCGTTCCTGATGTTTGCGCTTCAGGCCAGCAACACCGGTGTGTGGGATATCGACCTTATTGACCGGAAAGTCCGCCGATCACCTGAACACGATAGAATTTTCGGCTATGACGTACCCCAGCCGGAGTGGACCTACCGGATGTTCCTGGACCATATCCTGCCGGAAGACCGCACACGGGTAAACCAGCTCTACCGTCAAGCCAGGGAAAACCTCGGCGACTGGAACATCGAATGCCGTATCCGGCGTGCGGATGGCAAAATCCGCTGGATTCGGACCGCGGGGCGACACCGCCGCGATGATTCCGGCAATCCCCGCAACATCACCGGCATCGTTCAGGACATCACCGACCGGAAAGAAGCCGAGGCGGAACTGGAAAAACTGCTGGTCAATCAGCAGCGCCACCAGGACGAACTGGAGCGACGTGTCGTCAAAAGGACGACCGAATTGAAGCGTCGGGCCGATCAACTCGCCCGCCTTGCCTCCGAACTGACCATGGCCGAGCAGCGGGAGCGGCGGCGGTTGGCGGAGGCCCTCCACGATCACCTCCAGCAGATCCTTGTTGCCGTCCGGATGCAGACCGACCAGCTACAGCTCGAAGAATCCAATTCCGAACGTCAATCGACCTTCGCTCTCGTTCATGACATGCTTACCGAAGCGATCACATCGACCCGCTCCCTGTCGCGCGATCTCAGCCCGCCCGTTCTCCATCACGGAGGGCTGAGCGCAGCGCTTCACTGGCTGGCGGAAGATATGCAGCAGAAACACAAGCTGGCCATTGACGTGCACACCCATGGCGAATCCGATGAAATCCCCTATTCCCTGAGTGTTTTCCTGTATACCGCTGCAAGGGAACTGCTGTTCAACATCACCAAACATGCCGAAACCCCTGCCGCGTCGGTCCGGCTCGTTCGGGAGGGGAATGCGATCCGCCTGGAAGTGACGGATATGGGAAAAGGATTCGACACGGCGCATACGATTCAGGCCAACGGGGACAGCGGCGGTTTTGGCCTCTTCAGCATCCAGGAACGCGCGGAATTTCTGGGCGGACGGCTGAACATCGACAGCCGTATCGGCCGGGGAAGCCGGTTTGTGGTCCACGTCCCGGTCCCGGAAAGCCCGGAAGCGATCCCCGCTCCCGGGGGAAAGGATGCGCGGACTGCGCCTCCTCTGGCAGCGGCCAACCCGGACACGGCGACGCCATGCAGAACCCTTCGCATCCTTCTCGTGGACGATCACCGTATGATGCGTGAGGGACTGATGAGCCTGCTCCAGGGTCAGGAGGGGGTAGAAGTGGTCGGCCAGGCCGATAACGGCAAGCAGGCCGTCGAACGCGTGGAAAATCTCCTGCCGGATGTGGTGACCATGGACGTGTCGATGCCGGTCATGGACGGAATCGAAGCCACCCGGATCATCAAGAAGCGATGGCCGGCCATAAGGGTTATCGGACTTTCCATGTTCGAAGAAGCCGAACTTGCCGCGAAGATGCATGCCGCCGGGGCCGATCGCTATCTGACCAAAACCGGGCCTTCGCAACTGCTTATCGAAGCGATCCGGGCACAGTAGTGACTGGGTAAACGAACAACAAGTGTTGTGGGAAACACCTCTGCAGAATGCAAAACAGTATATCACGTGGCGGCAACCAATCCATTAAGCGAGGACTGATGACGGATTTGACGGACCAGATCCAAACCTCCGAAAGATACGGCCAGATCCGGTTCCACATCGAAGAACGGAACGAAAACCGCGTCGTCAGCCGCATGCCGGTTATGGACGGGATACGCAACCCATTTGGCACGATTCAGGCCGGCGCCTTGATCTGGCTGGCGGACGTAACAGCATCCGTGCTCGTTCTGGAGGGTTCATCGATCGATGAAACCGGTAAGGGATTTCCCCTGGCAGTCGATATCCATACCGTACTGATGGGAAATCAACGGGACGGGGAAATACAGGCGGAATCCGGTTACGTCCGGAAAGGGAAAACGCTGAGTGTCGTGAGGACCCGGATCACCGGTACGGACGGAAAACTCCTGGCGGAAGTGACGAGCACGCATCTGGCGGCATCCTGAATAGTGCCTGAACGAAAAACCATCTTTTCCGCCAATTAGGTTGGGCTGAGCTTGCGAAGCCCAACATTCAGGTTTGTTGGGCTTCGCAAGCTCAGCCGAACCTACGCATTACCTTCCTGCAAAAACACGCGTAGCGGAGTAATTAGCTTCCAAGGACTTGATTCGGCAACTCGTAACCAAATAAGCTCAAACTGCTTTTCGTCTTTCTTCTGGCTTCTGGATTCTGGATTCTGGATTCGCTTTTCGGGCTTCAAGTTACTTGCTGTAATAACGCCGCTCGGCCGAGTTCCGAGCTTTTTAAGAAGCCATCATTATTGAATCAAGCGGATCCGGTGAGTGCCGGTCCGGAACTGGTCGACATTTTTCAACTGTTCGTAGAGATCCATGCACGTTGCGCGAAAATAGCGCACTTCTCCTTTTTGCGTCGGGTCGATGTTCTGGTAGAAATAAAAAAAGACGGAACCGGGACCGGTTTCCATCATTTTCTGGAGGAGACGGGTTAACCGGTTGGCAACCTTGTAGTATTCCGAAATATCGAGTTTGTCGGTAACGATCTGCCGCACCAGCTTTTTGATTTCCCGGTATTCAACGGGATGCTCCTTGATCGCTTTTTCAGAGGCAATCAAGGAATCCTGGCGTTTCTTCCTGAGTTCCTCGATGGTTGTCAGCTCAGCCATGACCCGCTCCCTTTTGCCATAAGAATAACCCCGCCACCCGCCCTCGGCAAGCCATCATCTCCCGTCAGGAATAAATTTTTTAACGGAAAAATTGCAAGAAAATTCTTGGAAATAGAGGATATGAACTGATTGGATTCCCCCGTGCACTCCGATCCCTTCCCGTTCATTTGATGAACGGTTCCGCTCTCCTTATTATTTTTCACATGAGGAGGAACCCAATGGCATTCAAGGAACATATTTTACGAAAACAGTTGCAGGCACTTCTTATCGGCGGGGAATCCCACATGGACTTCGACGAAGCGATCGCGGACCTGGCGCTGGACCGGGTCAACGCAAAAACCACCGCCAATCCCTACTCCATATGGCATATCATCGAGCACATGCGGATCGCCCAGCGAGATATCCTCGATTTCATCCGAATCCCCGGCCATGTCTCTCCCGATTTCCCCGACGGGTACCGCCCCCGGGCCGACCTGGAGGTGAACAGAGCATTATGGGAAAAGACGGTCGATCGGTTCCGGACAGACCTGAACACGCTTTCCGATATGGCCATCAATCCCGGGATCGACCTGTTCGGTCCGATCGTCCATGCCCCGGAATACACTATCCTGCGCGAACTGGTCCTGGTTGCCGACCACAACGCCTATCATATCGGGGAGATTGCCATGCTGCGCCAGGAACTCCATGCCTGGCCGAAAGGCCGGGAATACCTGACCGGAGAGGGAACGGCAGTGCCGGAATGATCGATTCCGCCCGCTGTCTTTCCTGATTCGTCTACACTCCACGCGAGACTGCGCTATGCCTGCCAAGGCCGGTTCACCGGATGCACTCAATATCATCTTGAAAAGCGTCACCGACATCTGGGTCGGGTTTCTGGCCCATTTGCCCCTGATCCTTGCCGGGATGATCATCCTGCTGATCACCTGGGGGATCTCCCGGTCGGTTAACGCGTTTCTCTTCTGGGGGCTCGACAAGCGGCGATTCAAACCGGGTTTCCGGGACCTGCTGCGGCAGATTGTCTCCGTCGGGATCTGGGTACTGGGGGTCACCATCGCCGCGATCATCCTTTTTCCGGGAATGACCCCCGTCAAGGTTCTTGGCGCACTCGGCCTCGGGTCAATCGCCGTGGGATTTGCCTTCAAGGACATCGTGGAAAATTTCATGGCCGGCATCCTGATCCTGTGGCGGTTTCCCTTTGATCCGGGTGACTTCATCCGCTGGAATGGCGTGGAGGGGAAGGTCGAGCAAATCACGGTCCGGATGACCTTGATCCGCCAGACCGACGGCGAACTTGTCGTGCTCCCCAATGCCATCTTGTTCAAAGACCCGGTAAACGTCCTGACCACCCTGCCGATCCGGCGCACAACCGTGATCTGCGGCGTCGCCTACGGCGAGGATGTGGACCGGTCCCGGGAGGTCATCCATGCGGCTGTGGCGGCGTGCGACACGGTCAGCCGGAAAAGGCCGGTGGAAATCTTCGCACAGGAATTTGCCGATTCGAGCATTAATTTCGAAGTCACCTGGTGGTGCGGTGCGACGCCGCTCGACGTGCGACAATCGCGCGACCAGGTAGTCGCGGCGGTCAAACGCGCCCTTGACGATGCCGGTATCGAGATCCCTTTCCCCTACCGTACGCTGACGTTCAAGGAACCGGTTTAAACCGTTATGGAGAAACACGCCCCAAACTCCCTCGCTCTTTCAGAGATTTGACATTCATCCGATTGTCGATTAGGAATGGAACCGGTAATCTCATTTCAACGAATTCAATCCTTATCGGAGGTCGTCAATGATTTCAGTCATCGCAAAAGTCCCCGTGCAGTCCGAAAAAAAAGAAAAAGCCCTGAATGCGGTAAAGGAATTGATGGCCGGCGTGGCCAAAGAGGAAGGAACGCTATACTACACACTGAGTATCGACCGGAAAAATCCGGATACCTTCGTGTTCATGGAGCGCTACCGGGACATGAATGCGTTCAAGTCACACGGCGCCACCCCTCATTTTGCCGGTTTCATGGAAAAGGCAATGGCGTTCGCATCCGGCGCGCCGGAGATCGTCGTATTGGAAGAGATCGCATCCATTTAGCATCAGGACAGCAACGCCGGCTTTCCGTTTATCTACGGCGAAGCCGGCGTTCCCGCATTATATACCGGGCCGCCGGCCGCCACGTAATGCCGGAGGACCCGGACGGCTTCTTCCCTGGCGACATCCCGGAGGACCGTGATTCCCCTTTCCGCTAATGCCGATACCCAGCCGGCAGGCTTGGGACCTTCGTCAAATCCGATGGCCCGGGCATCTTCACTCCTGGCGCCGCAGATCAACCGGCGGACACCCGACCAGGGGACAGCACCAAAACACATGGCGCAGGGTTCCGTGGTGGCGAACAGATCGTAGGAAAGTCGGCCGCCGTCGCTCAGGTCGTATCGGCCGACTGATTTCTGGGCCAAAGCGATGGCCAGGATTTCCGCATGGAATATCGAGCAGTTCGCGGCGACCACCCGGTTGATGCCGGGGGCGACCAGCCGGCCGGTTTCATCGAAAACAGCGGCCGCGAACGGCCCCCCCAGGTCACGGCGGACATTTTCCGCCGCCAGGGCAATAACAAGTCCCATCCTGCTTTCATCATCCGGCAATATATCCGGCCATTCGGCCAGGAACCCGGCCACCCAGTCGGGAAGGGAAATATGAATTTCGGGCAATTTCATGGAATACCCTTACCACGGTTGGGTCGGCGCGCAAATTAAATATAATCGGTTCCGATATGCGGGGACAACCCGCACGGATGTCGCTGATGTAAAAACTCTTCACCAACTTCGGGCAGATCCTATCCCGATTCCCTTCAAAGAAGTTGATCCCCCCATACCGACTGACTATGTTTGTTTAACGGCGCTAACCACGCGACCGCCAATTCCCAGGATAATAATACCGGAGTTGCCGTGGAGCATACTTACAAGGTTGGGATCTCCGGATCCTATGGAGGATTTAACCTGGGCGATGAAGCCATTCTCCAGTCGATCATCCGGCGTCTGAGGGCTACCATTCCAGTGGAGATCACCGTTTTTTCGCGCAATGCGGAAGATACCCGGAAACGGCGGGACGTAGACCATGCCGTGCCGGTCCGCCACCTGCTCCGGAGTGAGGTGGTTCGCGAGATCAAGGGTCTTGATCTTTTCATTCTTGGGGGGGGCGGCATTCTTTTTGATGGCGAGGCGGAAATCTTCATGCGGGAAGTTCTGCTTGCCCATGAATTGGGCATTCCGGTGATGGTATACGCCGTCAGCGCGGGGCCGTTGACGAAACGGGCCGTCATCGAAATGGTGCATAACGGCTTGAACGGGGCCGCCGCCATTACCGTCCGGGACCGGGGAGCCAAGCGGATACTGGAAGATATCGGGGTAACGCCGGACATCCAGGTTACAGCCGATCCTGCGCTCCTCCTGGAGCCGGAGCCGATTGCCAATGATATCCTGTTAAAGGAACGGATGGACGGCGACAGGCGACTGGTCGGCATCTCGGTGCGCGAACCCGGCCCGGCGGCCCCGGATATCGACCGGGACAGCTACCACGGACTCCTGGCGAACGCCGCCGACTACATGGTCGATCGTTACCATGCCGACGTGGTCTTCATCCCCATGGAGCGGCAAATGCAGGATGTCCAAAATTCTCACGCCGTCCTGTCCAAGATGCTCAGGCCTCAGCATGCCTGGGTGTTAAAGGGAGAATACACGGCGGGCCAACTGCTGTCGCTGATGGGACATCTCGATTTCGCACTGGGGATGCGGCTTCATTTCCTGATCTTCGCCGCGATCCAGAATGTCCCGTTCGTGGCGCTCCCTTATTCCCCCAAGGTGCAGTACTTCGTTCAGGAATTCAACATCGACATGCCGCCGATCCATCTGGTGAATGCCGGCCGGCTGATTGCCCATATTGACTATTCCTTCGACACCCAGGATGCCCTCCGGTCGCGGATCCGGGAATTGCGCCCCGGAATGGAGGAGCGCGCCCGGATGAACAACCGGATCGCCATCGGTGTGCTCAAGGGCGATTACGCCAAACCGGATCCGGCAAAAAAGCAAAACTGCTGAAAGACAGGAATCGATCATGCCAGTGCTGAAACGCCCGGAAGAAAATACCTTCATTGATCTGCCGCCGCGCCGTGCGCTGCTGGCGGCCCGTGCCGACGTATTGGTCGTGGGCGGCGGCCCGGCCGGCATCGGCGCCGCCATCGGTGCGGCGGACGCGGGGGCGGACGTGGTCCTTGTTGAACGCTACGGTTTTCTCGGGGGAAATGCGACCGCGGCACTGGTCATGCCGTTCTCGATCTTTCATACCCAGCGGGACCGCCGTATCCGGACCGGCCAACACGTCCTCTTCCCGGGGGATCACGGGAGGGGAGATCCGGCCATCGGCGGCGTTCTGGAACGACTGGTCCGGAACCTGGTCAAGGCGGGAGGCGCCATTCCCCCCTCACTGGACACCGGCCAGACCGTCCCGTTTGACCCGGAAATCTTCAAACTGGTTGCCATGGACATGCTCGACCGCGCCGGGGTGAACGTCCTGCTCCATGCCTTTGCCAGCGACATTCTGGAAGAGAATGCGACCCGGGGGGTTATTTTCGAGACCAAATCCGGACCCGTGCTGATCCGGTCAAAGGTCCTGATCGACTGCACCGGGGATGCGGACATGGCCGTAAAGGCCGGCGCGCCTTTTGAAATGGGGCGGGAGGAGGATGCACTGGTGCAGCCGATGACCCTTCTATTCCGGCTGGGCGGTTTCGACGGGTCGAATTTTGAAAATTACATCCGGGCGCATCCGGACCAGTGGCGTGGTGTGCACGGCCTTTGGGAGTTGATGTCCAAGGCAGTCGAATTCGGAGAACTGACCTTTCCCCGCGAGGATATCCTTTTCTTCGGGACCACCCATGACAACGAACTGACCGTGAACAGCACACGGGTGATCCGGGTACTGGGAACCGATATCTGGGATCTGACGTATGCCGAATGGGAAAGCCGGCGGCAGATGCGACAGATTACCGATTTCCTGAAGCGCCACGTGCCCGGATTCGAAAAATCCTTTATTCTTCAGAGCGGCATGACCATCGGGGTGCGGGAAACCCGGAGGATCATCGGCCATTACTGCCTGACGACAGAAGACATCCTCCAGGCGCGGAAGTTCGACGACGGTATCGCCATGGGAACCTACCCGATCGATATCCACAATCCCGAAGGGAAAGGGACGGTTTTCAAACGGCTCCCTGCCGGAGAAGCCTACGATATCCCGCTCCGCTGCCTGGTTCCCCGAGGAACTGAAAATCTCCTGGTGGCCGGCCGCTGCATCTCCGGAACCCATGAGGCCCATTCATCCTACCGGGTAATGCCGATCTGCATGGCCACCGGCCAGGCGGCCGGGGTCTGCGCGGCGATCGCAGCACGGGAAAGGAACTCCCCCGGGGACGTTCCGGCGCAAAAGGTTCGGTCCGAACTCCGCCGGCAGGGAGCGATCCTGAGCGTCGCTGATTCCATGGCAATCACTTCAAAAACCTTGTGTGATTAGATCCGCCGGTTTCCCAATCTCCCGAACCCGCAATCCAATCCGGCGAACGTATAATCGTGGATACTTGTCGCCTGGCCCGATATGGAGTGAATCCCCTCTCCGTTTACATAGTCACCCCCATTTACCCGCCTCGCTGAAACTGAATATCTTTTTACTGAAGAATGCCGACATTTGAAACCGGACTTCTTCAACGAGCCGGGCAGATAATCAACGATAAACTTCACCAAGGAGGCATCCCATGAAAAAATTCCTGATCCTGCTCATTACCGGCATCATATCCCTCACCACTGTTTCCAGCTGCCAGCAACTCGGCAAATGGACCGGCGAAGGGGCCGAAGAGGCGGAAGAAGGGGCCGAGGAATTCGAAGAAGGTTACGAGGAAGGTCGCGAATAGCCTCAGGGCATCATGGTTGATGGCTGTAAAAAACGACGAACTCCGCTTCGCGGTGTTTATGAAGGAAGGAAATGCTCATGCTTTTTTCGTGCTCGTGCGCGTGCGCGTAATCGTAATCGGGGTTTGAAGTTCCGATTACGCGTACGATTACGCGCACGAGCACGTTGCCCTTATTCTCCGGGATGTCCTTCTTCGCGGAAAGAAGTTGTCTTTTTCCCCACTGTTGCATATGTTTGCATATAACTGATTCCGTTTGAAATTCCCGGCCGGCGAACAAACCGGCAGAACCCGAAATTACAAATCAAGGAGCCGAAATGCCGATCCGCATCTCCTTCCGGCTGGCCATTGTGCCGGTACTATGCGCCATTTTCCTGTTGTCCGGCTGTTCCGGGGTCAAATACGACATCCACGACATGATGATCGGACATGAACTGAAACGGGCGGGATTGTCTCCCGGTAAACTCGATCTGGACGGAAATTCGATCGCATACCTGGAAAGTGTGAGGGCCCCCGGAAAACCGACGCTTGTGCTGATCCACGGGTTTGCCGCCAGCAAGGAAAACTGGGTCCGTTTCGCCGGTCACCTGACCGACCGATTCCACGTGGTGGCCATCGATCTTCCGGGACACGGAGAAAGCGTCAAGCGTTTCGACATCCCGTATGCCATACCGGATCAGGTGAATTACCTTCATGATATCCTGTCCAAGCTGAACATCGACCGGAGTCATCTCGCGGGGAACTCCATGGGCGGGGCCATCGTGGCGCTTTATGCGTCCCGGCACCCCGGCGAGGTCCTTTCGATCACTCTGTTCGACCCGGCCGGGATTTACGATTATGAAAGCGAATTGTTCAAGCAGTTGAAATCGGGCGGGAAAAACCTGCTCATTGTTGAAAACAAAGAAGATTTTGAAAACCTGATCGATTTTGCCATGGAGAAAAAGCCGTTCATTCCCTGGCCGGTCAAGGGTATTTTCGCGGAAAGAGCGGTGGCCAACCGGCCGATCAATGAAAAAATTTTTGCGGATATCCGAAAAAAGGAGACTAATTATGACTTCAAGGCGGCAATTGCCAGGATAACGGCTCCTGCCCTGATCCTGTGGGGGGACCACGACCGGATCGTCCACGTCGACAATGCGGCGGTATTCGAGCAACTGATCCCGGGATCGCGGAAGCACATTTTCGAAGGGGTCGGCCACGCTCCGATGCTCGAAATACCGGGCGAATCGGCTGAAATCGTCGAATCGTTTATCTTTCCCAATAATTCGAGCCATACCGTATCACTGGACAAATCGGAAATGGCCGGCCAATGAAATACTGTAATTACTGCGGCGGATTCCTGACCGTTATCATCCCCCGGGGTGATGACCGGCCCCGCCATACCTGTGAAGCCTGCGGCGCGGTCCATTACCAGAATCCCAAAATGGTGGTGGGATGCATCGTCGAATCCGGCGATCGAATTCTCCTCTGCCGCCGGGCCATCGAACCCCGCTACGGGAAATGGACCATACCGGCCGGTTTCCTGGAAAACCTGGAAAATGTGGCTGATGGAGCCCGCCGGGAAGCCTGGGAAGAAGCCCGGGCAGGCCTCGGCGAACTGACCCCTTACCGGCTTTACAGCCTCACCCCGATCAGCCAGATGTACCTGATCTTCCGGGCCGAACTGACCGATCCGGATTTCAGCGCCGGAGAAGAGAGCCTTGAGGTCCGCCTGTTCACCCGTGAAGCGATCCCCTGGGATGAACTGGCGTTTCGGGTGGTGTCGACCTGCCTGGAGGATTATTTCAGTGACCGGGCATCCGGGGATTATCCGTTCAGGATCGGCGAAATTTTCCCGATTATTGAAAAGAGATGAAAAAAGGGACTTCTTGAGAGTTCACCAAAAGGAAGGAGCAATGATTCCTCTTCCACGCCGCATCACCGTTCTTTTCCTCTGCCTGTTTCTCCCGGCCTGTCTCGCCGGCATTCCCGGGACGGAACGCCCCCCGGAACGGCTCGCCTTTACCGAAATCGGGAGCGGGGATGGGGCCGAAAACCTGGAGGGGGCGGACAAGCTCCTTACGGTTATCCGTGAAGCGGATGTCTTTAATACCGCCTACCAGGCGCTGACCGCTTCACCTCCACCGGCCATCGATTTCAGGAAACATCTCGTTCTTCTCGTGCGGATGGGGACCTGCGGTTCCACCGGCTACAGCATCGAGGTCGCCGACGTTCGCGACCATGAAAAATACGTCGAGGTCCACGTCATCTCCCGGGCGCCCGGCCGATCGTGCATCAACGCCCTTGCCCTGACCCGGCCGTACCAGTTCGTGAAAATCCCCCGGACCGAAAAAGAAATTATCTTTTCGGAAACTCTTATTGTGACGGAGTGCGAGTGAACCGGGCGCGTGTCGGCCACTCCCTGGCGATTGTCACATTATTGGTTTTCGCCTCTGCCTGCCGGTCCCCGGGTATTCCCGCGCCGTCGCCGATGGCGGTGTCGCAATGCGGGGCGCCGGTTTCCGCGGACCTGAGCATCATCACCTGGAACATCAACAAACGCGATGCCGGAAACGATGAAATCGATCTTCTGATAACCGCCTGTAACCCGGATATCCTGTGCCTGCAGGAGGCCACAAGCAACACCTGCACCCTTTATGAAGCGGCTTTCAAAAGCTGCCTGTTCGCCCCGAGTTGGGAAATGTGCAATGGACAGTATACCGGCGTGCTGACCGCTTCCCGGTTCGAAATTGACGCGGCAGCCCTGCTCCGGGCGCCGGACCTGGAATTTTTCCTCTTCACCCCCAAGGCCGCCACGATCAGCACGCTCGATCTCCCGAGCGGGGAGAAACTGATGGTCATCAATGTTCATGCGCTCAATTTCGTTCCTATCGGCCTGCTGGAAAACCAACTGGAAGAACTGTACAGGGTCGCGGTAAATCACACGGGGCCGATGATCGCGTGCGGCGATTTCAATACCTGGAACAGCCCACGGCTGAAAGCCGCCCATCAGTTCGCGGCCCGTCTCGGCATGGTCGAGGCGCTGGCGTATCACGAGCATGGCGGCACCCCTTCCTACTGGGCAATACCGGCGGCTCTGCTCATGAAAATTGACTTCGGCGCCCCCCTCGACCGGATCTTCTGCCGGGGCTTTGAGGTTGTGTCCTGCACACGCCTTTCCGGGTTCGACTCCTCCGATCATATCCCCGTTCTCCTTAAGGTCAGATATTTACGGTGATCCTGAAAATGGTTTGACCCCAACCGGCCCTCCCCCGCCCGGAATATGCAAAATCAGACCCCATGATTATCATTTCTTTTTAGACATCCACACCCGAAAACAAATCCGTAAACGACTGACATGCCCGGCCCGAACCTTACCGGCCGCCGCGGCATCGTCATTTTATAAGGGTCGGCATCTTTATGGGAAAGGAAAAAAGAGGCATCTGCGGCATCTGCAGCGCCGGATGCTGGATTGTCGCCGAATATGATGACGACGGCCGGATCGCCCGGATCCGGCCGGATGAATCCTCGGAAATGGGAATCATCTGCAAGCTCGGGGAACATGCCGCGGATATCATCTATTCCGAAAACCGCCTGAGGCATCCCCTGAAACGGATCGGCCCCAAGGGAACCTTCGATTTCGAGCCGATCTCCTGGGACGAGGCCTACGGCATCATCACCGAAAAGTTCAATTCCATCAAGGCGGAATCCGGGCCGGAAGCCACCGCCATCTATACCGGCGTGGGGACCTTCGAGCTGGCCTACTGCGACATCTACCAGCCGAAAGGGGTGGCCGTCTCCTCGGCGTCAAGCGTCCTGTTTCCCTTCGGTTCCCCGAATACAATGGGAGTCGGCGCCCTCTGCTATGTCTCCTACGGGATGATCTCGCCACATGTGACCTTCGGCAAGATCCTGAACGAGATGTACAACGACATCGAAAACTCCGAACTGATCGTGGTCTGGGGGACCAACCCGGCCACCGATCTTCCGCCGGTCGACCTGCGGCGGATCCTGGCGGCCTCCCGCCGGGGCGCCGAGGTGGTGGTGATCGATCCGCGCCGGACCGAAACGGTAACGCTAACTGGCGGGGAATGGGTCCCGATCCGTCCGGGAACCGATGGTGCGCTGGCCCTGGGGATGTGCAATGTCCTTATCGAGGAAGAGCTTTATGACGAGGCCTTCGTACGCGACTGGACCGTCGGATTCGATGCCTTTTCCACTTACGTGCAGCATTACCGCCCTGAGGTGGTCGAATCGATCACCACCGTGCCGGCCGACACGGTCCGGTCGCTCGCCCGGCGGCTGGCCCGCGCCCGGGGGGCGTCCCAGCTCATGTACACGGGAATGGAATACAGCAATACCGGGGTCCAAGGGATTCGGGCGACCCTGGTCCTCTGGGCGCTCGCGGGTCAGCTTGATGTTCCCGGCGGCCGCTGCTTTCTCATGCCCGGCAATACCTTCCCGATCAACCGCGACGGCCTGATCGCCAACCCGGACACCGGAATCCGGATCGGCAAGGACCGGTTCCCTGTGTACATCAAGTACCGGGACGAGGCCCACGCCATCGACCTTCCCAAGTCGGTGCTGGAGGAAAAACCGTACAAGATCCGCGCCCTGATCATCCAGGGCGGATCGATGATCACCGCCTGGCCGAACCCGGACCTCTGGAAGAAAACGTTTGCCGCCCTCGATTTCCTGGTCTGCATCGACCGGCAGTTCACAGCCGACGCGGCCTACGCCGATATCGTGCTGCCGGCCACGACCCATTTCGAAATCGAGTCGTACATGGTCTACGGATCGCTCTTCCGGATCCGGGAAAAGCTGATCGAACCGATAGGCCAGGCGCGAAGCGACATCTTCATCCTGTCGGAGCTCGCCGACCGGCTCGGGTACGGCCACCTCTACCCGCAAACCACAACGGAAATGTTCGATTACGTGCTCAAGGGGTCCGGCTTCACCTATGAACAGGTGAAGGCCACCGGCGGCATGGTCTCGGTCGACACGCGGATGATGCAGTACCGGAAATGGGAAAAGGGGCTGCTGCGAACGGATGGGAAACCCGGGTTCGACACCCCGTCCGGCAAGTTCGAGATCGCCTCGTCCGTCCTGGAGGAATATGGCTACGACCCGCTCCCGGTATTCACCCCGCCAAAAGAAGGGCCCCAGAGCCGGCCGGATCTGGCCGGATCATACCCCCTGATCTTTAATTCCGGTTCCCGCATCCGGACCAGTTTCCACACCCAGCACCACGGGATCAAACGCCTCAACCGGTATCATCCCGAACCAATGGTGACCGTGAACACCCGGGATGCCGCCGCCCGTGGAATCGAAAACGGTGGCATGGTTCGGATCCGGACACCCCGGGGGGCGATCGCCATGCGGGCCCGGGTGACCGATGATATCGCCCTCGGGTGCGTCGACGCCAACCACGCCTGCGGATCCCCGGTGGCGGCCGGAGGATGGCGGGAAACCAACGTGAATACCCTCACCGATCTCGACCAGTACGACCCGATCTCGGGTTTCCCGGTTTATAAGTGCCTCCTTTGCGACGTTTCCCGGATCGACGCCGGGGAGCGGATCACCGTCACGTATGACACACTATCCGCCGACGAAATCGGGGCCGGGGCCGAACCGGAACCGACCGAGGCGGTCCCGGTCTATTTCGACCACAACGCCACCACCCCCATGTCGACGGCGGTCAAGTCGGCCATGGTCGAGGCGCTCGATCTTTTCGGAAATCCGTCGAGCATCCACCCCCCCGGAGTTGCGGCAAAAAAACGATTGGACGAGGCGCGCCGCCAGGTCGCCGGGGCGCTCGAGTGCACAGTGCGGCGGGTGGTCTTCACCGGCGGCGGCACCGAGGCGGCCAACCTGGCCATCAAGGGAGCGGTCGGGGTCATGAAGAACGGCCGTGACCAGGTGATCACTTCGTCAGTGGAACATCCGGCGGTGGCAAACACCTGCCGGTGGCTCGCCGACCGGGGATACGAAATCATTTTCCTCCCGGTCGACCCGTGCGGCCGGGTCCGGATCGACGACCTGAAGGCCGCGGTTTCAAAGCGGACGGCCCTGGTTTCCATTATGACGGCGAACAACGAGACCGGCGCCCTCCAGCCGGTTGACGAGCTTGCCGACATCGCCCACGAAAATGGAGCCCTGTTCCACACCGACGCGGTCCAGGCGTTCGGGAAGGTACGGGTCCGGGCCGGGGAACCCGGGGCCGACCTTTTGTCCGTATCCGGGCATAAAATCCACGGTCCCAAGGGGGTGGGCGCTCTTTACATCGGCAAAGGGATCGATATCGACGTGCTGGTCCACGGCGGCGGCCAGGAAAGCGGCCTCCGGTCCGGGACCGAAAACCTCCCCGGCATCATCGGGTTCGGACAGGCGGCCGGGCAGGTTGCGGAAAACCTGGCGGACATGAGCCGGGTGGCCGCCCTCCGGGATCGCCTTGAGGAGGGAATCGGCCGGATCATCCCGGATTTCAGGGTGAACGGGGACCCCGAGCACCGGCTTCCCAACACACTTTGCGTCACCCTCCCCGGCTTCCGGGGGGAAAGCGTGGTTCTGGAGATGGCCCGGCACGGGGTCTACTTTTCGTCCGGTTCCGCATGCCACTCCGGATCGTCGGCCCCGTCTCATGCCCTTCTGGCCATGGGGTTATCGGAAGCCGACGCCCACTGCACCCTCCGATTTTCCCTGGGGTGCGGGAACACCGAAGACGAAATAGACCGCGCACTCGAACTGCTCGAACGGACCCTGACCCAGTCGCGCAATATCGTCCATTTCGTGCCGTGCCGGTAATGAGAAGGAAAAGTATTCGCTTGATTAAATGAAAGGGATACCCATGAAACGGCCCTTGTCCGCCCCGCGGGAAAAAGATGATGCCTCGGAAGATTCATTGCAGACGTTTGCCGAGGACGTTTACCACGGTCTTTCCCAGCCGGCAAAGCGTCTTCCCTGCAAGTACATCTACGATGCCAAGGGGAGCGAACTTTTTTCCCGGATCATGGAACTGCCGGAGTATTACCCCACTTGGTGCGAAAAGGAGATTTTCAAAATACACCGGTCGGAACTGGCCGAAGCATTCGGTCATACGGCCTTTAACGTGGTCGAGCTCGGCGCGGGGGATGGCCAGAAAACATGCATCCTCATAGAGACCCTGCTCGACCGCCAGTGCGACTTTACCTATGTCCCCCTGGATATTTCCGAAGCCGCGGTAAACGGACTTGCCGACCGGTTCACCTGCAAGTATCCAACCCTGCCGATCAACGGGATCATTTCCGATTACTTTGATGGGCTCAAATGGCTGTCCGACCAGAACCACTGCCGCAATGTCATCCTGTTCCTCGGCTCGACCATCGGCAACTTCACCCCCCGGGGCCGCGACCATTTCTTCCAGAACCTGCGCAGGTCGATCAACACCGGCGACATGATCCTTATCGGTTTTGACATGGTCAAGGATATCAAAATCCTTATCCGGGCCTACAACGATGCCCGGGGAGTGACCGCCGCATTCAACCGGAATATCCTCAAACGAATCAACCGGGAACTCGACGGGGATTTCGACTTGGACGGCTTCCGGTACTACAGCACCTGGGATGTAACTGCCGGCGCCATCCAGAGCTATCAGGTGAGCTGCCGCCGCCAGCGGGTCCGTATCGGAAAACTCGACCGTTCCTTTGATTTTCAGCCCTGGGAGCCGATCCATATCGAATCATCCCACAAGTTCACCCCGGAGCAGATCGCCGGAATGGCGTCAGAAAACGGCTTTAAGGTAGTCGGCCGCTTTTTCGATTCCCGCCGGTATTTCCTCGATTCCCTGTGGCAAGCCTGTTAGCTTTCATCAATTCCTTGGGATGTACGTCACACCGGGTTGATCTTTTAAGTCCGAGTCCGAAGTAATGATTGTACAATCTGCAACTCGCGCGGCCGCGACAATGATGGCATCCGCCATGGCCAGTTTTTCCTTCAGGGCAATATCCGCCGCTGCCATCGCAAGGGTTTCGTCAAGCGGGATGACGGGTGAATTTCTCATATATGCCGTGGCAAGCAGCGCCTTTTCCTCTCCGGCCTCCCTTTTGAGGATCTTATAAACTTCAAAAAGGATAATCGCGGGTATCAAAAGATTCTCCTGGTCGGCAAGATACTGTTCATATTCGCCAGCCAGCTTGCCGTCGGAAAACCACTCCAGCCAACCGCAGGAATCGACAATTATCATCGGAAGCGATCCTTTTTTTCCCGGTAATCGTCCGTTTTGACGCCTGCCGCGATGCCTCTCAGGTCCTCAAGCGTGGATTGAGGAATTAGAATAAGCATCCCGTCTTTCTCAATTACCGTAAGCTTCTGGTTGGGCTTCAAGTTCAGATGCTCCCGGGCCGCCTTTGGAATCACCACCTGGTATTTGCTCGAAATCGTTGTATGCATAAATCCTCCCTCTTTCTTGATCGATACAAAAACCGTAAGAAATATCAAATCGGATGTCAAGCAGAGAAAAATCATCCAGCGTACATTATCCCAAAATGCTCTTGTTGGGATTTAAGTGTTCCGGACTTGGCCTTTGGCTGTTGGGCGTCGCAATGCTCAGCCCAACTTACGGTCCTTTCCGAGCACATTAAACAATTTCTGCTATTCCGGCATTTCGACGACTTATGTTCGGACAAGCCCGGCTAATTTAAAACCGATTGACGTATACTACGGGAACCATTTACATTCGGTAATCATTACAGCCTTTGCAGATCGTTTACGGGATTTTGCGCCCGATAATTCCATCACGTCCAAAAGGGGGAGATCCGCACATGAACACTCAAAAAGACTACCAGGTCGTCATTGCCGGCGCCGGGCCGGGGGGATCGCTGCTGGCCCGGGAACTCGCCTCGGCCGGAATTTCCGTGGCCGTTTACGAACTGAAAAAGGAAGGGACCCTGGGGCACAACTGGTCCGACGCGGTGGAAAAAACGTCCCTGGCCGCCGCCGGGTTTGAAATTCCGGCTGTCGTCAACTCCCGTTTCAAGGGGACGCTGGTCAAAAAAGGCGAACAGGACGACAACCTGTTCGAGCCCCATCGTATCGCTCCCCTCCAGATCCGGTTCCCGGATCTTTCCGGCACGACCAAAAATGGCGTCGATTTCCGGTACATCACCACGGATCGGAAAGTGCTCGGCCGCCGGCTGGCTGAACAGGCCGCAAAGGCGGGTGCCAAATACTTTTACCGGCACCGGGCCGACAAACTTCTCGGCAACACGGATGGCCCCCTGGAAGACATCCGGGTGGAAGGATTGCGCGTCACCGACACGGAAACCGGGTTGTCGACGGATGTGTCCGCCGACATGGTCGTGGACGCCACCGGATACCTTTCTGTTTTACGCACCGGTTTGTCCGGGGCGCCCGCCGTCGGCAAAAAATTTGCCGGCGGCGATCTCGCGTATGCCTGCCGGACCGTGCGCCGGCTCGATCCGAAACGCGCGAAAAAAGACGACCTGACCGATCATTACCGCTACGGGGCCTTCAAGGGGTATTTCTGGACCCATGTCCACCACAGGGATTCGATCGATATCGGCGGCGGGGTCCGGGAGGAGCCGGGCCGGATCGATCCGATGACCGTCATCAAGGAGATGATCGCCCAGCGGCCGTCGGTTACCGGCGAGGAGCTGCGCGGTGGCGGGGGGATCGTCCTGGTCGGGAAATCTCCATGGTCTTTAGTGGCCCCCGGCTTTGCCGCCGTGGGCGACGCGGCCGGCCAGGTGATCCCCACCACCGGGTGCGGCGTGGGCGGGGCCATGGACGGCGCCCTCCTTGCGGCCGAAACCATCAAATCGGCGCTGAAATCCGGGGGATGCTCCCTGGAAGCCCTCTGGCCTTATAATTTTGGATGGTTTTCCCGGCGGGGGAATCATTTTGCCGCCCTTTCGGCATTGAA
>Ga0209347_1002976_pt1 | contig 20915 bp, 11 predicted proteins | sample AutmiccommuBRH23_FD_187382 | JGI IMG/M metagenome (GOLD analysis project Ga0209347, IMG submission 187382) | Deep subsurface microbial communities from Mt. Terri, Switzerland - Autotrophic microbial communities BRH/23 (SPAdes) (version 2) | ecosystem: Environmental > Aquatic > Deep subsurface >...
GCATATCAGGTAACTGATTTGACCGATGTGCCGGAGCATGCCGCAAAAGAAAATAATCTTACTATTGAAGAGGCCTTTCCGGAAGTCTGCTGGAACAGAAGTGGCATTGCAATCAGAGGATACCGTGTGCGTGAGGACTTGACTCAAAAACAGCTTGCTGAAATGACGGGAATTCATCAGCGACATATTTCCGAGATGGAAACCGGTAAACGGGCGGTGGGCAAGGAATGGGCAAATAAATTGGCAAAAGCGCTCAATTGCGATTATCGGGCATTTTTATAACTTGAGGATACGGCATCAGTTAATTTATAGCCCAATTCTCTTGTTTTAATAAAAACACCGCATCAGCTTGTTCACTCCCGAAAATTCTTGCGATCGCGCCGACAGACATCCTCTTTGGAACCTGTCGGAATATTTTAAATATTTAATTATTGAAAAACCTGCGTATCGTTGCAGTATAACGCACGAATTGCGATATCTCCTCCACCTCCAATTGGCCCCGGGTGACACGATTGTCGGGTTTATGCCTGGTAAGACGAGTTTGTGATTTTGTTCCCACCCCTAAGCATCACAACAAGTTTTCGTTCCTTATCCGTCAAATCCAAGTTGATCCCGAGGAATGGATGCATGGGGTTCCCGGAGACGTTCCGGCGTCAGGGAAGGGGGGAGCTCGCCTATATTTCAGACTTCCAGCCGATAGGCAAAGAGCATGACCTGTACGCTGGCATTGCTATTTTACTTCATCAACAACAGTGACAATGCCATCACCATCATGCCTGCCATAAGGCCGTACAGGCTGTCATGACCCTTTCCGTAGGTTCTGCTTGTCGGAATCACCATGATACCCGCCACGCCTCCGAAAAGTATCCCCACGTTGGAATCACGCCGGTCTGACCTCCGAAAAAAAACAGGATTGCAAGGTATGCAATGATGGCGCCGATCGGCTCGGCCAATCCGCTAAGTACAGAGTAAAAAAAGGCCTTCGGTTTCCCGTAGCGTAAAAGATGGGGACGGATACACTGATTCCCTCGGGTATGTTATGCAGTGCGACGGCCACGGCAATGGCAATGCCCAGACTTGGATCTTCCAGGGCGGCAAGGAACGTGGCCAGACCCTCCGGGAAATTGTGTATGCCGATGGCCAACGCAGTGAACAGCCCCATCCGCATCAATTTATGATGATGACCGCCATGATCCCCTTGGCCATGAACATGCGGCGGCATCCCCTTGGGAGTCTCGGTGCCTTGGGCCTGTGCCGGGGATGGATGATGCAGCAGCATGGTCTCCGCTTCCGGGAGGGTTTCGTGAGGGTTCTCGGCGGATGGAATAAGGTTGTCGATAAGTCCGATCAGCAGCATCCCGCCGAAGAAGGATGCCGCATTGATCCAGTGACCCCAGTAATCCCCGTAGCGCCCCACGAGTCTTTCGACTCCCTTGATGAAAATTTCCACGAAGGTAACATAAAGCATTACCCCGGCGGAAAAACTGGTCGCCACCGACAGAAAACGATAATTCGTCCTTGGGGCCGTAAACGCGATGACGCTGCCCGATAGCGGTCGCCATTCCGACAAAAACGGTCAACCCCCAGGGCAATCCAGACATCCGACATAGGGTATCCCTCCAATGCACAACCGTGAGCAAGTTATCGCAATTTGTTTTTATCGTCTTCCTGAACAGGCGCAACCAAGCCCGAATCATCTCCGGAATCCGACAGGCGGCTGGCCAGCACCTTGTCAATCCGATTGCCGTCAAGATCGATCACCTCCAGCCGCCACCCCTGCCATTCGGTAACAGCACCGGTGCGGGGAAGCTTGCCGGCCAGCCACATCATCATGCCGCCAAGCGTATTATACCGGCCCTTTTCCTCTTCGGGTACGCTTTTCAGGTCCAGGCGGTCCTTGAGTTCCGGGATGGGAATCAGCCCATCGAGCAGCCAGGAGCCGTCCTCGCGTTGAACCGCCCAGACATCTTCCGGATCTCGCGGCTTGAACTCTCCGGCCAGGGCCACCAGGAAGTCCTGGAGGGTCACAAGGCCAAGGATTTCTCCGTATTCATCAATGACAAAGACCATCTGGACGCCGGACTCCCGGAACTGCTCCAGCAGTTTCATGCCGGTCAGCGATTCCGGGACATAGACCGCCGGCAGCAGATAGTCCTTGAAATCAGGGGATTCGCCTTTAAGATGCAGTTTCAGCAACCGTTTGGCGGAGATGACCCCCAGAACGTCATGCATGCCTCCCCGGCATACTGGGTAGCGGGAGTGGTCGGAAGCGATCAGGTTTTCAAGTCTGCTTTCAATGGGTTGTTCGATATCCAGATAAACGATTTCGCTGCGCGGCGTCATCAGGGAGGCGATTTGCCGGTCATCCAGGCGGAATACGTTGCGTACCATGTCATGCTCATGTTTTTCGATCACCCCCGCCTGCGAACCTTCGACCAGCATGGCATGGATATCTTCTTCCGTAAGATTGGCACTGCTCAGTTCCTTTTTGCCCATCAGCCGCAAAAGACCATCGATGGAAATGGAAAGAAGGTATACGAATGGACGTGAAATCTGCGCCAGCAGGGATATCGGGCGGGCCATGAGCCGCGCGATCCCCTCGGCATTAAACTGGGCAATACGTTTGGGCACCAGTTCGCCAACCACAATCGTAAAGTAAGTGATGCTAACGACCACAAGGGTTGTGGCACCAATGGCACTGCTTTTTTCATTGAGACCGGCCCGGTGAAGCAGGTCTGCAAGAGGCCCCGCCAGAGCCGATTGCCCGACGATGCCGTTGAGAATTCCGATGGCGGTGATGCCGATTTGAATGGTGGAAAGAAACTGGGTCGGTTCCTCCCCAAGCCGCATGGCAGTACCCGCGGATTTGTCGCCATCCTCGGCCAAACGCTGAAGACGGCTCTTGCGTGCGGTCACCAGGGCGATCTCCGACATGGCGAATACGCCGTTCAGCAGAATCAGGGCAGTCAATATGGCAATATCCAATCCGTTTCTCCTGTGTATCGTTTGGAAATCGCATCTACTTTAATTACCCTGATTTAATCAATCCCATCCTGTCCTGTCGAGGGTTATTTGGGCATGCCGGAAGAGAGCCCGGCCTGTTAAGGCTAATCGATATGCCATTTTTGAGGCAACCGGCGGACCAGCGGCTTGATGCATTGGCCGATGACCAGCGGCGCGAATGCCCCGATGGCGATCAGGGTCCAGCCGGTTGCCCCCGGCATCGAAAGCCCCAGGATATCGGAAAGGACCGGCACGGAAAAGGCGATGCCGATGAGGATGACGCAGATCACAAGTGCCCCCCAGACATATCGGTTCCGGATTACCTGGTTGTCCCAGAGCCGGGAGCGGGTGTCGCGCATGTTAAATACGTGCAGCAGCCTCGCAAACGCCAGGGAAACAAAGGATACGGTCACCGCCTCGGTTTTGGAAAAGCCGAAGCGGTAGGTTGCGGCCCAGAACACTGCAAGCACCGATGCGGCGATGATCGCCCCATAAAAGACAATGGTGTACCAGTTGTACCGGGTCAGAATCGGTTCTTCGGGATCACGGGGCGGCCGTTCGAGCACATCGGGCCCCTCATCGCTCATGCCGAGCGCCAGGGCGGGAAAGACATCATTGATAATGTTCATGTAAAGAATCTGCAGCGGCAGCAGGGGCAGTGGCGTATTTAAGACCGCCGCGATGCCCACGATCAGGATCATGCCCATATTGCCGGAAATCAGATAAATGACGAATTTACGGATATTGTTGAAAATCGCCCGCCCGTGCTCGATGGCCACCAGGATGGTGGCAAACGAATCGTCCCGGAGAATAATATCGGCCGCATCCTTGGCGATCTGTTCGCCGCGTTTTCCCATGGCAATGCCTATATCCGCCTTCTTTAAGGCCGGGGCGTCATTTACCCCGTCGCCGGTCATTCCGACGATGCTGCCGGCCTGCTGGTAGGTCGTGATCAGGTCGAGCTTCTGCTTGGGCGAAACCCGGTAAAAAACGGCGCTTTTCACGATCCGGTCGCGTCTCTGGTTATCGAGCTCGTCTGGAGGGGCAAGCTCGGCACCGCTGATCAGCAGTGGTTCCTTCTCTTCCGCTTCGATCAGGCCGACCGCGCGCCCGACGTTTTCGGCGGTGACCGCCTGATCTCCGGTGACCATGATCACCTTGACCCCGGCTTTCTTGCACTTTTCGATGGCCGGGACCACCTCCTTGCGGGGCGGATCGTAAATGCCGGCATACCCGAGCAGGGTCAGGTCCGAATACGGCTTAAAATCCGTGGAATCGACGGTCTTGGTCGCAAATGCCAGTATCCGAAGCCCGTCTTCGGCCATTTCCTCGTTCTTTTTCCGCCATTTCTCCCGCTGGTCATCCGAAAGAATGTCTTTTTCTTCATCGACGGCCGTACAGACCTCGAGCACCGCCTCGGGGGCGCCCTTGACCGCCACGAGGTAGCCGGAACCGGTCTCGTGATAGGTAGCCATCATTTTGACTTCCGGGTCGAAGGCGACTTCCTTTGCCTCGGGCTTGTCATCGGTCAGCGCCTCGCGCGTATAGCCCGCCTTTCTGCCCGCTACCAGCAGGCCGACTTCCATCGGGTCTCCGATCGCCTCTTTTTTGCCGTCTTCCTCCCGCAGCGATGCATTGGAGCAGAGCATGCCGGTTTCGATCAGCCGGTAGGAAAGCGTCTCCTCCGAAACCGATACCTCCTGCCCGTCATCGGTAAAAACGCCCTCGGTGTCGAGCCCTTGGCCGCTGACCTCGATGGTCCGGTCCGGCAGCACCAGCCGGGTGACCGTCATCTGGTTTTCCGTCAAGGTTCCGGTCTTGTCCGTAAAAATCACACTGGTCGACCCGAGGGTCTGCACGGCGGAAAGCCGACGGACCAAGGCATTTCGCTTCATCATCCGGTACATCCCCCGGGCGAGGGCCACGGTGGCCACTACCGGCAACCCCTCCGGAATAGCGGCCACGATGAGCACGATGGTGGTCTCCACCATGAGGAAAAGTTCCCGGCCGGACATCAAACCCGATATGCCGGTTAGGACCGCTACCACCACGATTACGCCGATCAGCTTCCGGGCCAAACTATTGAGGCGCATTTCCAGGGGATCAGATTCCTGTTCCGCTTCTTCCGTAAGGGAGCTGATGGTGCCGATTTCCGTCTCCATGCCGATGGCCACAACGATCCCCTTGCCGGAGCCCATGGTCACGGCGGTCCCCTTGTAAACCATGTTGGACCGTTCGGCCAGGGGGGCGTTTTTATTGACCGGATCGACCGCTTTTCCCACCGGAAGGGATTCTCCGGTCAATGCCGATTCATTGATCTGGAGTTTGGCGGCTTCAAAGAGCCGGATATCGGCGGTTATCACATCCCCGCTGGTGATATGGACGACATCGCCGGGGACCAGTTTCAATGCATCGATTTTGCGGAGTTCACCATCCCGGAGTACTTGACTTTTGCGTTTGTCGATCCGGGTCAGCGCCTCCATGGTGCGCATGGCCTTGTATTCGGTGGTAAATCCGATCACCGCATTAATCAGCATAGCAAAAATGATGGCGATGCCGTCGACCCACTGGCTGAAGGCAAAGGATAGGGCGGCGGCAAGACCGAGAAAGAACATGATCAGGCTGGTGAACTGTTCCAGCAGTATCTTCCATACGCTTTTTCCCTTTTTCTGCTCCAGCCGGTTCGGCCCGTATTGTTCCAGGCGCTTTTCCGCTTCATCCCGGGGAAGCCCCTGATCGGGGGAGACCCCGAAATATTTCGCGATCTCCTCGCTGGTTCGGGTCCAGAGGGCTTCGCCATCCTCATTTCGGCCCTGGAGTGCTTGAGCCAATGAAAACTCCTGATTGGGTTAAGGTTATTGATTATTTATAAAAAGTAGGTGCGCTCGGCCTGAGTGGCAAAAGCGAAATATAAATCAGATGTCTCATGCATTCAGGGCTCACGTTTAATCGAACTTAAATCAAAACAAATGGTGCTCCAAGAGAACCGCAGCGGCTTTTTTAATACTCAGCTTTTCCGGTCCGGAGCAAAATGTCCTGGAACCGATTACTTTTAAAATCTGAAGGAGATAAAACCAAAACCGGATAATACCAGACCGAAATGTGGTCCTCTGCTCTGGCGTTATGTGGAAACCGGATTCATTAAATACCTGTCGGATTTAAAATGGCCAAACCGGAAAGTCTCAATCGAATCCTCGATCGCATAGAAAACGCCGGTGCCGTTGGCGGGCGGGTAAAACTCGGGGGAAACCTGGACGCGGTAGGGCGCCGCTCATTCGGCCCCCTCCTCCTTGTGGCCGGGCTGGTCACCCTGGCCCCGGTAATCGGGGATATTCCGGGAATGCCGACGCTGATGGCGATTCTGGTCTTCCTGGTCGGGGTGCAGCTTCTCCTCCGGCGGGATCAATTCTGGCTCCCGCATTTCCTGATCAACCGGACGGTACCGGACGACAAGCTCAAGGAGGCGATCGGATGGATGCGCAGGCCGGCAAAATTCATCGACCGCTGGACCGGGCCGCGCATCGGATTTTTAGTCCAGGATACCGGGATCCGTTTCATTGCGGTTGCCTGCATTCTGCTTGCACTGGCCATGCCGGCAATGGAAATGATCCCGTTCAGCGCAAATCTCGCCGGTGCGGCCCTCACAATTTTCGGACTGGGGATGATCGCAAGGGACGGGCTTCTGTCGCTAATTGGCCTTGCATTCTCAACCGCCACTTTTGGCCTGGTTGCCTCCTTACTGATCTGAATCCTCTCGTCAAAGCCGTTTTACCCTAAACCGACTTCGACCCGGGAAACTGCTCATCAATGGCCTGATTGGTTGATACAACGGTCAGGTCTTCGTCCAGGATACGTATAAAGGGCTCGGACGATTTCGGCGATGCGTTCTGCAAGTATGCGCACACATCGTTTAGAAATCTATATTTCAAGCTGAATCCCCAGTTCCACCGCCTGCCCGGACGGAATGCCGAAATATGCCGGTGCAGTCAAAGCGTTTCTTGACATGAAAATAAACATGGTCTTCCGCCAGTGCGCCATCTTCGAGTTGCCGGTGGTCAGCAATGTCTCCCGCCCCATGAAATAGGTAATTGTATCCGGATCGATTTCCAGCCCCAGACCGGCAGCCATCCGCTGCATTCAAATGGATTCTGAATTTTTCAGGGGTTCAATCTATATAGGGAATCACTGATTTCTGTAAATTTCTATTATTTTAATAAAAAGAAAACGTGAAGAAAAGTATTCATTGGGCGTTGGCACTAATTTTGCTTTAGACATTTTAACGACAGAAAATAAAGGAGAACCGAAATGCATGCATCCACAGGAATTCGCGGATTTTTTCCCAAGCAGTGGCGGGGAGGAAGAACAATGGGAACCTATTTTGAAAAACGAGAATGCCGTCGATTCGAAATACCCGGGGCGTATATCCGGTTCAAAAAACGAGGTCTTCTGGGGATGCTTGGTTCCCTTGGGGATAAAATGGAACTGTTGAACATCAGCAAGGGAGGGCTCTGTATCGAGTGCCACAAAGAGATCAAGGAAGGTGATCAAATCATGATCCATCTGCATGTACCGGAGGGGGTCATCACGCCCATCAGGGGGAGCATCGCATGGCGCAAACCGACGCCATTCGACAGCTGCCTCGTCGGGGTTAAATTCGCCCCCTTTATGAATGAAAAAGGCTGCAATTCTATTGGAGTTCTTGAGAAATTAAGATTTTTGGAAAAAACATACCTGGATCGGCCGAATTCCTAAGCATGAAGACCATCTCAATAATATTCACCTTATTATTCTTGCATCCCCTTCAGGTTTCAGCATCCGATCACATCCAGATGACGGGCGTTATCCATGTCCATTCCACTTACAGCAGCGGCGGCGAAACCATTGCCGAATTGGTCACAAAGGCCAATCAAGCCAAAATCGGCGCACTGGTTCTGACCGATCATGATCGGGTCGTCATGGAATACGGATTTCCGCCGTTCCGGAACATCGTCAAAAAAAGGGTGGAGCGGCCCTCGGTTTTGCGAAAGGGTATCGAAAATTATTTGGCGGAAATACATCATCAAAACCAAATCCAGAATGATGTGATTGTTATACCGGGAGTTCAATCATCCCCTTTTTACTATTGGGCGGGAAATCCGTTTGAAGGCGACCTGACGGCCCATGATTTTAGCAAGGAAATCCTGGCCATCGGCATGATGGACCCGTCCGATTACAAACGCCTGCCGTTCCCGCACAACGGATTACATTTCCAGTTTCACAGGAATCGGTTGCTCCCGTTTCTGGCATCCATCGCCTTGTTGCTAATTGGCGTATGGCTGATACATAAACTTACCCGCAAAAAATGGGGAGTTGCCGTTTGCATCATTGCGATCTGCTTCCTGTTCGACAGAAATCCCTTTGTCGGTTCAAACCATGATCCCTATTACGGCCCGCGGGATACCGATCCCTATCAGGAGTTTATCGATTATGTCCAAAGCCGCGGGGGGATGACATTTTGGAGCCATCCGGAGTCCCGGTTTTCCGCGGAGGGTCAGGATCTGGGCCTCATCCGGCTCGTCACCAAGCCTTATCCCGGGGACATGGTGCAAACCGCGAATTATACCGGTTTTGCCGCCTTGTACGGGGAAACAACCCTGGCCGATGCTCCCGGGATGCAGTGGGACGTGATGTTGAACCAATATTGTGAAGGAACGCGGAAGACTCCCGTATGGGCCATTGCGGAGTCGGATTATCACGGCCTTGACGGCAAGGAACCGCTGGATCGTTATCTGACCGTTTTCCTGGTAAGGGAAAAAACCCGGGAGGCCGTTCTTGATGCCATGAAACATGGACATATGTACGCCATCTCCAGGTCCGGCCCGGTCTCTCCGGTCCTCGATTATTTTCGGGTAACCGACGGCGAGGACGGAAACAATGCGATTTCAGGCGAACAATTTACAGTTCGTGCCCTTCCTCCGAAACTATCGGGGAAAATATCGGTCTCCGACGGCCAGCAATATGTTGCCGAGGTTAAAATTATCAGAAATGGCGAACTCTACAAATACTTCATGGATTACACGCCAATCGAGTTCACATTTACGGAAACGGAATATCCGGCCAGGGGAAAAAACAATTACCGGATAGACGCGCGCATAGAAAAAATCGGCAGAATCCTGTCAAACCCTGTTTTTGTGAGCAAATCTTGATGAGTTACAAAGAAAAACAGATCGAACTGGCCGGGACTTCGAAACTCATCCCGGGAGCGGGGGACAATGGATAAATGATGATGTTTTTTGGCAAAAAAGTTGAACCATGAAGCGCAGGAAGAACATGAGGGACACCATTCAGTGGAATATTTGATCGCGGCTCCGTCACGTTGTCAGCAAGTAACCCTAAATTCCGGTCCGGGACACCGCCGAAATGGGCTCGGCGAACATGTCCAGGACCCATCTGACCTTCTTCACAAAGTCCGATTTGGCAAAAGGTTTCTGCAAAAACGGGATATTCTCTTCAAGCAATCCTCCGATGATGTTTTCCGCATAACCTGAAATAAACAGTACTTTAATTCCCGGCTGTATTTTGGCCAGTGCATTAAAAACATCCTTTCCGTTCAAGTTCGGCATGATGACGTCGGTGATCAGCAAATCGATTAGATTCGGGTGTTTTAAAGCGATATCAATGGCTGACTTTCCGTCCCCGGCTTCAAGCACCTTGTAACCGTAATGCCGGAGAATCCGGCTGGCCATTCCCCTGACCTGCTCTTCATCCTCGACGAGTAAAATGGTTTCGGATCCTTCCGATTTTCCATCCGGTTCGGTTTCATCCGCTTTGATCCCGTTTTCTTTCCCGACCGGGAAAAACAACCTGAAGGTGGTTCCCTTACCCGGTTCACTTGCAACCGAAATGTACCCCCCGTGCTGTTTGATGATTCCATGGATTACGGCTAAACCCAATCCTGATCCGCTTCCCATCTCCTTCGTGGTGAAAAAAGGCTCGAAAATTCTTTCGCGGACGTCATCGCTCATCCCGACCCCGTTATCGCTGATTTTAACCTCTACATACGCACCGGGTGGGAAATCCGGCCGGGTGTCCATGCTTACGGATTTGTGAAAAGCGGACGTTTCGACCACCAGCTTTCCGCCGGCCGGCATGGCTTCCTGGGCGTTGACGGCCAGTTTCATGATGCACTGTTCGATTTGACCGACATCCGCGTTGATCGCCGGCAGCGCGGGCGCCAGATGGAAATCGACGATAATATTTTCCTTGACGGTCCGGCGGACGAGTTTCATTATCCCCTCGATCGTCCGATTTATATCAAGGGGCTTCATCTCCAGGGGCTGGCGACGGGCAAAGGCCAGCAATTGCCGCGTCAGATCGGCCGATCTCCTGGCGGACGTCAGAATTTCTCCGATATCCTCTCGGAGCGGGTCGGACGGGTCGAGTTGATCGAGCGCCATTTCCGAGTACCCGCTGATCACGCTGAGCATGTTATTGAAATCATGTGCCACCCCGCCGGCCAGCCGTCCGACCGATTCCAGCCGCTGGGCCTGGATGAGCTGCTGTTCCAATTCCGCCCGTTCGGTTTCGGTCTTTTTTTGATCCGTGACATCGGTGATCCCCTCGATAACATGGGTGATGTTTCCCCGGTCGTCCTTTATCGGCAGCGAAAGCACATGGTACCAGCGATTGTTAACGGGATTTAACCGTTCTTTTTCGATGGAAAAACCGCTTTGGAACGCAAGGACGGAGCCGCAGCCATCGCAAACAGACTCTCTGGATTCATAGCACTCATGGCAATTTCGGCCCACCGGTTCAGAACCCGGAAACATCTCCCGGATTTTGCGGCTTACCCACGCGATACGCATGTCCGGATCAATGACCGATAAACCGGTATTCTGAGCCGACAGAATCGCCTCCAGGCGTTCCCGCTCCTCCAGAACGGCCCCTTCCATTCCCTTGCGATCGGTGACGTCCCGGGCAATGCCTTGAATAGCGTAAGGTCCCCTCGAATCATGAATTATGGAGGCATTGATTTCGACATACACCGTATGGCCGTCACGCCGTTTCACCCGCAGCTCAAGCGGTTTCCTCTGCCGTCCGGTTTGCGTAAATTTCCTTGTCTCCCCGATAACATGGTCGAGTTGATCCTTGCTGATCACGTTCCGGATATTCAGAGAACGGATTTCATCCCTGGAATATCCCAACAATTTCAACGCGGATTCATTTGCATCGATAAAATTTCCTTCAAGATCATGCAGGTAGATACAATCCAGGGACTGGTCGAACAAGGCCCTGTATCTCGTCTCGCTTTCCTTGAGATAAGCCTCCGTCCGGTTCCCGGCGGCCAGCATTTCATTGGCCGACTCCGCAAGGAGCGCGAACTCATGAAGGCGAAGACGGGTAATGTCTATAGGCGCCCCGCCGTGTTTCATCTCCCTGAAAAAAGAAAGAAACGCATCCACTCCTTTCTGGAAATGCCGGGCGGCGAATGCGGAAAGGAGGACGATGACGAAAAAAAACAGCGAAAAAGCGGCACCGAGAATTAGAAATTCATTTTTTATCCGGTGCCACATTTCCGTTTCTTTCTCCGCCATGGCCGATTCGATTTCATCCATGTAGATACCAGCACCGACCATCCAGCGCCATTCCGGGATCCCGCGGACAAAAGACATTTTAGGCGCAATCCGACCGGTGGAAGATTTTTCCCATAGATAATGAATAAAATCTCCTTCCGGTTTTTCAGCCGCTTTTCGCTCTTCCTGGATAACTTTTAATCCGTTTGGATCGGAGAGTTCCCAATGATTTTGGCCGATCAGTTCCGGCTGAACTCCGTTCATGAGCGTGGCGCCGTCGAAACCGACCACAAAGATATAGCCGTCACGACCAAACCGGATTTTGCCGATCCGTTCCAGGACTTCCCGCTGGACATCCTGTTTCACATCATCCACGTATTCGCCGGTGCCGATGAACATGTCGAACGGTTCGAAATATTTGATATAGGCGGTTTTGGGAAAAGTCCGACCTTCCATCCCCGGCTTGGTCCAGGCGTAGCGATAAAAACCTTCGCCATCCTGTTTGACAATCCCAATCATGTCCCGGATGACAAAAGCCCCTTCGGCATCCCGCATGTCGCTCAGGCTTTTACCCTCAAATTCCGGACGATCCGCGAACAGGATTTCTACCCCATCAAAGCCGGTCGCGAAGTAGTACCCCCGGCCATTGTTGAACCGGACCGGACGCAGTGCGTCGAGGATGATTGCCAGAACTTCCGACTCACTTTTAATTACGGCATGTTTCCTGTATAGGTGGGTGGCGATGGCGTGGGCTTCGTACACGCGCGTCTTGATTGATTCTTCAAGGCGTTTTTCGGTATCGGACCGGCTGTAATTAATGAAATCGATTGCCCGATTCACTTCGTTTTTCAGCATTTCCCTGCGCGTGGCGAGGTAATCATTTTTCATACGCGAGGACTCGTCGGTATATTCGACATATTCCCGAACGACGACAAAGCATCCGATGGCGAAGAAAATTACCATGGAGACCATGGCCAGAACGCCCACCATGAGCCTGTTGAATCTGATTTTGCCGCGTGGCGCTTTCATACCTGTCTGCTCCTGAAATGTTTCCAGCCTGGCCAACTCTAATGGATTTCATTTCACTTTGTCAAAAAATCCCGCGTCCGGTCCCGGAACGGGCATAAAAAAAATACTAAAAATTGACCATTCCGTTTGACTGAAGGTATACTACGATGAAAATAATTCTCCAGCAGGGACACAGACAACATGAAATCCGATTATCACCCGACTTCCAAGAAGCAGGAAAAGGGACACCTGACGGATTCCCGGCGGGCTTCGGCGCAATCCCGTGTATCCCATTGGCCTTTTTTCATTCTGTTCGGCGTAATTGCCCTACTGCTGATAATGGCCGGCGCCTGGCTCCATCACCATGAAATGATATCCGTCAAGCAGGACAAGTACAATGAACTCAAGGCAATCGCCGATTTAAAGGTCGGTCAGATCCAAGCCTGGCGACGGGAGCGGATGACTGACGCGGAAAGGAATGCCGCTGGGCCGTTTATCCGCGAGACGGTGCGCCGGTGGATCGGCAATCCGGCTGATTCCGCTTCTAAACAGGAAATTATAAATTACCTGGAAATGGTCAGGAGGTTTGAAGGGTACGAAAATCTGATTCTTACCGGAATCGACGGCCGGCTTCTGATTGCGCTCGATCCCCGCCTCACCCGGCTTGACGATGCGACCTTGGCACTGGTCTCACAGGCGGTATCGGCCAAAAAAAATATCTTCGGGGATTTTTTACGCTGCCAGGATGGCGACCATGTTCACCTTGATCTGGCGGTTCCGTTCATGAATACGGCGGGCCAACCCGTTGCCGTGCTCATCCTTAGAAACGCCCCTGAAACTTATCTTTATCCCCTGGTTCAATCATGGCCGTTGCCGAGCCGCAGCGCGGAAACCCTTCTGATCAGAAAGAAAGGGGAAGATGCACTGTTCCTGAATCCGCTCCGGCACCGAACCGATCCTCCCTTGACCATCCGGATTCCCTTGGCGCGAACAGACCTGCCGGCCGCTCAAGCTATTCAGGGTCGGGACGGCGTATACGAGGGGAAAGACTACCGGGGCGTTGAGGTGCTGTCCGATATCCGGCCGGTGCCGGGAACCCCCTGGTTCATGGTGGCTAAGGTGGACGCGGCCGAAATTTTCGCGGAAGCGGCGTACCGCGCGCGCATGATCGGGCTCGTCACCCTTCTGCTCCTGATGCTCTCCGGGGCCGGGGCGGCGGTCATCTACAAGCACAACACCAAGCGGGCGTTCCAGGCCCTTTACATTTCCGAACGGGAACGAACCACCGAACTGGAACAGTTCCGCGTCACGCTTTACAGCATCGGTGACGCGGTGATTACAACCGATTACAGTGGCCGGGTCCGGCAGATGAACCCGGTGGCCGAAACACTCACCGGGTGGACCGAAAGTGACGCCGCCGGCAAACCGATCATCGAGGTTTTCCGGATCATCAACGAGGAAACCCGTCTTGAAGTCGAAAACCCGGTCACGCGGGTGTTAAAGGAGGGGAAGATTGTCGGGCTGGCCAATCACACCCTTCTGATCGCCAGGGACGGGATGGAGCGCCCGATTGCCGACAGCGGCGCACCCATCAGAAGCGAGGACGGCGAAATCACCGGCGTGGTCCTGGTGTTCCGGGTCCAGACCGAGGAGCGGGCGGCGCAGCTGGCATTGGAGAAAAGCGAGGAAAGGTACCGGATCATCGCGGAAAACATGGCGGATGTCATTACCATTCTGGACATGGACCTTCGCTTTACCTATGTCAGCCCGTCCATTCCGCGGCTGCGGGGATATACGGCCGAGGAAGCGATCACCCAGTCGCTCGACCGGATCATGACCCCCGAGTCCCTGGCCGAGGTCTCCCGCGTCTTTGACGAGGAAATGCGCCTGGAAGCCGCCGGAACCGCCGATCCTGGCAAGTTCCGAATTTTGGAACTCGAGGAATATAAAAAAGATGGGTCGATTGTATGGACCGAAAATAAGGTGTCGTTCCTCCGCGACAAGAAACAAGAGCCGGTGGGAATCCTGTGTGTTACTCGTGATATCACCGAACGGCGGCGGGCATTAAAAGCGCTCCGTGAAAGCGAAGCGCGGTTCCGGCAGTTTTACGAGCAGTCGCCGGTGGCTTATCAAGCTTTGGACGCGGTTGGAAACATTCTGGATATAAACAGAAAATGGCTGAATGAAATGGGGTACGGGAGAGAAGACGTCATCGGGAAGTGGTTCGGCGAATATTTAACGGAAGAGGGCATGAGCGTCTTTCTCGAATGCTTTAATAAACTTAAATTAGTCGACGAGGTGCATGGCATTGAATTCGGGATCAGGAGAAAGGACGGTCATTATATCCAGGCGTCATTTGAGGGCCGGTTGGGGAGGGATATTACCGGCGCTTTTTCCCGGGTGCATTGCGTGTTCGTCAATATCACTGAGAAGAAAAAAGCGGAGCGGGAACGGCGATTCCTGGCGGACATTATAAATTCCAGCCTCAACGAAATATATATCTTCGACGGAATCACGTTGCGATTCCGTTATGCGAACGAGGGCGCCCTGCAAAATTTGGGATACCCCCCGACCGGTGTGCGGGAATTGACTCCCCTGGACTTAAAGCCTGATTTTACCCCGGAAACTTTCCGGGAACTGATTCAGCCGCTGATAGATGGTGAAAAAAAGGTTCAAGTATTCAGAACCCGGCATCGCCGCGCGGACGGCAGCCACTATCCGATTGAAGCAAACTTGCAGTATTTTAATTATGAAGGCGACCGGGTGTTTCTTTCATCGATACAGGACATCACCGCCCGACAGTCCCTGGAGGACCAGCTCCTTCAGGCCCAGAAAATGGAATCGGTGGGCCGGTTGGCCGGCGGCGTGGCCCATGATTTCAACAACATGCTCGGCGTTATCATCGGTCATGCGGAAATGGCGCTGGAACAGGCGGATCCGGCTCATACCCTTTTCGCCGATCTCATGGAAATCCGGACAGCCGCCCAGAGATCGGCCGATCTTACCCGCCAGTTGCTCGCCTTTGCGCGGAAACAGACCGTCAATCCCAAAAACCTGGATTTAAACGAAGAAATCTCAGGGATGCTCAAGATGCTCAGGCGGCTTATCGGAGAGGATATCTCCCTGATATGGAAACCCGGACCATCGGACCTCTGGCCGGTCAGGATCGATCCGGTCCAGATAAGCCAGATCCTCGCCAACCTTCTGATCAATGCCAAAGATGCGATCCCGGGGGTAGGAAACGTGACCATTGAAATGAAGAACATCACACTTGACGAAACTTACGCCGAGAGCCATGCGGGTTTCATTCCGGGGGCGTATGTGATGATGGCCGTAAGCGATTCCGGGGTCGGGATCGACAATGGTTCCCTTGAACACATCTTCGATCCCTTTTATACCACAAAAGAGGTCGGGAAGGGAACTGGCCTTGGCCTATCCACCGTTTACGGAATTGTCAAGCAGAACGACGGCTTTATAAATGTGTACAGCGAACCGAACCGGGGAACGACCTTCAGGATCTATTTACCCCGTACCGCCGGAGAGGAAATCAGGGAGGGGCTGAAAGAGGAAATTAAACCCGGGCGACTTTCAGGGAATGAAACGGTGCTTCTGGTTGAGGATGAACAGCAGATCCTGAAACTTGCCGAATCGATTCTCAAGCGTTACGGTTACACGCTTATGAAAGCCGGGACACCGGGGGAGGCACTTACGCTGGTGGAAAATCATAAGGGGCATATCGAGCTGCTGATCAGCGATGTCGTTATGCCGGAAATGAACGGCAAGGAACTTAGGGATAAACTGATCGCCTTTCATCCGGAAATGAAATGCCTGTTCATGTCTGGGTATACGGCCGATGTTATCGCCAGCCACGGTGTATTGGAGGAAGGTTTCAATTTCCTGCAAAAACCGTTTTCGGTCAGAACCCTTGCGGAAAAAGTGCGGGAAGTGCTGGACGGGGATAACGCACCGAACTGAATCATTACACCAGCGCATCCTTCACCTTCCTGGATAGGTCCTGCCGTGTAAATGGTTTCTGGATGAAATGCACTCCTTTTTCCAGTATGCCCCGATGGGCGATGACATCGGCTGTATAGCCGGACATAAATAGGGATTTGAGCCTCGGGCGAACGGCCCGAAGATTCGCGGCAAGATCCCGCCCGCTCATCCCGGGCATCACTACATCAGTCATCAGCAAGTGAATCGGGCCCGCATGCGCACCGGCAATTTTCATGGCCTGCGCTGGCGTGGACGCCGCAAGCACATTGTATCCCATGCTGGTAAGTATCCTCCGGGCCAATTTCAGGATCGCCTCTTCGTCTTCCACCACCAGCACCGTTTCGCCGCTGCCTCCCGGGATTTCCCCGGCGCCCGCGATTTCCCCACCGGTTTCCTTGTCATCGCCTATATGTCGGGGAAGGTAGACCTTGAAAACAGCCCCTTTCCCCGGTTCGCTGTAAACGTTTATAAAGCCATCATTTTGCTTAACAATACCGTATACCGTGGCCAAGCCCATACCGGTGCCTTCCCCCACCCCCTTGGTGGTGAAAAACGGTTCAAAAAGATTGTCCATGGTTTCTCTATCCATGCCGCGGCCGTCATCGCTCACGGTCAGCTGCACAAACTCTCCCGGGACAAAACCCGGATGATCGATGCAATGAGCCTCGTCAAATTCCGCCTGGGCTGTTTCCATGGTAATCCTGCCGACCCCCGCGATGGCATCCCGCGCATTGACGCAGAGATTGGCCAGAATCTGGTCGATCTGCGAAGCATCCATCTTGACCCAACACAAACTCTTTCCGGGCTTCCAGGCCAGGTCGATATCCTCGCCGATAAGCCGCCGGAGTATTTTGAGCATCCCTTCGACGGTTTCGTTCAAATCTATAACGCGGGGGGCGATGACCTGCTTTCGGGCAAAGGCCAGCAATTGGCGGGTGATTTCCGCGGATCGCTTCGCAGCGGTGAGGATTTCTTCAATTTCGGCATGTATCGGATCGGACGGCTCCGTCCGTTCCAGGGCCAGCTCCGCGTTGCCGATGATCACACCGAGCATGTTGTTGAAATCATGGGCCACACCGCCGGCCAGACGCCCCACGGATTCCATTTTCCGGGAATGGAGAAGTTGGGCCTGGAGTTTTTCCTGCTCCGCCTCGGCCCGCTTTCGCTCAGTGATGTCCTCGGCGGCCCTCATGATGCCGACGATCCCGCCACGGTCATTGCGGATCGGCGCAACGGAAAGGCTGATGGGAATTCGACTTCCGTCCTTGCGCCGACGGATCAGTTCCTTTCCCGTAAAGTCCTGGCCGGATAAGATATGATTGCGTAGCATGTCGAATTTATGCTGTTCATCCGGTGCTACGGGCAGCGGCTTTCCAATGATTTCATTGGCGGACCAGCCGAACATTTTCTCGGCGGAAGCATTCCAACTCGATACAATTCCCTCCAGGTCGGTGCTGTAGAGCGCCACCGGTGAACAGGCGATCATGGCCCGCTGGAATTCCTCGCTGTCATGCAAGGCCTTTTCCATCCGTTTGCGCTCGGTGATATCGATTACGGTAGTTATAAAGTGGAGGGGCGTCCCATCGGTATTCCGTTTCATCGCCACGCTGACGTCGGCCCAGAGGAGAGCACCATTCTTATGGACATACCGTTTTTCCATGCGTGTGGTATTTTTTTCTCCCGCCAACAGTGGGGCGATCGTTTTTTCAGTGGATTCGATTTCTTCGGCCGGGGTGAGTTCCTGCCATTTTCTTCCTTGCAGTTCTTCCGGGGTGTATCCCAGAAAATTGGCATAGGCCTTGTTAACGTGAAGCTCACCACCAGGGAGGGTAATGGACTTGCCGACATTTGCCGCTTCGAAAATGTTCCTGAACCGTTCCTCGCTTTTCCCCAGTTCCTGCGTCTTTACCGCCACCTGCCTCCGCAGGGACCATGACCAGAAAAAAATTCCCGACAGAGTCAGGAGGAGGGGAACCGCCACCATGGCGGCATACAGGAGAATGGTGGTGAACCCGGGATGTGCGTCCTGGTAGACGCCCAGCCACTTATCGTGAATGCGCCGGTATTCACCGGTTTCATCAATAACCTTCAGTCCCTCCCCAAGTTTCGACAACAACGCCTTGTGCCCCTCCGGGACGGCATAGCAGTATTCCGGGGAAAGAACCGCCTCGCTTCCGACGTTCAGATTGTTCCATCCTTCCTTTCTGATCCAATAGTGGGCGGTCAGCCGGGATACCAGCGCGCAGTCATGCTTTCCCCCGGCCAACTCCCGCAGGGCATCCCCCTGCGAACCGACCACCGAAGTCTCATTCCGCAACCCGTTTTCCAAGGCGAAATCATGCATAATATCGCCCTGCTGCACCACGATGCGCTTGCCAGCCAGATCGGCAAGCGTCGACGGCGGGGGGCTTTCCCCGGTCCTGGATACACCGACGCTATCATTGACGATATGGGGTACAGTGAAACCAAGACTCAAGTCCCGTTTGGTCGAATAAAACATGCCCTGCAACGCGTCGATGTCGCCGCTGCCCAGGGCATTCCGCATGTCCGCCCACGGCCCCAGGTGAATTTCGATATCAAGCCCCATCGCAAGGGCAATGGCCCGGGTCAGTTCGACATTGTATCCGGCCGGCCGGCCGTTTTCATCCAGGTATTCGAAGGGAGGGAAATTCTGGTCCCCGCCGATGACGATACGGCGTTTGGCCGGCAATTCCAGGGCGGCAAACCACTTGGCGTGCAGGTGGCGATATGTCCCGTCCGCCGTAATAATAGATAATCCTTCGTTGAGCAGGGCCAGGGTTTCCCGGTCCCCTTCCTTGACGGCAAAGCAGAAATCCTGGCGGAATCCTTTAATTGGCTGGTTGATGATGCGAAGGTCGGCAAGCCCGGTTTCCTGGATGAGGCGGAGGCCCACCAGTCGCTGGATGATCACTGCATCGTAGCGGCCCCGGGAAAGTTCTTGCAAGGCCTGTTCGAAAGTGGGAGTGGTATGAATATCGATCCCCCTTTCTTTACGGCGCAGAAATTCCTCCGCATTGTCCCCTTTCATCACAGCCACCGGCCTCCCCCGCAGATCAGCCAGGTCCTGAACATCTTTTGTTTCGGAACGGACAACGATGGCGCCATGAAGGGACATGTAGGGAAAGGTGAAATCGAAAAGAAACTCCCGCTCCGGAGTCCGGCCGACCAACGGGAGCGCTTCTATCTCCCCGGTTTCCAGCCATCCCTTGACTTCCGCCCATGGTCCTGTGCGGAAAATGACATCACGCTCCATGGCGGCCAGGGCTGCGCGTAGCAGTTCCACTGAAAACCCACTTGCATTACCGGTCTCATCGACAAGGCAGAAAGGGGGGTAATCGATCTCGGAAGCGGATCGGATGGGGAACGGGCCGGTATCGGCGGAGGCGACCGTACCGATGGGAATCACCAGCTGAAACAGGGCCGTAATACAGACGAGGAGCCAAAAAAGTCGGATAATCCGGGGGAACTGCGCGGTTGGTTGAGGAGAAAGCGAATGCATCATGGTCACCATTTTTATGCAAAAAGTCAGTTTTGATGAATTCAAGCGCGCGAATCCCTGAAAATGAGGCTTACTTGTTGTACGCCGCGGTGACGAGGGGTGAAGCGTAATCCGGAAGTTGGACTTCCAAGGAACTCCTGTTTAAATCTCGTACGCGTAATCGGAACTTCAAAATCCGATTACGATTACGCGCACGAGCACGATAAAAGCATGAACGTTCCTTTCCGCAAAAACGCCGCGCAGCGGAGTTGAACACTTTTTACGAGCCCATTAGGTTTAAGAGGGCATTTCCAACGCATGGAAGCTCCCTGGGTCATCGGTATGACTGAGAGGCCACTCTAATTAAATTTATTTTTCTTTGTCAAATATCATGATTCAATAAGATCGATTGATTTATCGACTCGGTTTGCATTATCAAGACAAGGTATACACATCATTTTTCGAGAACCGTGCCGGATTATTACACCGGCCCGGCGAAACCTCGGTTTGGGAACTTTTAATTGGGATGATCCGGAAGGATTGATTTGGCTATCATCCTTATCATTGATGACGAAGTCAGCATCTGTAAATTGCTCTCCCGATTGATTAAAAAGGAGGGTCATGAGGTTTCCCATGTGCTTTCGCTTATTGAGGGGATAACGAAAATCCAGTCCGGACAATACGATCTTGTCTTCCTCGATGTCAACCTTCCCGATGGAAATGGGCTGGAAACTCTGCCTGAAATAACCGCATCCAAATCTTCTCCCGAAGTAATCATTATCACTGGCCAGGGAGATCCGGATGGCGCGGAGCTTGCAATTAAAAGCGGCGCGTGGACCTACATTGAAAAGCCACCG
>Ga0209347_1002977_pt1 | contig 20915 bp, 18 predicted proteins | sample AutmiccommuBRH23_FD_187382 | JGI IMG/M metagenome (GOLD analysis project Ga0209347, IMG submission 187382) | Deep subsurface microbial communities from Mt. Terri, Switzerland - Autotrophic microbial communities BRH/23 (SPAdes) (version 2) | ecosystem: Environmental > Aquatic > Deep subsurface >...
CCCGCCTCGTGCGCCGCGCCCTCAAGGAGAGCGGCGCCGACTACGCGATCGGCCTGCGCACCGGCCCGTCGGCCGGCCTGCTGCCGCTGCCGGGCCAGGGACCCCTCCTGACGACCCGCCCGCTGGCAGGCTCCCCACCTGCACCGTCAGCCTGGACGCTCACCCTCGGGGACGTCGAGCTGTTCTGATCGCGCGCTCGCGCCGCTCCAGCCGATGACGATGCCCGCGGCCAGGACGACCACGGGGAAGTCCACGAGGTGGTCCGTCATCGAGTGGACGACCAGCGCGGTCCACGTCGCCACCCCGACCACGGCAGCCGCGGGTCGACCCCGCGCCGCCCACCACACGCCGGTCAGCACGATGGCCAGCAGGAGCGCCACCCCCACCCAGCCGGTCTCGGCGCCCACTTGGAGCACGGCCGAGTGAGCCGACGCGGTGTCGGGGTCGGGTCCCAGCGTGCTCAGCCGCTCGAACGCCCCGGGACCGGCTCCGAAGGCCGCGTGCTCCCGCCAGAGCCGCACGGCGTCCGCCCACATCGTGTGCCTGGCCTCGTCGAGCAACCTCAGCACCGACGGAGGCCAGCTCGGCTGGGTGGCCAGAGCCGCCACAGCCGTCGCTGAGCCAGTGATCGCCGCAGCACTCACGCCGATCGCAACCACTTTCGCCGTATGCCGCTGGGCTGGCTTCCAGCCCATCGCCAGCACCAGCGCGAGCAGCGGTCCACCCAGGGCAAGCGCGGCCACCGAGGCGTTGGCCCAGGCCACCCCGACGCTGACGATCGCCGGGAGGACCAACGGCCATCTGCGTCCCCGAGGAGCGCTGAGGAGGGCCATTCCGGAGAGCCCGGTCAGCTGGACGGCCAGGGCCGCGTTCGCATTCGCGTAGCCAGTCGGGGCTTTCGCGGGCCCGCCGGAGGCGAGAACCGCGACGAGGAGATAGAGGGTTGCCCCGAGCAGGCTCAGCGCGACTACTCGTCTCCGAGCGTGCGGCGCCAAGAGGGTGCCGACCGCCACCCCTGCGGCCAGCGACACCGGTGCGAAGACGTAGGGGGACAGGGGCGAAAGGGCCTGGCCGGCGAGCGCGGATCTGATCCCGGCCCAGCCCACCCAGCTGACGAGCACGGCCAGCCCGAACCGCTCGCCGCCGCCGAGACGGCCCAGCATCTGGGGCCCGCCTCGCTATCGCTGGTAGTCCGGAAGCGTCCGGAACCAGTCCACCGTCGCCCGGAGCCCGTCGCGAAGCGAAACCGGCCTCACGTCCGGGAAGAGGCTGAGCAGACGCGAGTTGTCCGCCTGCGAGTCGCGGACGTCCCCCGCACGCGGCTCGACGTGCTCGACGGTCGGGCTGTCTCCGAGGACGTCGGCGAGCTCGTCGATGAGGCCGTTCAGCGAGGTCCGGGTGCCGAACGCGAGGTTGACCGGGTCAAGGTCCGCGACCTGGTTCGTGACGGCGTCCGCGAGGACCCGGGCGACGGTGCCGACGTAGGTGAAGTCGCGCGTCTGCTCTCCGTCCCCGTGCACCGACAGCGGGACACCGCGGAGGGCGGCATCGACGAACGCCGGCACCACGGCCGCATACGCATGGCCGGCCGCCTGCAGGGGCCCGTAGACGTTGAAGAAGCGGAACGCCAGCGTGGGCAGGCCGTACGTGTGGCCGAAGGCGATCGTGTAGGCCTCCGTCGCCTGCTTGCTGACGGCGTACGGCGAGATGGGCGCGGTCCGCATGCTCTCGCGCTTGGGCAGCTCGCGGTTGGCGCCGTAGACGGACGACGACGAGGCCACCACGACGTGGGTGCCGCCGGCGCGGCGGGCGGCCTGCAGCACCTCCAGCGTCCCCGTGGCATTCGAGTGGTGTGAGGCGATCGGGTCGATGACCGAGCGGGGCACCGAAGGGAGGGCGGCGAGGTGGACGATGGCGTCGGCTCCGTCGCACGCCTCGTCCAAGGCAGCGGGGTCGAGGATCGTGGCTTCGACGAGCTCGATCCCGGTGCCTTCGAGGTTGTTGCGGAAGCCGGTGGTGAGGTTGTCGAACGCGACAACGGAGTCGACCCCCGGGCGCCTGAGCAGTTCGCGTCCGAGGTTCGCGCCGATGAAGCCGGCGCCGCCGGTGATGACGACCTTCATACCGCCCCGTTCATGGTCAGCACACGATGCCAAGACGTCCCGGACGCTATCACCGGCGGGACACCCTGCTGGCGTCGTTCCGGCGAGGATGGCCCCGGTTACGCTGAGCCCGTGAGCGACCTGATGCCCCTCGACGTCGGTATCCGCCTCACCCACGCCAGCATCCAGGCCCTCGCCGAAGACGTCGGAGTGGCTCTGCTGCACATCAAGGGTCCGACCCTGCACCCGGACCTGTTGGAGCGGGTCGAGTCACCTGCCGGCCTTGAGGGGCCACTCGCCCGGACGGTGCCCAGGCGTAGCTCTGACGCAGATGTCCTGGTTCGTCCGAGCCACCTGCCGATTCTCGTCCGAGCGATGCATGCCCACGGCTGGGTGACGAAGTTCGACTTCGAGGACGGCTCCGCGTTCGAGCACGCAGCCACGATGCGGCATCCGCAGCTTGCACTGGTCGACGTCCACCGAGCCTTCCCCGGAATCGGTGTCGACCCGGAGCGAGCGTTCGACCGCCTGTGGGCCGACCGGGTCGAGACCCCCATCGCGGGCTACCCCTGCCCCGTCCTGGGGCTGACCGCCCAGCGGCTCATCCTCCTCCTCCACGCTGCACGGATGAGCGCGGAGAACCTCGGCGACATCCGACGGAGCTGGACCGATGCCACCGAGTCTGACCAGCAGGCCGTGCAGGAGCTGGCCCGCGAGCTCGGTGCTGAGGTGGCGCTCGCTGCGGCCACGGGACACCTCGACCGGTTCCGTTCGCGGCGGGAGCACGGGCTCTGGGCCGCGCTCTCGAGCGGTGAGACGTCCCGCCGCCGCCTCTGGTGGGCGCGGGTTCGTGCTGAGCCGACACCGCGCCGCGCGCTCCGCAGGGCGGTGCGGCTCGTGGTGCCCAACCGGCGACGGATGACCGAGTGGCTGGGAAGGCCGCCCACCCATGGGGAGCTCGCCCGGGCGTACGTCGAGAGGATCGGCTGGGTCCTGGCCGAGTCAGCGTCGACTGTCACGAGGCGTCGCAGAAGGAGCCCGCATTGAGGTTCGACGTGCCTCAGCGACTGGCGCACGTCGTCGTTGAAGGTGACGAGCCGACCGAGGTGTACCCCCACGTGTCGGCCGAGGACCCGGAGCTCTATCTCATGCGGCTGCCGGATGGGCCCCCGGTCAGGCTGAGCGGCACCGCGGCCGTGATCTGGCTGGTCGCCTCAGCGGGGGAGGATGACGTCGTCGAGGCCGTTGCCCGGCTCGTGCAGCGAGACCCGGTCGACATCGAGCCGGACGTGATGACGTATCTCGACCTCTTGGTCGCAGACGGCTTCCTCCAGCGATCCGGCAGCTGACCGCTCTGCAACTGCCTCTCCTATCACATTTGCCTTCCGAGGGCATCTACGGTGTTACGCTCGGCATGGCAGTCGGGGAGAGGGTGCAGGCGCTCGTGCGCCGCGGAGCAGGGGAGTATCGCAATGACTGAAGAGGGCCAGCGGAAGGGCGTCTCTCGTCGAACGCTCGTCAAGGGTGCTGCTTGGGCGGTCCCGGCAGTCCCGATCATCGTCGCGGCACCCGCTCACGCCGCGTCCCCCGAGTGCATCCAGATCACTCTGGGGCAGAAGGCCTGCAAGTGGCCGGGCGCCACGAACTACTACTCGTACAACCTCGAGCTCTGCTTCAAGAACACCTGCGGCGGCACGTACACGGTTTGGGTCGATCATTTGGAAAACAACTCCAAGAAGCCACTCGCGAAGTGTGGTGTCGGCTTCGAGGATCAGAAGATCGTTCTTGGCCCCGGATTCGATGGTTGCATCGGCCCCTATGCCTACTCGTCGTGCAGTAGTGCCAGCACCATCCGCGTCTATGGCTGGGTCGGCGTGAAAGACACTCCTGACCCCTACCTGATCGGCGAGGTTGCGACCTCCGGCCAAGTAGTCCTCGCCGAATGCGCCGGCCCCACGCCCTGCAAGGCCCTCCCGACTGGCTGCTGAACGCGCAGTTGTCTCGATCGCAGTAGAGGGGTACCGCTCTGAGGAGCGGTACCCCTTCGCCGTCAGCCGATCTCGGCGATCGAGGTCGGTCCGATGATGGGGGAGTCCGGCTGTGAGATGCCGGCCATCTGCTCGACGGCGACCGCCTCGACCTCGTGCGGTCGCAGCTCGCCCGACTCGATCTGCTCGGCCCAGTGGCAGGCGACCCGGTGTTCGGCCGGCACCCCTGGCAGGTCCACGGTGCGCAGCACAGGTCGGTCCGTGTCGCAGCGCGTCGGCTGACGCCACGGGCAGCGGGTGTGGAAGCGGCAGCCCGACGGGGGGTTGGCGGGGGAGGGCAGGTCGCCGGTCAGCAGGATCCGCTCGCGGTGGTCCTCGATGACCGGGTCCGGGACCGGGACCGCCGAGAGCAGCGCCCGCGTGTAGGGGTGCAGCGGCCGGGCGTAGAGGTCCTTGGCCGGGGCCTCCTCGACGAGCGCCCCGAGATACATCACGCCGACCCGGTCGCTGATATGCCGCACGACCGCGAGGTCGTGCGCGACGACGAGGTAGGTGAGGCCGAACTCCTCCTGGAGGTCCTCGAGGAGGTTGATCACCTGCGCCTGCACCGACACGTCGAGCGCCGAGACCGGCTCGTCGGCGACGATGAGCTTCGGGTTGACCGACAGGGCCCGGGCGATCCCGATGCGCTGGCGCTGGCCGCCGGAGAACTCGTGGGGATACTTCTTGAGGGCCGCCGGGGGCAGGCCGACCGCGGCGAGCAGCTCGCGGAGGCGCTGGTTGGCCGCGGCGTCGTTCTCGATGAGGTTGTGCGCCTTGAGGCCCTCGAGGAGCAGCGACTCGACCGACTGGCGGGGGTCGAGGCTGCTCATCGGGTCCTGGAAGACCATCTGGATGTCTTGGCGCTTGCGGCGCAGCTCCTCACCCTTGAGGCTCGCGATGTCGACCCCGTCGAAGCTCACCGACCCCTCGGTGGGGGGCTCGAGGTTGAGGATCGCCCGGCCGAGCGTCGACTTGCCGCAGCCCGACTCGCCGACGAGGCCGTAGGTCTCGCCGCGCCGGATCTGCAGGTCGACCCCGTCGACGGCGTAGACGTAGCCGACGATCTTGTCGAAGATGACGCCCTTCCTGATCGGGAAGTGCACCTTGACGCCGCGCACGTCGACGAGGACGTCCCGCATGTCCGTAACGTCGTGGTCAGTGTGTGCAGCCGAGCTCATCGAGCCACCTCCACGGGGTTGAAGCAGCGCAGGGCACGGCCGAAGTCCATCTCGAGCGGGGGAGTCTGCTCACGGCACACCTCGAGCGCGTTCGGGCACCGGGGCGCGAAGGCGCAGCTGCTCGTCCACGGCAGGTTGTCGGCGACCGAGCCGGGGATCGGGTTGAGCCGCTCGCCCCGGCCGACGTCGAGCTTGGGGATCGACTGGAGCAGGCCGTTCGTGTAAGGGTGCCGCGGCTGCTCGAAGAGCGGGTGCCGGTCGGCGCGCTCGACGATCCGGCCGGCGTAGAGGACGTTGACCTCGTCGCAGAGACCGGCCACGACACCGAGGTCGTGGGTGATCATGATGAGCGCGGTGCCGGTCTCCTCGACGAGGTTCTTGAGCAGGCTGAGGATCTGGGCCTGGATCGTCACGTCGAGAGCGGTCGTCGGCTCGTCGGCGATGAGCAGGCGCGGCTCGCAGGCGAGCGCGATGGCGATGAGGGCGCGCTGCCGCATCCCGCCCGACATCTGGTGCGGGTAGTCCTTGAGCCGGCGGTCCGGGTCGGGGATGCCGACCTTGTCGAGCATCTCGCGGGCGACGGCCATCGCCGCCTTGCGGGACATCCCCTTGTGCCGCTCGAGGACCTCGGCGACCTGCAGGCCCACCGGGACGACCGGGTTGAGCGAGCTGAGCGGGTCCTGGAAGATCATCGCGAGCTCCTGGCCGCGCCGGTCGCGCATCTCCGAGTCGGAGAGCTTGAGCAGGTCGGTGCCGTTGAGGAGCACCTCGCCCTCGACGCGGTTGCCGCGCTTGGGGAGCAGCCCCATGATCGCGAGCGAGGTCACCGACTTGCCACAGCCGGACTCGCCGACCAGACCCACGGTCTGCCCGGGCCGGACGTCGAAGTCGATGCCGTCGACGGCGGCGAAGGACTCCTCGCCCTGCCGGGTGAACGTGACCCGCAGGTCGCGCACCTGCAGCAGCGGCTCGTCACCGTGCCGTGCCGTGCTGGCGGTCGACGTGTAGGAGGTCTGAGACACCCCGGTCACCTCCTGCTCTTGGGGTCGAGGGCCTCGCGCAGCGACTCGCCCATCAGGGTGAAGCCGAGCGCGACGACGATGATGCACAGGGCCGGATAGATCGCCAGGTGCGGGTAGTCGCTGACGAGGTTCTGCGCCTGGCCGAGCATCTGCCCCCACTCCGGCTGCCGGTCGTCGGGGTTGCCGAGGCCGAGGAAGGACAGCCCCGCCGCCTCGATGATGGCCGTGGCGAGGACGAGCGTCGCCTGGACGATGACCGGGCCGAGCGAGTTGGGCAGCATGTGGCGGAAGACGATGGCATGCGGCTTGACGCCGAGCGCCCGCGCCGCGAGCACGTGGTCGCTGGCGCGCTGGGCCAGCATCGAGCCGCGCAGCAACCGGGCGAAGATCGGGATCTGCACCACCGCGATGGCGACGATCACCGTGGTCTGGCTCGGGCTCGCCGCGATCGCCGCGATCGACACGGCCAGGATCAGGCCGGGGATCGAGAGCATGACGTCGACGATGCGCATGACGAGGGCGTCGACCCAGCCGCCGAGGGCGCCGGCCAGGGTGCCGAGCGTGAGACCGCCGAGCAGGCCGCCGAGGGTGGCGAGAACGCCGACGATGAGGGTCTGCCGGCCGCCGACGAGGAGACGGGAGAGCAGGTCCCGGCCCACCGTGTCACCCCCGAGGGGGAAGCCGGGTTGGGCTCCGGGCACCGGGTTGGTCTGCTGGCGCACCTGGTTGAGCAGCGGCTGGGCGGCAGGGTCGTGCGGGGCGACCCAGGGGCCGACGATGGCCAGCACGACGAAGATGAAGGTGATCGCGGCGCCCGTGAGGAAGACCGGGTTGCGTCGCAGCCGCCGCCACGCGCTGGCGATGAGGGACTGGCCCTCGCCGCCGGCCACGCGGCCCGCGTCGGCGACCGTGAGGACGGCTCCGCCCTGCGCTCCGCTGTCGACGCCGGGCCGGCCGGCACTGCCGGCGCTGCCCGTGGTCTGCGCCAGGGCGTCGATGCGGTCCTTCTTGCGGTCGCCGAAGCGGCGGGGGTCAGGGGATGGGGTCATCGCTGGTCACCTCGTCCTGATGCGGGGGTCGATGATGGCATAGGTGATGTCCACGAGCAGGTTGACCACGACGTAGACGGCGGCTGCGGCCATGATGAGCACCTGCAGGACCGGGTAGTCCTTGAGCTCGATCGCGATCGCGAGCGCCTGACCGATGCCGGTGAAGCTGAAGACCCGCTCGGTGAGGACCGCACCGGCGAGCAGGGCGCCGGTCTGCAGGCCGATCGTCGTCACGACGGGCAGCAGCGCGTTGCGCAGGATGTGCCGGCCGCGGATGATCCGCGAGGTGAGGCCCTTGGCGTTGGCCGTCCGCACGTAGTCCTCCTCGACGACGTCGAGGACGGACGCGCGGGTGATCCGGAAGATCACGGCGAAGGGGATCGAGGCCAGCGCGAACGCGGGGAGGAGGAGGTGCCGGAAGGCGTCCCACGCGGCGTCCCACTCCTGGGTGAGGATGCCGTCGAGGACGAAGAAGCCGGTCACGCGGGTCGCGTCGAGCGCAGGGTCCTGGCGCCCCGAGACGGGCAGCCACTGCAGCTCCACGGCGAACCAGTGCTTGAGCATGAAGGCGAGGAAGAAGACGGGGACCGCGACGCCGATGAGCGAGCCCATCACCGACAGGTTGTCGACCCAGCTGTCCCGGCGGCGAGCGGCGAAGTAGCCCAGCGGGATCCCGATCAGGACCGCGAGGAGGATCGCCAGCGTGGCCAGCTCGATGGTGGCCGGGAAGCGGGACAGGAAGACCTCGAAGGCGTCCCGACCGGGCAGTACCCCGTTGGACGGGCCGAACTGGCCGGTCGCGATCCGCTTGATGTAGCTCCAGTACTGCACCCAGAGCGGCTGGTCGAGGCCGAGGGCCTGCTCGAGCTGGACGCGGCGCTCCGGGGTGGCGCGCTCGCCGAGCATCGCCGAGACGGTGCCCCCGGGGAGGGCCTTGAACCACATGAACAGGAGCAGGGAGAGAACCACGACCACGCCGATCATCTGGATCAGGCGGCGCACGATGAATCTCAGCATGGCCAGGTGCCATCCTTTCTCACGACCGGGGGCCGTCCCACCTGGATGGGACGGCCCCCGGCTGTTGTGACAGTGTCCGGGCCTGAGGCGGCCTCAGGCAAGGATCACTTGCCTCCGACGGACGCGGTGTTGAACTCCTCCGCGGTCATCGGCGAGGCGACGATGCCCTCGACGTCCGGGCCGACCACGAGCGCGGGCGGCGAGTGCGTCAGGGCGAGACCCGGGAGGTACTCCTCCATGATCTGCTGGTTCAGCTTCTCGTACGCGGCCGTGCGCTGGGCCTCGTCCGGGATGCTGTCGGCGGCCACGAGGTCGTCGTTCAGCTTCTGACCCCACGGCTGGGAGTACGTGTGGAAGTCGTTCGTCTTGCCCTTGAAGAACGTGCCGATGAAGTTGTCGGCGGCGTTGTAGTCACCGGTCCAGCCGATGATCCACGCGTCGAACGAGCCCGCGTCGATGCCGTCGAGGTAGCCACCGTTCCACGGCTTGGCGGTGAACTTGACCTTGACGCCGGCGGCCTCGAGGTCGGTGCGAATCGCCTCCGCGATCTTCTGCGGGTTCGGCATGTACGGACGCGAGACCTCGGTCGGGTAGGCGAAGTTCAGCGTCATGCCCTCGGCGCCGGCCTCCTTGAGGAGGGACTTGGCCTTCTCGACGTCGTACGCGTACGGCTGCAGGCTCTTGTTGTAGCCGGCGACGGTGTCCGGCATGAACTGGGTCGCGACCGTGGCACCCTCGGGCAGCTGCGTCTGGACGAGCTGCTCACGGTTGAGGGCGTGGTACAGAGCCTGGCGGACCTTGAGGTCCTTCAGCTTCGGGTTCTTCTCCGGGTTGAGGCCCATGTAGAGGATGTTGAACGCCGGGCGCACGAGCACCTGGTTGCCCTCGTCCTCGAGACCCTTCCAGTCGACCGGGTTGGGCAGGTCGTAGCCCTGGATGCTGCCGGCCTTGAGCTCCTGGCGGCGGGTCGACTCGTCCGGGACGATCTTGAAGACGAGCTTGTCGACCTTCGCCTTGTCACCCCAGAAGTCGGCGTTGCGCGCGAGCGTCACGGTGCCGTTGGCCTGGTCGTACTTCTCGAACTTGAACGGGCCGGTGCCGACCGGGGCCTGCGAGTAGGCGGGGTAGATGAAGCCCTCGCCCTGGGCCTTGACGTCGTTGGCCTTGCCCTCGGTCAGCGCCTTCGGGCTCTGCATCGAGAAGGAAGGCAGGGCGAGCATCGCCGGCCACGCCGAGCTGACGCGGTTGAGCGAGATGACGGCCGTCGCCTCGTCCTTGGCCTCGCAGCCCTTGTAGAGGGACTCGGCTGCCTTGTCCTTGAAGGCGCCCATCGTGTAGGACCAGTAGTCGGCCGGGCCCTTCTGGGCGTCGGCGTTCTGGTCGAACATCCGCTCGAAGTTCTTGCAGACGGCGTCGGCGTTGAAGGGCTCACCGTCGGAGAACTTCACGCCCGTCCGCAGCTTGAACTCCCACGTCGTGCCGTCGGTCGAGGTGGGCATGTCGGTCGCCAGCGCCGGCTCCAGGTCCGCCGTGCCGGGCTTGAGCGTGAGGAGGCCGTCGAAGATCTGCCGCGTCACGCGGAAGGTCTCGCCGTCGGTGGCATAGAAGGGGTCGAACAACTTCGGGGCTCCAGCGGCACCAAAGGTGAGGGTGCCACCGCTGGCCGCGGCGCCGCCGTTGGTGGCGCCCGGGGTGGGGGTGTCACGCTCGGACTGCGCGCAGGCGCCAAGGGTCAGCGCGACCGTCGCGAGCATCGCGACCGGTGCAGCCTTCCGGAAGAACTTCATGAGTTACCTCGCTCTAGTGCGAAGGTCGCCCTGGAATGGGCCGACCAAGAGGAGACCTTTCACGGCGCCAGCGATCGACTCCGCGAAGGGTTGGGGAGAAACTTAGTGCTGTTTGAGGGGTGAAATCCCAGATGGCGGACAATGTTTATCCGTCCGATACGCAACCCCGGGCGGGCGGAAGCCGGGCAGCGGGAGCGAGCCCAGCGGCATACGGGATGATCTTCGCGAAGCCCACCGCGCCCTCGACGGACAGGGGAGACCATGACGACCGACCCCCGCGCCGGGCTGCGCCTCGTCGTCGGCGCCGCCATCGTGGACGACCTCGAGCACCCGACCCGGCTGCTCGCCGCCCGCCGGACCGAGCCGCCCGCCCTCGCCGGCGGCTGGGAGCTGCCCGGCGGGAAGGTCGACGCGGGGGAGTCGCCCCTGTCCGCCGTGCACCGGGAGGTCCTCGAGGAGCTCGGGGTCACCATCCGCCTCGGTCCGCACCTGCCCGGACCGCTGCCGGGAGCCACGTGGCCGCTCGGCGACCGCTACGAGATGCTCGTCTGGCTGGCCGAGGTCGTCGACGGCGTCCCCGCGCCGATCGAGGACCACGACGAGGTCCGCTGGCTCGGCGCCGCGGCGCTGCACGACGTGCCCTGGCTCCCCGCGGACCTGCCGATCGTCGACGCCCTGGCGGCCCGCCTCGGCGGAGCGTTCGGAGGCTCCCCAAAACCCTGAGAGACTGTCCCTCATGCCCATGAAGACCCGCGCGGACATTCGCAACGTCGCCATCGTCGCTCACGTCGACCACGGCAAGACCACCCTCGTCGACAAGATGCTCTGGCAGTCCGGTGCCTTCGGCGAGCACCAGCACGTCGACGAGCGGGCGATGGACTCCGGCGACCTGGAGCGCGAGAAGGGCATCACGATCCTCGCCAAGAACACCGCGGTCCACTACCGCGGCGCCGCGGCCCAGGAGCGGGGGATCACCGACGGGGTGACGATCAACATCATCGACACCCCCGGGCACGCCGACTTCGGCGGGGAGGTCGAGCGCGGCCTGTCGATGGTCGACGGCGTCGTCCTGCTCGTCGACGCGTCCGAGGGGCCGCTGCCCCAGACCCGCTTCGTGCTCCGCAAGGCGCTCGCCGCCAAGATGCCCGTCATCCTCTGCATCAACAAGGTCGACCGGCCCGACTCGCGGATCGCCGAGGTCGTCGACGAGGCCTACGAGCTCTTCCTCGACCTCGACGCCACCGCGGAGCAGATCGAGTTCCCCATCGTCTACGCCTCAGCCAAGGTCGGTCGCGCCTCGCTCAACCGCCCCGAGGACGGGGGCCTGCCCGACGGGGAGAACCTCGAGGCGCTCTTCGCCACGATCCTCGAGACGATCCCCGCGCCGACCTACGACGACACGGCCCCCCTGCAGGCGCACGTCACCAACCTCGACGCGTCCAACTTCCTCGGCCGGCTCGCCCTGCTCCGGGTCCACAACGGCACCATCCGCAAGGGCCAGCAGGTCATGTGGTGCCGCCACGACGGCTCCCAGCAGCGCGTCAAGATCACCGAGCTGCTCATGACCGAGGCGCTCGAGCGCAAGCCCGCCGAGAGCGCCGGTCCCGGCGACATCATCGCCGTGGCGGGCATCCCCGAGATCACCATCGGCGAGACCCTCGCCGACGCCGACAACCCCGTGCCGCTGCCGCTCATCACCGTCGACGAGCCGGCCATCTCGATGACGATCGGCACCAACACCAGCCCCATGGTGGGCCGGGTCCGCGGCTCGAAGGTCACCGCTCGGATGGTCAAGGACCGCCTCGACCGCGAGCTCGTCGGCAACGTCTCCCTGCGGATCCTGCCGACCGAGCGGCCCGACACGTGGGAGGTCCAGGGCCGCGGCGAGCTCGCCCTCGCGATCCTCGTCGAGCAGATGCGCCGCGAGGGCTACGAGCTGACCGTCGGCAAGCCGCAGGTCGTCACCCGCGAGGTCGACGGCAAGATCCACGAGCCCGTCGAGCGGCTGACGATCGACACCCCCGAGGAGTTCCTCGGCCCGATCACGCAGATCCTCGCCGCGCGCCGGGGCCGGATGGAGCAGATGACCAACCACGGCACGGGCTGGATCCGGATGGAGTTCCTCGTGCCGTCGCGCGGGCTGATCGGCTTCCGGACCGAGTTCCTCACCGAGACCCGCGGCACCGGCATCGCGCACCACGTGTTCGAGGACTACGAGCCGTGGTTCGGTCCGATCGTGACCCGGATCAGCGGCTCGCTCGTCTCCGACCGCAACGGCGTCGTCACGGCCTACGCGATGGTCAACCTCCAGGAGCGCGGCACGCTCTTCTGCGACCCCACCACCGAGGTCTACGAGGGCATGATCGTCGGCGAGAACTCCCGCGCCGACGACATGGACGTCAACATCACCAAGGAGAAGAAGCTCACCAACGTGCGGGCCTCCTCCTCGGACAACTTCGAGAAGATCGTCCCGCCGCGCAAGCTCAGCCTCGAGCAGAGCCTCGAGTTCTGCCGCGAGGACGAGTGCGTCGAGGTCACCCCCGAGGCCGTGCGCATCCGCAAGGTCGTCCTCGGTGCGACCGAGCGCGCCCGCACCGCCGCCCGCGTCCGGGCGGCGGCCAAGGCGGAGGGCTGACCCTGCCGTGTCCCTCCTGCCACGCCCGCGGAGCCTGGCCCGGGTCGGCGCTGCCCTGACGGCGGTCGCCGCCCTCGCCGCCACCGCGGCGTGCAGCCCGGAGGACCTGATGGCCGCGCGGCAGGCAGACGCCACGGTCGCGGCCGGGGCCGGGGTGGCGCCGCCGCAGTCCGGCGGGACCCTCAACGTCCTCGTCGCCGGCAACATCGCGACCTGGGACCCGCAGGTGATGTACGTCGGGCCCGAGGCCTTCTTCGCCCAGCGCACCTTCGTCCGGACCCTGACGACGTACGGGACGGGGGACCGCGAACGCGAGCTCGTCGGTGACCTCGCCACCGACACCGGCAGGGAGTCCAACGGCGGCAGGACGTGGAGCTTCACCCTCCGCGAGGGAGTCACCTGGCAGGACGGGAGCCCCGTGACGTGCGCCGACCTCCGCCACGGCGTGGCCCGTACCTTCGACCGGTCCACCCACGTCGGCGGCACGAACTACGCGAGCTTCCTGCTCGACGTGCCGACCAAGGTGACGCCCGAGGGCCTCGAGAAGCCCGCCTACTCCGGCCCCTCCGACACGACGAACGAGAAGGCCTTCCGCAAGGCCGTGGTGTGCAAGGGCCGGACCATCACCTTCCACCTGCGCACCGCCGAGCGCGACTTCCCGCACATCGTCGCGCTGCCCGAGTTCGCCCCGCGCCGGCCCGAGTCGACCGGCACCGAGCCGAAGGGCACCCAGTCGAAGGAGCTGCAGGCCTCGCTCGACGTCGTCTCGACCGGGCCCTACCGGCTCGACGGCGACTGGCAGCCCGGCAAGGGCGGCACCTTCGTCCGCAACGAGCACTGGGACCCGACCACCGACCCCATCCGCAAGGCCTACCCCGACAGGATCGTCGTGACGACCGGCCTCAACGAGGAGACGGTCATCGAACGGCTGCTCAACCAGCGCGAGGGCGACGCCCAGGCCGTCTCCTGGGTCAAGGCCTCGCCCACGCTGCGCCACCAGGCCGGCACCGCCCTCCAGGCCCGGCTGACCTTCCCCCACACCGGCAGCGTCGACTACCTCGCCCTCAACATGCGCAGCAAGGTCATGTCCAAGGCCGTCGTGCGCGAGGCCTTCGCCCTGTCCACGAACCGGGCCACCTACGTCACCGCGACCGGCGGCGAGGGCGCCGGGTCGCCGACGTGGTCGGTCCTCGGGCCGGCCATCAGCCAGGCCGGTCTCAAGCCACCCAAGGGCGCCCGCGTCGAGGGTGACCCCGAGGCCGCCCGCCGGCTCCTCGTCGACGCCGGCATCACGCTGCCGGTCAGGATCCGGGTCGTCCACGCGCGGTCGCTGCTCATCGACAAGGCCTACGCGGCGCTCGAGGCCGGCTGGGAGCGCGCCGGCTTCGAGGTCGAGCGGACCTCGGTCGCGCCCGAGGACTACTACAAGACGATCGAGAAGCCGTCGTCGGTCAAGGACTACGACGTCTTCCGCGGGTCGTGGATGCCCGACATCCCGTCGGCGAGCGGCGTCCTCCCCGCGCTCTTCGACGCCCGGATCAACATCGACTCCTCCGGCCCCGGCCAGGACGTCGGCTACTTCGACGACAAGGCCGTCGCCGCGCTGATGGACCGCGCCCAGGCGACCGCCGACCCGAGGAAGCGGGCCGCGACCTGGGCGCAGGCCGACGCCCTGATCCGCGAGCGCGGGGGCTACGTCGCGCTCGCGGCGACCAAGGTGCTGCACGTCCACGGCGCGGGAGTCCGCCACTACGACGACCACGCGGTCGGGGGCATCGTCGACCTCGCCACGGTCTCCGTGCGCTGACCCCCCGCCCGAACGAGCCCGACCCCACGGAGGAGCAGATGGCCCAGCGACTCGTCCTCGTCCACGCCCACCCCGACGACGAGACCCTGACGTGCGGGACGACGATCGCCCACCACGTGGCCCGGGGCGACGAGGTCCACGTCGTCACGTGCACGCTCGGCGAGGAGGGTGAGGTCATCCCCCCGCACCTCGAGGAGCTCGAGGGACACCCCGACGACCTGCTCGCCGCCCACCGCCGCGATGAGCTCGCCGCGGCCCTCGGCGCGCTCGGCGCCACCGGCCACCTGCTCGGGCACGACGGACTCGGGAGCCGCCGCTACCGCGACTCGGGGATGGTCGGCTCGGCCGCCGCCGCACGGCCGGACGCCTTCGTCAACGCCGATTTGCGCGAGGCGGGTGCCGCGCTCGCGGCCCTGCTCCGCGAGGTGCGCCCCGACGTCGTCATCACCTACGACCCGCAGGGCGGCTACAGCCACCCCGACCACATCCAGGCCCACCGCCTCACCCGGGCCGCGCTCGACCAGCTCGCCGACCCCGAGCTCCCCACGCACACCTACGAGATCCTCACCCCCCGGACCTGGGCCGACGAGGACCGCGCCTGGACCCGGGGAGCGAGCCCAGCGGCATACGGCCTCGTCGTGCCCGGCGCGGACGACCCCCACCCGCCGTCGGTCGTCGATGACGAGCGGGTCACCCACGTCGTCGAGGACCCCGGCACGCGCGCCGCCAAGCTCGCCGCGCTGCGGGCCCACGCGACGCAGGTCATCGTCGCCACCGACGACCTCCACGCCCTGTCCAACCTCATCGCGCGGCGCACGACCGACCGGGAGGGGTTCGGGCGGGTGGACCCGCGGACCTGGGAGCCCTGGCCGGACTGACGGATTCTCGCCAAAGCGGTTGATCATGCAACCATATGGCTGCCTGGGAAACAGGCCGCGCACCCAGGGAACGCACCGGTCCGTCGGACCGCTGGGCTATCGTGCGCAGACGACCCCGCCCCGCACGGAGACCCCATGGCCCTGAACGACCGCCGCGCCACCACCCTTCGGCTGCTCATCGCCGCCGTCGTGCTCATCGGTGGCTACCTCGGCCTCGCCGCGTGGTCGGCCCAGCACCTGCCGGCCACCGTCTCCGTCGGCGGCATCCCGATCGGCGGCCTCACCGAGGACGAGGCCAAGGCCGCGATCGCGACGAAGTCCGCACCGCTGCTCGCGACCCCCATCGCGCTCAGCGTCCCCGGCATCGAGGACCCCGTCGACATCGTGCCCGCCGACGTCGGCTTCACCGTCGACGCGGCGCGCACCCTCGAGGGGCTCACCGGCTTCACCCTCAACCCGGTCACCGTCTGGAACCGTCTCGTCGGCTCCGTCCAGGCCCCGCTGCTCACCCACGTCGACGACGACGTCCTCACCGAGCGCCTCACCAAGCTCGCCCCCTCCGTCGAGACCAAGCCGACCGAGGGGGCGGTCACCTTCCCCGACGGCAAGGTCGACGTCACCGCCCCCGTCCCCGGCCGCACCCTCGACATCGCCGGCACCAAGCTCGCGCTGCGCAAGGCCTTCCCCCACTCGACGACCGCGACCGCCACGGTCAGCCCGGTCGAGCCCGAGGTGACCGGCCAGGCCGTCGCCGCCGCGGCCAAGGACTTCGGCGAGAAGGCGATGTCCGGGCCGATCACCGTCGTCGCCGGCAAGAGCAAGGGCACGATCGATCCGGAGGACTACGCGCCCGCCGTGAGGATGGTGCCGGACGGCGCGGGCGCCCTCGTCCCGAAGTTCGACAAGGCGAAGCTGACCGCCGTCGTCGCCGACAAGGTCCAGGTCGAGACGAAGGCCGCCAAGGACGCCCGGTGGACCTTCGAGGGCGGCCGGCCCAAGATCGTCCCCTCCGTCGACGGGACCGCCGTCGACGAGTCGACCATCGCCGACGGCGTCATCGCCGCGATGACCTCCGCCGACCGCCGGGTCGAGCTCAAGGTCGTCACGACGAAGCCGAAGTTCACGACCTACCACGCGAGGAAGGCCGGGGTGAAGGAGCTCGTCGTCGACTTCCAGTCACCTTTCCCGCCCGAGGACACCACGCGCACCAACAACCTCATCGTCGCCAGCCGGGCCATCAACGGGACCTACCTCGCCCCGGGGGAGACCTTCAGCCTCAACGCCATCCTCGGTGAGCGCACCACGGCCAAGGGCTACCAGGACGGCACCGTCATCATCAACGGCCGCCTCACCCGCGGCACCGGCGGCGGCATCTCGCAGGTGTCGACCGTCATCTACAACATGGCCTACTTCGCCGGCGCGGACACCCTCGAGTTCACGCCGCACGCGTTCTTCATCCCGCGCTACCCCGAGGGGCGGGAGGCCACCGTCTTCTGGCCGAGCGTCGACAACAAGTGGAAGAACGACACGCCCTACGGGATGCTGCTCCAGACCTGGGTCGACGGCGGCTACGTCCACGGGCGCGTGTGGTCGACCAAGGTGTGGGACATCAAGTCCATCAAGAGCGAGCGGCGCAACGTCAAGCAGCCCGAGACGATCAAGGACGACTCGCCGACCTGCTACCCGCAGCAGCCGCAGCCCGGCTTCGACGTGACGGTGACGCGGCAGTGGTACCGGCCGGGCTCCTCGACGCTGGTCAAGAGCGAGAAGGTCAACACCCACTACATCCCCGAGCACGAGATCATCTGCACCGACCCCAACGCCAAGCCCTGAGCCCCACCCCCGGCCGTATGCCGCTGGGCTCGGTCCCGCTCGCGGGCGCGGTCCCAGCCCTCCCGCCCCTTTCGTCGAGCGTGCACTTCGTGCCGTCGGAACCGGGGACGGATGACGCACCTTCCCGTGGCGCTCGTGCGGGGCTGCCCGCCTCGAGTGGCCCTGGGTGCGTCATCAGTCCCCCGTCGAGCGGCAGTTCGTGCCGGCACGAACTGCACACTCGACGGTGGTCAGGGGAGGGGCTGGACGAGGTAGGTGTACTCGTGGTGGACGGTGAAGCCGAGCCCCTCGTAGAACGTGATCGCCGGGTCGTTGTCGCCCGACACCTGGAGGTAGACGGCCGGCATGGCGTCCTGCCGGGCGATCCGACCGACCTGCGACATCACCGTCCGGGCCAGCCCGCGGCGGCGGTGCTCGGGGTGGACCCACAGGCCGAAGACGCCCAGCCAGCCGGTGTGCAGCGCGAGCCGGACGACCGCGACGACGCGTGCGCTCACCGGGTCGCGGACGGAGAGGAACAGCTGGCGCTCGCTGCCGGTCAGGACGGCCTCGGTGACCCCCGGAACCGGCGTGCGGCCCTCGCTGTAGGCGGCCAGCCACTCGGCGGTCAGCGTCTCCCCGACCTCGACGGTGGGGGCCCCGGGTGCCGGCGCAGGCGGTGCCGGGAGACCGGAGGCGGGCCCGGTCATGACGAGCACCCGGTCCCAGTCGTGCCGCCCGCCGCCGGCCGTGTAGCCCCGTTCGAGGAGCAGCGCCGCCGTCGGGTCCTCGGCGACCACGAACCCCGACGGACCGTTGACCTGGAACATCGTGCGCTGGCCGCGGTCGGCATACCACCGCTCACAGTGCGCGATCGCCGCGTCGAGCGGCAGCGGCGGCTCGCCGAGGACGAGCACCGAGTTGGCGCGACCCGTGTAGCCGGGCGCGGACCGCAGCAGCCACGACCCGAACGGCTCCTCGTCGACGGCGACCCAGCCCTCGGCCCCCAGCCGCGCCAGGTCGTCGAGCGAGACCCGCAGGTGCGCCGGGCCCGGGCGGGTCGGGCGCGGCGGGATCGGTTTGGCGGCGACGACCTCGCGTCGCGGCACCTCCACCCGGCCCGACCTCGTGTCGATGAACAGCGTGTCGTCGGTGCGCTCGGCGAGCCGGCCGACGACGTCCGTGACCTTGCGATCGGCCAGCCGCCGGCGCACGACGACCCGGCTTCCGGCGGTCAGTCGTGCGGACGGGTCTGTTAGTTGCGTCCTATCGGAGGGGCGGTCCCTAGACGCGTCAGCCATGTCCGGCATACTAGGCGCGAGCACGAACCGCTCTCTCATCGCTCCTGTAGGAGGTCCGGATTTCATGACCTACGTCATCGCCCAGCCTTGTGTCGACGTCAAGGACAAGGCGTGCATCGAGGAGTGTCCGGTCGACTGCATCTACGAAGGCATCCGGACGCTCTACATCCACCCCGACGAGTGCGTCGACTGCGGGGCCTGCGAGCCCGTCTGCCCCGTCGAGGCCATCTACTACGAGGACGACGTCCCCGAGCAGTGGGCTGACTACTACAACGCCAACGTCGAGTTCTTCGACGACCTCGGCAGCCCCGGCGGTGCGGCCAAGATGGGCCAGATCCAGAAGGACCACCCGCTCATCCTGGCGCTGCCCCCGCAGGCCGCGGCCGAGTGATCGACCGCACCCTTCCGGACTTCCCCTGGGACTCGCTCGCGCCCTACAAGGCGCGGGCGAGTGCGCATTCCGGCGGTCTCGTCGACCTGTCCGTCGGCACCCCCGTCGACCCGACCCCCGAGTTCGTGCGGCGGGCCCTGGCCGAGGCGGCCGACGCCCCCGGCTACCCGCTGACCATCGGCACCCCCGAGGTGCGCGAGGCGATCTGTGACTGGTTCGCCCGCCGTCGCGGCGTCCCCGGGCTGACACCGGACCAGGTGCTGCCGACCGTCGGCAGCAAGGAGCTCGTCGCCTGGCTGCCGACCTTCCTCGGTCTCGGCCCCGGCGACCTCGTCGGCATCCCCGCGGTCGCCTACCCGACCTACGACGTCGGGGCCCGCCTCGCCGGCGCCACGGCCGTCGTCGCCCAGTCCCTGACCAGCCTCGGGCCGCTGACCCGCGCCACGACGCCGAAGCTGCTCTGGCTCAACAGCCCCGGCAACCCCAACGGCCAGGTCCTCGGAGTCGAGCACCTCGCCAAGGTCGTCGCCTGGGCCCGCGCGCACGGCGTCGTCGTCGCGAGCGACGAGTGCTACGCCGAGCTCGACTGGCGGCCCGGACAGCTCGGCCGGGCCACGCCGAGCATCCTGCACCCCGACGTCTGCGGGGGCGACCACACCGGGCTGCTCGCCGTCTACTCCCTCTCCAAACAGTCCAACCTCGCCGGCTACCGCGCCGCCTTCGTCGCCGGCGACCCCGACCTCATCGCGCAGGTCCGCGAGGTCCGCAAGCACGCGGGGCTGATGATGCCCGCGCCGATCCAGCACGCCATGGCCGTCGCCCTCCGCGACGACGAGCACGTCGCCGAGCAGCGTGACACCTACGGCCTGCGCCGCGAGATCCTCCTCGAGGCCGTCCAGGCCGCCGGGCTGCGCATCGACCACTCCGAGGCCGGGCTCTACCTCTGGGCCACCCGCGAAGAGGACTGCTGGACAACCGTTTCCGCCCTCGCCGACCGCGGGATCCTCGTCGCGCCCGGCTCGTTCTACGGGCCGGCCGGCGCCCGGCACGTCCGGATCGCCCTCACCGCGACGGACGAGCGGATCAAGGAGGCCGCCACCCGGCTCCAGCGCGAGGCCGGCTGACCCGGGAAGCGAGCCCAGCGGCATACGGAATCCTCCAAAACCACCCCGTCAGCCAGCCGGCGGACCTCTTTTTCTGCTGACCATCCCACTGGGGTAACGTCCGTTGCGGACATCCCGGCCCGCCGGTCGGTTCTCGAGGAGGCGAATCAGCAGTGACGAAGGCAGTGGACGCGACGCTCAAGGTCGGCGACAAGGAGCTCACTTTTCCGGGAGTCGAGGCGGTCGAGGGCAGCAACGGGCTGGGGGTCAACTCACTCCTCAAGGACACCGGCCTGGTCACCTACGACGTCGGCTTCGTCAACACCGCCTCCTGCAAGAGCGCCGTGACGTACATCGACGGCGACCAGGGCATCCTGCGCTATCGCGGATACCCCATCGAGGACCTCGCCCAGAAGTCCAGCTTCGTCGAGGTCTGCTACCTGCTCATCTACGGCGAGCTGCCCACGAGCGACGAGCTGGGCCGGTTCGAGGAGCTGATCAGCCGCCACACGATGCTCCACGAGGACCTGCGGGCCTTCTTCAACGGCTTCCCGCGCGACGCGCACCCCATGCCGGTGCTCTCCTCCGCCGTCTCCGCGCTCGGTACGTTCTACCAGGACAGCCTCGACCCGTTCGACCAGGAGCAGGTCGAGATCAGCACCGTCCGCCTCCTCGCGAAGCTGCCGACGATCGCGGCGTATGCGTACAAGAAGTCCGTCGGGCAGGCCTTCATCTACCCGGACAACTCGCTCAACTTCGTCGAGAACTTCCTGCGGATGACCTTCGGTGTCCCCGCCGAGCCC
>Ga0209347_1002978_pt1 | contig 20912 bp, 19 predicted proteins | sample AutmiccommuBRH23_FD_187382 | JGI IMG/M metagenome (GOLD analysis project Ga0209347, IMG submission 187382) | Deep subsurface microbial communities from Mt. Terri, Switzerland - Autotrophic microbial communities BRH/23 (SPAdes) (version 2) | ecosystem: Environmental > Aquatic > Deep subsurface >...
CAATCTGTGTCAGGCCATCGCGGCCACGGAATGGGCCGGATACATGCCCGATGGAACGCGGCGCTTCTCCAAGAATGGGCAGCCTATCTTTCATTACATGGGGTGTTCGACATTTTCCGAGTACACAGTCGTTCCAGAGATCGCGCTGGCGAAGATAAACAACGCTGCACCGCTGGAGAAGGTCTGCTTGCTCGGCTGCGGTGTGACCACGGGCATCGGTGCGGTACTCAACACCGCCAAGGTGGAACCCGGAGCCACCGTTGCGGTGTTCGGGCTCGGCGGTATCGGGCTCTCCGCGATTCAAGGAGCAGTGATGGCGAAAGCCTCGCGCATCATCGCCGTGGATGTGAATTCCGACAAGTTCTCCATGGCCCAGGCGCTGGGTGCGACCGATTTCGTCAATCCGAACGAACTGTCTGGCAGCGTGACTGAAGCGATCGTGGAAATGACCAACGGAGGAGTCGACTATTCGTTCGAATGCATCGGCAATGTCCACGTGATGCGCGAGGCATTGGAGTGCTGCCATATGGGATGGGGCGTGTCCACCGTGATCGGCGTGGCCGGCGCCGGCCAGGAGATCTGCACGCGCCCTTTTCAACTCGTTACCGGCCGCACGTGGAAAGGCACTGCATTCGGCGGCGTGAAAGGGCGCACGGAGCTGCCGGGCTACGTGGAGCGCTACATGGACGGCGCCATCGAGCTCGACCGGATGGTGACCCACACCATGCCGCTGGAGGACATTAACCGGGCCTTTGATCTGATGCACGAGGGCAAGAGCATCCGGTCGGTCATCCTTTTCTGAGTAAGCCACACATGAAGCAGATCGAAACAATCAAGGAGTTCGGTGGTTTTCTGAACCGGTACGAACATGAATCGAGCTCCTGCCACTGCACGATGACCTTCTCGGTCTATCTGCCGCCCGCCGCCGCCCACGCTCCAGTGCCGGCGGTGTACTGGCTTTCGGGACTGACCTGCACCGATGACAATTTCCGGGTAAAGGCCGGCGCGCAGCGTTATGCGGCGGAATTGGGTGTGGGGTTGGTGATTCCCGATACGAGCCCGCGCGGTGAGCAGGTGCCCGATGCGCCAGAACGGTACGACCTGGGCCAGGGCGCCGGGTTTTACGTCAACGCGGTCCAGGAGCCGTGGGCGCGCAACTTTCAGATGTATGATTATGTGGTCAAGGAGCTGCCGCAGTTGGTGGAAGCGAATCTGCCGCTGGTTGCAGGACTGAGATCCATCAGTGGCCATTCGATGGGAGGCCACGGCGCGCTGATCTGTGCGCTGAAGAACCCCGGAATGTTTCGTTCCGTATCCGCATTCGCACCCATTTGCCACCCATCGGAGTGCAGTTGGGGAGAAACGTGTCTCGGTGCCTATCTGGGAGGCGACCGCGACACCTGGAGCGCGTACGACGCCACCTCTCTGATCGAGAGCGGCGCACAACCGCTTGCTCTGTTGATCGATCAAGGCACGGCGGATGAGTTCCTGACGGAGCAACTCCATCCGCAAGACTTGGAAGCTGCCTGTGCCGCGCGTAATTTTCCACTGACTCTGCGGATGCAGGAAGGGTATGACCACAGCTATCACTTCATAGCTACCTTCATCGGCGAACACCTGGCATACCATGCAGAGGCCTTGCGCCGTTGAGGCCAACGCGCCTATGGGATGACCGTTCCAGCCCTCGCAGCCCACGTGCTGGGAAGACGAACCCACGCACGTTTTGAGGTGTATCGGCTCGCCGATGGGCGGCCGAGCCGCCCGCCGTTCTGCCCAGATCTCCATCCTCCTGATACACGCGGATACCGCGCGAGCGATCCTTTCGCAACTCAACACCCGCCCCTCCCGTTGCCATGAAGCGCAGGAAAAGGCGGTTTTGGGCACGCATACGGCGAGCGCTGGCCATCACGATTCTGACGGCCCTGCTGGTCCCCGGGTTGCTGATCGTCCTGATGCGCTGGGTGGCGCCGCCCACCAGCAGTTTCATGCTGCAGGCCCATCGCGGCGGCCTGGGCCAGGCAACCGCTTGCGCTCGGGTGGAACGGGAATGGGTCCCCTGGCGCGGGATCGCCGATTCGGCCAAGCTGGCGGTGCTGGCCGCCGAGGATCAGCGCTTCCCCGAACACTGGGGCTTCGATGTCACCGCCATTGGCGAGGCGCTGGAAGCGCATTTGGATGGTCAGGCGCTGCGGGGCGCCAGTACCATCAGCCAGCAGGTAGCCAAGAACCTGTTTCTCTGGCCGGGGCGTAGCCCCGTGCGCAAGGCTCTGGAAGCCTACCTGACGGTCTGGATCGAGTTGTCCTGGCCGAAGCAACGCACGCTTGAGATCTATCTCAACACCGCTCAATTCGGTCCCTGTGTCTTCGGCGTCGGGGCAGCGGCGGCGCATTATTTCGGCCAGCCTGCGCTGGCTTTGTCCTCGCGCGAGTCGGCACTGCTCGCCGCCGTGCTGCCGAATCCTTCCGCTTACGACGTCGGCGCCCCATCGCCCCATGTGCGCGACCGCGCCGACTGGATCGAGGTTCAGATGCGGCGCCTGGGCGGCGGGTCCTATCTGGAGTTGCTCGGACCCACGGTGGCGCAGTAACGTCTGGAAACCGGTCCGTTGCCGATTTCCCGCCCCCGATTTCTGATACCCTGAGCATGTGCCGATGACCGAACCAGAAAAGTCAGCGGCCCCGGATTACGTGGACGAGCCCGATCCCGCGGCGGGCGCCCGGCCCCCATATCTGGGCGACGCGCATCCCCCGAGGGAGACCGCGCGGATGATCGAACTGCTCGGGGTGTCCAAGGCGCGTACCGACGCCGTCACCCTGACCGTCCTGGCCGTGCTCGCCGGCGCGTTCATCTCCCTCGGCGCCCTGTTCTTCACTGTCGTGATCACCGATTCCGGCTTAGGCTTCGGCGTGACGCGCCTACTCGGTGGGGTAAGCTTCTGTCTCGGCCTGATTCTGGTGGTGGTCGCCGGTGCCGAGCTGTTCACGGGAAACAACCTGCTGGCGATGGCGTGGGCCAGCGGCCTGATCGGCACCCGGGACGTATTGCGGAATTGGTTGTTCGCCTACGTCGGTAACGTAATCGGCTGCCTGGGCACGGCAGTGTTCGTGGTATGGGCCGATGTCGCGAGCCTCGGCGGCGGCTCGGTCGGTCAGACCGCGATTCAGATCGCCCGCGCCAAGGCGGAACTCCCGCTCTTTGAAGCCTTTGCCCGTGGCGTACTGTGCAACGCCCTCGTCTGTCTGGCCGTTTGGCTTGCGATGAGCGGGCGCAGCGTCACCGACAAAATCCTCGCCATACTCTTCCCCATCACCGCCTTCGTCGCCATCGGCTTCGAGCACTCGATCGCCAACTGGTTCTTCCTCCCCTTCGGCTGGGCGCTCGACCAACAGCACGCGGTGTCCGTGCCCGGCGCCGCCGGCAACCTCGCCGCCGTCACCGCCGGCAACATCATTGGCGGAACGCTCTTGGTCGCCGGCGTCTATTGGCTCGCCTATCTGCGCGACGCTCGCAAGAAGGGGCATGACCAGTGACAGACCGCAGCCATGGGGACCGGATGGCGTTAACTACGCACGAAACAATAAGACAGCCGAACTCGTTGACCGGACCACAGGTCCGGCTGGGCCAAGCAAGGTGAGCGGCCCCCGCCGTGCTGCATGGATCTAGGGCGGATACCAGCCCATCGACGTGCGCATCGGTACGTGTCCGTAAGCTTGTGCCCCGACACTGCCTTGTGGTCCGGTCGTACAGCGTCAGCAGGCGCCGGCAGGGAGCTGTCGGTGCGACGATGGAAGCCGTGGTGTTGTCCCCCGTTTCCCGCGCATGGCCGCGGTGTGGGCGCGTGAGAAACCAACCACTGCCTCCGGCCCTCCGCCGGGGCTAATGCCCCGCGCCTCCCGGGCCATAGCGCGCACCCGCGCCTGACCCGACCTTTAGGTCCACTCTCGTGCCCAGTCGGAGCGGGTAGCTCCGGGGCTGGCACGATACCTGCTGCGTATTCCTGGTCGAACCACCATGGACAGGAGGAAGCCTCAATGAATGCGAAGCGATTGGCGCTGGCGATTGCCGCAGCTGCTGCAGCCGGCAGCGCACTGGCCACTGGCCCAGGGGCGGAGAAGACGGGCTCCGTGGATGAACGCGCCGCGGCCGGATCTTCCGAGACCGCCACTGAGGAGTTCAGCCGGCTGGATGCGGACGGAGACGGTAGCCTGAGCCGCGAGGAGAGCGGCACCAATCCGGCGTTGGCCGAGGGCTATGATGACATCGATGCGAACCAGGACGGCAGCATCGACAGGGCCGAATTTTCCGCCTTTGAGAAAGAAGGTGCAGCACCCATGGGCGAGAGCGGGGAACGCACGGGCGGCCGGACACCCAGCCGCGCCGAGTGAGTGCAGTCCAGGACTGGAAAGCAGGGACGGGCCGGTTGGGCAGTAATGGGTCAGGAGGCAGATCTGTGCTTCCGTTCTTGCCTCTAGCCTGCGGAGATCGCTCACGGCGCTCGCGCGTAGGGTCAAGAACGGGTCGGTGACAAACTGACATGTATGGCTTCTGTCACCGACCGGTTCGCCCTCGGCAGGGGGGCGGTGACCGGGCAAACCCCCTTACTCCGCCGGCGGCGGTGGTCACCCTCCGCGGTGATTAACCGAGCAGCCCGCCTTCCACCACCCCCTTTTCTCCCCCCACCTGGAAACCGTCGTCTGTCCGCGATTTCCGCGATTTCCCGGTTTCCGATCGTCGCCGACGGGTTCACCTGGCGGAGCGCCGGAACGGGGGCGTGCACCGACCTTAAGCGCCCTGTCTGAACAGAGCCGCCACCTGCCGCGATACCCACCAGTGGGCCGCTCCTGGTGTAAAATGCGCACGATGAGTGCTTCAATAGTCTTCTACGCGATCATCGGCCCTGCCACCGTTGTCGCGGGGTTCATTCGCGGATTCACCGGTTTCGGCGGCCCCTTGTTCTTGCTCCCGATCCTAAACTTCTTCGTTCCGCCGGCCGTCAGTGCGGGCATCGTGATCTGGGTGGATGTATTCGCGAACATCCGAATGGTGCCCGATGCTCGACAGGACAGTTCATCCGCGGTTGTGATCCCGCTGGTGTTGGGTTCTTTGGTGGCGATGCCGGTCGGGGCCTATTACCTCTTGAACGCTGACCCCACGATCATGAAGCGGGCTATCGGCGCAGCCATCTTGCTTGCCGCGCTGCTGTTGGCAACAGGATGGCGATACCGGGGCGAAATCGGGACCCGCGCTTATGGCGCCGTCGGCCTCGTCAGTGGTCTCGTCATGGGAGCGACATCCATCGGCGCACTCCCGGCACTGTTCCTGAGCGGCGGGGCACACACGGCCCGCGAGAACCGGGCGAACTTCATCATTTGGGTATTCTTTGCCGAACTGCTCTTCCTCGCGCTGCTGTCCTATGGCGGCACCCTGGGCAGGGGCGAGGTCGTCGCCATTGCGGTCCTGATCCCCGTCTATCTCGTCGGAACCTACCTCGGAATCCGATTCCATCGCCGCGTCAGCGATGTGACTGTGCGTCGGGCCGTACTCGCGCTCATCGTGCTGGTTGCTATCGCCAGTATGGCCGGATAACGGTCGTTCAGGTCGCCGCGGGCGGTAGACGCCAGCGCGCGTCCGTGAACAGTAACGGCGGAAGGCTTTGCCTCTCACCGGCCGCCAGTCCGCGTTGCGTGAGGTCACAACACCGCCTCGAAACCCTCGAATTGGGGCGGCCCGAGATAGACGCCTTTGGCCGCGCCGGCCTGAGCATGTGCCTTTCGGAACGCCTCCGACTTGGTCCACGCCTCGAACGCAGCACGCGAGTCCCACACGGAATGGGATGCGAACAGCGTCGCGGTATCGTCGCTCGGCCCGCGCAACAGATGGAACTCGCGAAAACCCGGGACTTCGTCCAGGTAGGTCTCGCGCTGACGCCAGATCGCGACGAATTCCTCCTCGCGGCCCCGGGCGATACGAAAGCGGTTCATGGCAATGAACATGGGTTGTCGACTCCTGGCCTTCGTTACGGGCAATTGTGGGAATGGATGATGAGCCAGGCAGTACCCGGCTTCTAAAGGCGACGTGTCGCCCCAGGTGGATATCCTAGTCCACTCGGGCGCGGAAGCGCGAACCTCGGCTGGACCGCGCGATGCACACGCCCTGCCGACGGTCAGCTCATCGCGCGAAGCACCAGTGTTACGCCGGTTGCAAGAAGAACCGCCGACATGACCTGCACCACCCGGTCACGGGACAGGCGAGCGTGCAGCTGAACTCCCATGCGCAGTGCAATCCACATCACCGGAAACAGCGCGAGCGCCCCGATCAGAACCTCGGGCTGCAACAGAAGTCCCGTAATCAGATAGGCGACGATTCGCGTGGCACCCTGGAACGAGAGCAGAGCCGCCAGAGTGGCTTTGAGCCGCAGGGGCTCCAGAATGCGGCGACTCAGGTAGATGACGAACACCGGACCGCCGGTGCCGAATAGCCCGCTCAGTGCACCACCGACCAGTGACATCGGCACCGCCCAGATGCGCCGGATGACCGTGAGCCGATGAGGACGCACCAGCGTGTACGCACCATAAAATCCGACCAGCACGCCGAGGCCCAGCAGCGCCTGTTCCCGCGGCAGGTTGATCAACAGCAGCACTCCGGCCAGCATTCCTATGAGCGCGAACGGCCCTACCAGCAGTAGCTCGCGCCACTGCGCATCACGATGAAACCGGAACCCGACCATCGCAGAGGCCGAAAAATCCAGTAGCAGGCTGGCGGGCACGACGATGGTCAGAGGCAGGAAATGCGCCAGAATGGACACATTGACGAGCGCCGAACCGAATCCGGACAACCCGTAGACGAAGTACGCGGTGAAGACGACCAGGGGAACGATGACGAACAATTCTGGAGTAAGAGTCACCGGGCACCCGTTGCAGGAGGGCAGTGCTGCACAACGGCCACCGCACCGGCCGATACCGCGTCAAAGAACATGGTAGGAACAAACCGGAGCGGTGACAATCGACGGCGCGAACGACTGGCGGACACGGCTGTCCCTCTCCGCGCTTTCATTCCATCCCCTTAAGAAACTCTTAAGAATCCCTGAGCCAACATTTAGCAACGCCGGGCGCTGAGCTCCGATAGGCTTTGCGCCACACCATGCCGGTGTGGAGGACGGGCCATGAAACCTAACGGACTGATCGCTTTGTCGTTTGTCTCCCTGCTGACAGTGGCCGTGCAGGCTTCGGCCGCCGCGCCAGACGATCCGTCGCTGGAGCGCGGACGGTACCTGGCCACCACCAGCGGCTGCAATGACTGTCACACCCCGGGGTACATGCAGTCGGACGGCAATGTACCCGAGTCGGATTGGCTCACCGGCAGCTCGGTCGGGTTCCAAGGCCCCTGGGGCACCACTTACCCGGTGAACCTGCGCCTCTACATGCAGGCCCTGAGCGAAGCCCAGTGGCTTGCACGCGCTCGCCAGCCGATGCGCCCGCCCATGCCGTGGTTCAACCTCCGGGACATGCAAGACGGCGACCTGATTGCCCTTTACCGCTACATCCGCGCGCTGGGTCCAGCGGGCGAGCCGGCACCGGCCGTCGCGGCCCCTGGTGTGTCGGTCGCCACGCCGTACATCGACTTCACGCCCAAGAACCTCCCGCACCAGGTCATGAAGTGACCCCCAACCACGGAGTTACGAATATGAGCGCAATCGAAGTACAGCGGCGACTCCAGCAGCTCGAAACCATGCTGCTGATCCGCGCCTATGAGGAGCAGCTGGTGGTGCTGCAGCGAAAGGGAGCTCCCGGCACCTGCACCAGTGTCGGCCAGGAGGCGTGTGCAGTCGGCGTGATCGACGCCCTGGAGTCCCGCGATCGGATACTGACCAACCACCGCAGCGCCGCGCACCTGATCGCGCGGGGTGCGGACCCCGGGCGACTGATGGCGGAGGTCCTGGGGCGCAGCGACGGCTATTGCCGCGGGCGCAGCGGCAGTCTGCACATTTCGGCCGCTGAGCTCGGCGTGGTGCTGACCTCCACCATCGTCGGCGGCGAGCTGTCCATGGCCCCGGGGGTGGCGCTGGCGCAGAAGATGGGCCAGGGAGAACCGGGCGCGATCACCGCGGTGTTGTTCGGCGACGGCGCGGCCTGCGAGGGTATTTTCCACGAGTCCGTGAACCTCGCCGTGCAGTGGCAGCTCCCGCTGCTGTTCGTGTGCGAGAACAACCAGTGGCAGGCGTTCGTCCATCGGCGCGAGACCATGGCGGACGAGGCCATCGCGTCGTGGGCCCGGGGCCATGGGGTGGAGACACAGCGGGTCGACGGCAACGACGTCGACGCGGTGTTCGAAGCGACGACCCGATCGGTGGCCCGGATCCGCGCAACCGGCCAGCCGCAGTTCCTGGAGCTGGTCACCTACCGCCTGCGCGGACACGTGGAGCCGGACGACCAATCCTATGTGGATGCAGCCGAGCTGGCGTATTGGCAAGGGCGCGATCCGATTCACCTGCTGCGCGAGGCGTTGCTTGCGAGCGACCAGGTGGACGCAGCGGGCCTGGAGGCGACGCAAACCCGCGTGGAGCGGCGGATCGCCGCCGCGCTCGCGTTCGCCGAGGCGAGTCCATGGCCCGAGGCCGCCACCTTCACGGACTACGTCTACGCCTGACACCGACGCCGGAATCCAGCCCTCCGGCACCACTCGAACAAGGAGACAATGACCATGGCCCGCATGAACGCCGAAACCGCCATTCACCAGGCCCTGCGCGATGAGATGCAGCGCGACGCCCGCGTGCTTCTGATGGGAGAAGGAGTGGCCACCAAACATCCCGACCTGGTCGGCGACTTCGGCGCGGCACGGGTGCGCAATACGCCCCTGGCCGAGGCCATCATCGCCGGAAGCGCCGTGGGTGCAGCAGCCAGCGGCCTGCGCCCGGTCGTCGATATGCTGTTCGCTCCCTTTCTCGCCTATGCCATGGATGCGTTGGTCAACAGCGCGGGAAAGCTGCGCTACCTGTCCGGCGGTCAGTTCCAGTTTCCCATGGTGACCCTGGCCATGACCGGCAGCGGCTGGTGTGTCGGCGCCCAGCACAATCACAACCTCGAAGCGATGTTCGTGCACGCACCGGGCCTTCAGGTGGTAATGCCGTCCGAGCCCGCCGACTTCAACGGTCTGTTGAAAAGCGCCATCCGCAGCGACAATCCGACCGTGTTCTTCGTCGACATCGGCTTGCTGCACCAGGAGGGCGACGTGCCCGACGATCTCAGCCAAACCGTCCCGCTCGGGTGCGCCGCAGTGCGCCGCACCGGGACCGACGTGACCCTGGTCGCCTACGCCAAAACGGTGTCCGTGTGTATGCAGGCGGCGGAGCAGCTGCAGGCCGTCGGCGTCGAGGCGGAAGTGATCGACCTGCGCAGCCTCAAGCCCCTCGACGAGGACGCCGTGTTGGCGTCCCTGCGCAAAACGGGGCGCTTGATCGTTGTCCAGGAAGCCAGTGGCGTGTGCGGCATTGCGGCCGAGATCGCGGCCCTGGCCGCAACCCGGGCCTTCGGCGCGCTGCGCGCACCGGTGGCGCGCATCACCGGTCCGGACGCACCGAGCGCGTCATCCTGGGCTCTGGAGCAGGCCGCCGTCCCGCAGCCCGATGAAGTGATCCGTGCCGCCCTGGGCCTGATGCGGCACGAGAGCGCCGCGGCGCGGCGCCAACCGTCGCGGGCAGCACTTCCGAACTGAGGCGAGTGCAGGCCGGCGCAGGGTCAGCTCACTGCGCCGGGACCTCCGAGAGCTGCAACGGGCGCTCGGCGCTGAGGCGGAACCGCCCCCGACCGGTTTTCTCGATGGCCAGGAAGGCGCACCGCTCCGCGAGACGGCGTTGGAGGAGAATCAGCCGCGCCTCCAGATTGTCGGACACGTCCGGCAGCTTCAGCGTGGGATCCAGACGCAGTTCCCGGTTGGTGAACTCACTGCGCCCGGCCTCCAGGTAGTCACGCACCAGCTTGCAGAAGATCGCCCCGGCGACGCCTTTGATGAGGTAGTCGTTGTCGATGAAGACGCTGTGATCCGCCGCGAAATGCCTGATCCGCGCCGACGGGCCCTGCACCTTCGGCAACGGCCGCGGAACGGCCGTTTCCGCGTGATGCTCGGCGGAATGGGAGAGCAGCTCCATGGCCATCCCCAATTGGCCGGCGAGCACCACCAGCGCATCTTCGTCTTCGTAGCTGAAGCGCATCTGCTGCGGACTTTCCACGTAGAGCACGCCGAGTAACCGCTCGCCGTAGGTCAACGGCACGGCGAGCTGGCTACCCGATTCGGACAGCCCCGGAAAGGGGATCGCGCTCTCCAGGGCATCACTGCCCGCGCTTTTCTCGAACCCCTCGCGCACGGCACGGCTGTAGAGGTACTCCTGTGCGGCGTAGCCGAGCCGAATGGGCGTGCGCTCGCGGGCCGCGACCCCGATGACCCCTTCGCCGATGCCGACCTCCGAGCCGACGCCCGACTCCGGATAGCCGCGCGTGGCGACGGTGTACAGGCGCTCGCGGGCGGCATCGTGAATGAGCAGCATGCCGTGGTCGATCCCGCAGTGCTCGTCCAAACCCTGCAGGCAGGCATCGAACAGGCTCGCCAGATCGCCGCAGCCGGACAGCCCGGCAAGGCAGGCGCGCAGGCCCGGAAGCAGGTTCTGGCGCTCTGCGCTCGGTGCTCCGGTTCCGCCGAACACATGCTCGACGCCGAGCACTTGGTAGACGTCCGAGCCTCGCAAGCGAAACACCTTGCTCATGCCGGTATGGGAGGCAATGCCCGCGAGCTTTGCCTTCATCTTCTCGAACAGGGGACCCTCGGTCTCGGTACGAAGGTACTCGAGCTCCAACCGATAATGCGCAGCCGTCAGCGGATCGACCACCTGCACCACCGCCCTGGGGTTCTCCAGAATATTCTTGCGCGTGGTGTTGAAGAACTGGAACGTCAGGGCCACATGGGTGTCATCGACATAATGCACCTGGGACAGATATGCGACGTTCGGGACTCCCGCAGGATCGCACGTGGCGATCACCGAAGGCACCGCCCCCTCGAAGCACCGTCGCAGCTCGCCGAGGCTCGGCGTCACGGCCGCGCACCCAGTGGCTGGCCGGCCGCGGGCCCCGGAGTCTGCTCGAAGGCGGCGTTGGGGACGAACGTGACGGCGACCGCCTCGTCCTCCGCCCCGGACATGATGGCGCTGGCGAAGGGTTCCTCGAATCCGATCGCGGCGATCTCGTCGGTGAAACTTCGACCGTAGACCCGCATGAGCTCGCGGTCGCCATCTTCCAGCATGGCGATTTGCGCCTCAGCACCCTTCAGTTGCAGCGTCTCGTGAGTGGACGGACGGCTGAACACGGCCGTCACGCCGCCGCCCGCGCGCAGGTTCTGCAGCACTCGCTCCGATTGCGCCAGGGACAGGAACACCGTGACCGCACGCCGGTCGGCGGCGACCCGGCAGCCATAGGCGCGCGCCACCGAGGGCACCCGCTCTGCGCTGCAGGAGCCGACCAGAATGGACACGTGGTGGGTGAGGAAATCGACCCGCACGGAATCCAAAGGCAGGCAGTCGGGAGCGGTGGTCATTTGGCGGTCACGCACGGGCCCCACAGGCCCGCATTCGAGGACAGCACGGTAGAACCGCAGTCAGCGCCATATTGGGATCTCCGCCGTCAACGTGGGGCCGGCGATTGCCCGCAGCGACTGCGCGGAAGATTAGTCCGAGCGCCGGTCCGTGTAAATGGTACCGACGCGGCCCGCTTCGGCGCCGGCCCGCAAAGCACGGGCCGTCCTCCACCTACGACCCTGGCGCCGAGCGATGGGCTCTCGTCGCTCCCCCACTACACTGCCCCGTACGAGCCCGCCTGGATGATCGTTCCAGGCAGCGATGGGCGAAACGCAAGGCATCGGCGAGACGCACCGCCCCTGCTCGGTAAGCCCATCCGTCCGCTCCGGAAGCAAACGCTTTACAAAGCCGCAACGTTATTCCAATGGCGGGTCCTTGCCCAGCAGTGCTATACAGGCCCCTGGTGTTTCGCGCGACGTTCGTCGTCCCCAGTCGGCACTTCCAAGGAGGTCGTGTCATGCGCAAGACTCACGAGTGGCCGGTCAAGACCCGGGAACTCCACAACCACCATTTCGACTCGACCATTTGGAACGATTTCAAGTTCCGCGATGACGACATCATCATCGCCACCTACGCGAAATCCGGGACCACCTGGATGCAGCAGATCGTCGCGCAAATGGTCTTCGGCGGAGACCCGAACCTGCCAGTAGCCGAGCTCTCACCCTGGCTTGACCTGCGCGTTCCGCCCAAGGAAGTCAAATTGCCCCAAGTGGAGGCGCAGACCCATCGGCGCATTCTCAAGACCCATCTTCCCGTCGACGCCCTGGTGTTCTCGCCCAAAGCGAAATACATCTACATTGCCCGGGACGGCCGCGACGTGGTGTGGAGCATGTACAACCATCACGCGAACGCCAACGCCGCCTGGTATGCCGCCCTGAACGACACCCCCGGACGCGTAGGCCCACCGATCGAGCCGCCCCCGGCGGACACCCGCCAGTATTGGCGCGACTGGATGGACCTGGACGGGCACCCATTCTGGCCGTTTTGGGACAATATCCGCAGCTGGTGGGCAGTCCGCGGCCTCCCGAACGTGCTGCTGGTGCACTTCAACGATCTCAAGCGGGACATGCCGGGCGAGATGCGCCGCATTGCCGGGTTCCTCGACATCGCCATTGACGAGACCCGCTGGGACGACATCGTGACCTATTGCACGTTCGACTGGATGAAGCAGAACGCCACCATGAGCGTACCGCTCGGCGGCGCATTCTGGGACGGCGGCGCGGAGGTTTTCATCCACAAGGGCGTGAACGGCCGCTGGTCGCAGACGTTGTCCGCATCGGACAGCGCGGAGTACGAAATGCGGGCACTGCGCGAGCTGGGGTCCGAGTGCGCGCAGTGGCTGGCCGCGGGGCAGGTGTTGGCCGAAGTCTCGTAGCTAGAGGCGAGAACCTCTAAACCTGCGCGCCGAGCGCGAAGTCGGCGAGCTCGGAATTGAAGCTGGCCGGCAGACATTCGACGTCGTCCTGCGGCGAGGCTGGACCTGCCGCTGGTGTTGTCCAACCAAATCAATAGGTTGAACCGACGTGGTCGTCTGTGCCGCCGACGATCCACTCCCATCGGCCACGGCTGGCGTGCAACCCGGGCAACTGAGTATGCTTTCGCACTGCAAGGAGAACCTCGTGACAGCTCAAATCGACCTGCCCGGCGCCCGTGCTTCGACGGCGCAGGCCACGAATGGGCAGCCCATCGTCGCGATAACCGGACTCGACAAGACCTTCGGGTCGGGCCTGCGAGCCCTCAAGGGTATCGATCTCGAGATCCGCAAGGGCGAGATATTCGCGCTGCTCGGACCCAACGGCGCCGGCAAGACCACGCTGATCGGCATCGTGTGCGGAACCGTCAAGCCCAGCGCCGGAACGGTACGCGTGGGCGGGTACGACGTGGCCCGGGACTATCGGATCACGCGCTCCATGGTCGGACTGGTGCCCCAGGAACTGCATACGGGCATGTTTGAGACGGTGTGGGACACGGTCCAGTTCAGCCGCGGGTTATTCGGGCTTGCGCCCAACAAGGCGCATCTGGAGCGGCTGCTGCGCGACCTGTCCCTGTGGGAGAAGCGCGACGCGGAGATCATGACGCTCTCGGGCGGGATGAAGCGCCGGCTACTGATCGCCAAGGCGCTGGCCCACGAACCGAGCGTGCTGTTCCTGGACGAGCCTACCGCCGGCGTGGACGTGGAACTGCGCCGGGATATGTGGGGGCTCGTGCGCCGGCTGCAGGATTCCGGTGTCACCGTGATCCTGACCACCCACTACATCGAGGAGGCCGAGGAGATGGCGGACCGGGTGGGTGTGATCCACAAGGGCGATCTGATCCTGGTCGAGGACAAGCATGCGCTGATGAAACAGCTCGGCCAGAAGCATATGACCCTGCACCTGGACGTGCCCCTCGATGCCATTCCCCCCGCTCTGAGTGGGTGGGATTTGACTCTGAAGAACCATGGCTGTGAACTGGAGCTTACCTTCGGCGCCGGCGAGGAGCGGGAACGCATCCCGGCACTGCTGCGGCGCATCGGCGAGATCGGAATCGATTTCCGGGATCTCAATACCCGCCAGAGTTCCCTCGAGGACATTTTCGTCGACCTTGTGAGCGAACGCCGGTGACCGCCAGCCACTTCAATCTCTACGGAGTCCGGGCCATCTACCGCGCCGAGATGATCCGATTCAAACGCACCCTGTGGCAGAGCCTCGCCGCCCCCGTGCTCACTACGGTGCTGTACTTCGTCGTATTTGGCGCCGCGATCGGGGGTCGGGTCGGCGATGTGGACGGCGTCAGCTACGGTGCCTTCATCGTTCCCGGACTGATCATGCTGACGGTCTTTACGGAGAGCCTTAGCAACGCCTCCTTCGGCATCCACATGCCAAAGTTCACCGGTACTATCTACGAGCTGCTTTCGGCGCCGGTCTCGGCGGTGGAGATGGTGCTCGCCTTCGTGGGCGCGGCCGTCACCAAGTCGGTGCTGCTCGCGATGCTGATCCTGCTGACTGCAAACCTGTTCGTGTCGATCGACGTGGCGTACCCGGGGTGGATGATGTTGTATCTGGTGCTGATCGCGGTGGCGTTCAGCCTGGCGGGCTTCATCATCGGCATCGTGGCGCGGGGCTTCGAGGAGCTGCAGTTCGTTCCGTTGCTGATCATCACGCCGCTCACCTTTCTGGGCGGTGTCTTCTACTCCATTGACATGCTACCGGAGCCCTGGCGCACGGTGAGCCTGTTCAACCCGGTGGTGTACCTGATCAGCGGATTCCGCTGGACGTTCTACGGCGCCGGCGACGTGCCGCTGGCGGTGAGCCTCGCCGTAGTGGCCGGCCTGATCGGCGCTGGACTTCTCTTGGTATCGTGGATTCTCCGCACGGGTTATCGCCTGAAGACCTGATGACGCGGCAGCGAGGGGGGTGGCGGCTCGGGAATGCGAATACCCCTTCGTAGTGGCCGGGTCAGTCAGTCGCCCCGAAAGTGGCAGCGAGCACGATTCGAGCACTTGCCGCCCCTCAGATCGTGGTCTGTACGTCCCCCCGTCTGCCGCGGCGGCGGGCAAAAAAGCGCCCGCTAGGTGCGGGCGTAAAGGGGGGAAGCCATCGAGCGTGAAATGGAGGATGCCGTCAGCGCGCGTGCGTTGCCGTGAGGCCGGGATTCATGCCGGGCACGAACGGCCCACACAGCCCCCGGCCTTGCGGGCGACCACGCGCGGCCGGGGTGTCAAGCCGCGCGCCCGCTGCCGTGCCCGGGTGAACAGCCGGGCGACATAGAATGCGATTGCGTCGCTGCGCAGCTGGTGCGCGTTGTCCACATACGTCTGAACCTGCTCGGCGCTGAGCTGTTGGCCGCATGCCGGCTTGCGATATTCACTCATGGCGACCTCCATGCGTTGCGTGTGACCACTGACGCCAGTTGGAACTATAGCCTTGAAAACGCTGTATGATTAGCCAGGGCTGCGGCACATCACTTGTGACCCTCAAGCACAAATGGAGGAGGCGATGGAGCTGGCGACGCAGATGATGGTGTTCGCCCGTGCAGTGCAGGAAGGCGGCTTTTCCGCCGCGGCACGGGCGCTCGACCTGACGCCGTCCGCGGTCAGCAAGCAAATCAGCCGCCTGGAGGATCGCCTGGGGATGCGCCTGTTGAACCGCACCACCCGCCAAATCAGCCTGACCGAGGAAGGGCAGGAGTTCTACGCGCGCTGTGTACGGGTTCTGACGGAACTCGAGGACGCGGAGCAATGGATCGTGGAGAGCCGCGACTCGGTGCGCGGGACCCTGCGGGTGTCTGCGACCGTGGCGTTTGCCAAGCACCACGTCCTGCCGCTGATTCCCGAGTTCCTCGAGCGCTACCCCGACCTGCGCGTGCATCTGGACGTCACGGACCGCTTCGTCGACCTGGTGGAGGAACGGATGGACGTGGCTATCCGTTTCAGCGAGCAGATCGTGGACCCTTCCCTCATCGCCCGGCGCCTGGCGCTTAATCGCCGGGTGGTCTGCGCCGCCCCCGCCTACCTGAAGCGCCACGGCGCACCCGAGACGCCAGAGCAGCTGCTCGAGCACAATTGCCTGCGCCTCTCGACGGTTTCGAGCTTCAATGAATGGGAGTTTCAGGGCGCCGAAGGTGGCGGGGTACTGGCGGTGAAAGGCAACTTCGAGACCAACAGCGCCGACGCACTGTACCACGCGGCACTCGCCGGGGTGGGCATCGCGCGTCTGGCGACGTTTCTGGTCGCCCCCGACATCAAGGCCGGTCGCCTGGTAAGACTGCTGCCGCAGCACGAACATCAAAAGTCTTCCATCCTGGCGGTGTTCCCCAAGCGCCAGCACCTCTCGCCCAAGGTACGGGCGTTCGTGGATTTCCTGGGAGAGAAGTTCACTCCGGTGCCGCCCTGGGAGGCCGACGAGAACGGGTGACCCGAGGTTGCGGGGCGAACCGCCCCCAGGCCCCGGTGGGCGTTGAATGCGGCTCCCTTTCTCGATCCATCCCTCCTCCGCCGCTTTCGTATTCTACTTTGCAGGGGTATGTACCCCCCGCGAATCCGCAGCCGACCGGACCGTGCACCCACGCGCAGAATCACGGCGCTCGCGCCTCTCTGCGGCATCGCAATCCTCATCGCTCAGCTCGCACCGCTGGCCCACGCCCAGACCGATGCGCAGGACGAGACCGAAGCCGGTACGCTGTCGGTGGACGTCAGCGAAGCTCGGGATACCCAGATCCGCGACGCCCTGATCCGCCGCCTGAGCACCATCAAGGGCCTGGATACCATCGAAGTCGACGTCGATGCGGGGGTCGTGACGCTTCGCGGGGTCGCCGCCAGCTCGGAGGCGGCCCGGGATGCGCTCGCGCTGGCCAGACGCACCGAAGGCGTAGCCACCGTCCAGTCGGAGATCATCGAAGACTGGAGCCTCGATCGCCGCCTTCGCCCGGCGCTGGAGGAGGGTCGAGACCGGCTGCAGCACCTGGTGTCCTATCTGCCGGTGGCGGCAGTGGCGTTGGGCCTGGTGGTGCTGTTTGCGTTTCTGGCACGGCTGGTCGGTCGTTGGGACGCGCTGTATGCCCGCCTCGCGCGCACCCGCTTTGTTCAGGACCAGCTGCGTCAGGCTGCACGCGTGGTCGTGTTCGTGATCGGCGTGCTCATCGCTCTCGAACTGTTGAATGCCACAGCCCTGGTCGGCGCTGTTTTGGGTGCGGCCGGCGTCGCAGGGCTGGCCCTGGGATTCGCATTTCGCGACCTGGTGGAGAACCACATCGCCAGCGTGCTGTTGAGCGTTCGCCAACCCTTCGCACCGAATGACCACGTGGTGATCGCCAGCCACGAGGGCAAGGTCATCCGACTGACGTCCCGCGCCACCGTTCTCATGACGTTGGACGGCAATCACTTGCGCATCCCGAATGCCGATGTCTTCAAGGGGGTGATTCTCAATTACTCCCGCAACCCGCACCGCAGCTTTTCGGTCACGCTTGGAATCGGTATGAACGAGGACCTGCGGCGGGCGCAGCGTATCGGCGAGAGCGCGCTCAAAGCCATGGATGCGGTCGAGTCCGAGCCGCCGCCGGCCGCGTTCATCGAACGGATCGGCGCCTCCAGTGTGGATGTGAGCTTTGTCGGCTGGGTCGACCAGCGGCAGCACAACTTCTTCAAGGTGAAGGGCGAAGCCATTCGCCAGGTGAAGGAGGCTCTGGACGAGGGTGGGATCGATCTGCCGGACCCGATCTATCGCGTCCATGTGATGGGCGCCGCCGCCGCGGAACCGCCGCAGGAGCCAGCGCCACGGGCCGCACCCCCCCGGGAAGGCGCCGCGCCGGTCGACTTGGCGGCCGGGGATTCGGTGGACGACCAGATCGCCCGCGAACGGGCCGAAACCACGGCCGGCGATCTCCTCGATCCGCGGGCACCCAAGGAGTGAGACAATGGAGCGACAGACCGGTGCGGCGGGGTGCCGCTCGCATTTTTTCCAGGTCACGCCGCCTCGGCGGCCTCGATCGAGGCCTGCCCCAGCGGGCTGTCCAAAGGCGTGTTCGCTCTGGCGCCGCGACCGAAGCGCGCGCACGCCTCCGTCAGGCGCTCGCGGCGCTATTCGGACGGGGGCGCAGACTCCGGATAACGCGGCAGCTCCTGGTCACCGCCCGACCACCCGGCACGGGAATTCCAGAAGATATGCGCTTCGGGTTCGATCGGAATGTCGCTGTCCAGGGAGCCGGCCGGGATGACGACTGCGCCGAGCTGCGGCACCACTCTCGGGACCGGACTGCCGCAGCGCGTGCAGAATCGATTCGTGAATCGCTCGGCCTCGGGGACCTTGAAGCTGCCGATCAGGTCCTCCCCGCTCCAGTGCGCGGACACCGGCACCACCACCAGATTTGTGGCGTGCCCCGTTCCCGAGGCTTTTCGGCAGCGGCCACAATGGCAGTGATAGAAGCGCGTGGGTTCACCGGCGATTTCGTACCGCACAGCTCCGCACAGGCAGGCACCCCTGAATGTGGTCTCCATCGTCTAACGCCCCTCGTTTCACCACCATCCATTCGGCCGCGTCGGTCGAGAAGCGCAGCCGCCCAACCGCCGTGGCCTGCCCCCTACTGACCGGCGACGGGTCTGGCGCCTATCGCCAATCCGTCGTCGACCCTTTCAATTTTTCTTGTCACGATCCGGGAACGGTGGAGGGTCCCATGCACCGCCATCGAGCAACGCCTGGAGCGCAGCCGGCTCAGCGGGCTTGACCAGGTGATGATCGAAGCCGGCGGCGCGCGTGCGATCCCGGTGCTCGTCCTGTCCCCAACCGGTGAGCGCCACCAGCATGATCCCTTCTCCCCACGGTTGCTCGCGGATCCTCCGAGCCGCTTCGTAGCCGTTCATCCTCGGCATCCCGAGATCCATCAGGACAACGTCGGGTCGGTACGCCTCGGCGATCTCCAGCGCTTCCTGCCCGTCTCCCGCCGTACGCACCTCGCTGCCGAGCATTCGAACCACCGTGCTCAACGTCTCCACGGCCGCCCTGTTGTCGTCCACCACCAGCACCCGTCGTCTGGGTTTCACCGCGGAGCCGCGCAGCTCGTCGAGCTGCGGCTCCTGTGGAGCCCCTCCCATCGCAAGCGGCAGCCGGACCCTGAACTCGCTGCCCTGATTGACGCCGAGACTTTCGACCTCCACGGTACCGCCGTGCATTTCCACGAGCGACTTCACCAGTGTCAAACCAATCCCAAGCCCTGGGTATGCACGCTCCATCGGCCGGTCGATCTGGGTGAACATCTCGAAGACCCGCATTTGCATATCGAGCGGAATGCCGATGCCGTTATCTCTCACCGAGACGACGACCTGGGCGCCGCTGCGCTCCGCGGACAGTAGGATGCGTCCACCTTCCGGCGTGTACTTGGCTGCGTTGTTCAGGAGATTCGAGAACACCTGCGCCAGGCGGTTCGGATCCGCGTCCAGATACAGTGGGTCTTCCGCAACGTCGGCGGCCAGCTCGTGGCGTGCATCGTCGATGAAGGGCTTCGAAGCCTCGATCGCGCTCTGCACAACCTCCGAAAGCAAAACGCGGCACTTACGCAGATCGAGCCTACCCCGCGTCACCCTGGACACATCCAGCAGGTCGTCGACAAGTGTTATCAACTGCTGAGTCTGCCGCTCCATCGTGTCGCGAGTCCTTTCGATCATCGCGAGGTCGTCTTTGGCCAGCTTCATGACTTCCAGGCCGGTGCGGATCGGCGCCAATGGATTGCGCAGTTCGTGGGCAAGGGTCGCGAGGAACTCATCCTTGCGCCGATCGGCATCGGTCAGCCGCTCATAGAGCCGGGCGTTCTCGATTGCGACCGAGCTGATCTGTGCGAGCTGCACGATCATCGATTCATCGTCCTCGGTGAACTCCCCGTCATACTTGTCGCTGAGATGGATCAGCCCGAGGTTGCTCCCGTTCCTCCCGATGAGCGGCACCGCCAGCCAGCCGGTTGTGGGCAGATCGAAGTCTGCCGGAGCATCGGGGCATTCGTAGCCTGGATGGGACTCGAGTTGTGCCCGCGACATGCGCACGGCACGGTTGTGCCTGCACACGAGCGAGTAGAGACCGTTCTCCCCTTGCGCCAGTCGATCACTCAGCCAATCGGGGTAGTCCTTCGACCGAGACAGGGCCGTCATCGCCTGCGCCCAGTTGCCGTCGGCGACCATCGTCGTCACGCTCTGGTGAGCACCGATCAGATCCCGCGCCTCGTCGGTCACGTGCTGGACAACGGATCGGACATCATGGGCGGCAATGACCTGAGCGGCCGTGCCGGCCAATCGGCGAAGCTGCTCCGAACGCTTGAGTGCCGGGAACGACTCGGGTGAGAAACGCCCCGAACCTCCCGTCGCGCCCCCGCAGAGGCACCACCATGTCGAACGGCTCACCGGTGTCGAGTGACTGCTGCCAACGGGCGACCACCTCCGGCCGCGCCGACGGATCGACAACACTTTGCCATCGCCAACCGTACATCTGCTCGGGCGCCGTTCCGGTATATTCGTACCAGCGCCTGTTGTACCAATCGACGTGCCGTCCGGGCGTGCCGTCCACGCCAGCTGGGGGATCGACTCGGCCAAGGTGCGGAAGCGCTGCGCACTTTCGCGCAGCCGTTCCTCGGCACGTTTGCGGTCCGTGATATCGCGAAAGACGAGCACGACCCCTGTGAGCCGCCCCTCGCCATCCCGGATCGGCGCGGCGCTATCGTCGATCGGGCGCTCCGACCCGTCGCGCGCGATCAGAACCGTGTGATTCGCAAGCCCGACGATCTGCCCCAGCGCCAGGACCTTCTCGACCGGGCTGTCGACGGGCGCCCGCG
>Ga0209347_1002980_pt1 | contig 20888 bp, 15 predicted proteins | sample AutmiccommuBRH23_FD_187382 | JGI IMG/M metagenome (GOLD analysis project Ga0209347, IMG submission 187382) | Deep subsurface microbial communities from Mt. Terri, Switzerland - Autotrophic microbial communities BRH/23 (SPAdes) (version 2) | ecosystem: Environmental > Aquatic > Deep subsurface >...
CCAGCTGCCGCAGGATCATGCGCGCGGGGGGTGAAAACAGGCGCTGCATTCCGATCCGCTCCAGGAGGGTCGGCTTGTAAATGCCCGGCGGCTCCGGCCGCATGGCTTCGGCCGGCGGAAGTTTCATGGCCCGGATTACCGCGCCCAGGATACCGAGCACCGCCGCCGCGCCGCTGATCAGGAACGAGAGGAATACAACCCCCGCATCCATCCGGTAGGAAAATGCCGGAAAACGAAAATACATCGCATAGAGCCCGGTCATGCTCTTCCCGAGCCATCCCCCGGCCGCCGCGCCGATCACCAGGGCCAGCACCGTGATAAAGAGGACAAACTTCAGGTAATGGGCCCCGACCTCGTACCGGCCGTAGCCAAACGCCTTTAAGGTGGCGATCTGCTCGCGCTGCGTGTTGATAAGCCGCGAGAGGACGACATTGATGATGAAGGCGGCCACGGCGAGAAAGATGCTGGGGGTGATAACGCTCATCGACCGGAGATTTTTCATCTCGTCCGAAATAAGACGATGGGAGAGCTGGTCTTCCCGGCCGTAGGCCCCGAGCCCGCCGTATTCCCGGGTCAACCGGTCGAGCCGGCGGATGACGTCGGGCTCGGATGCGCCCCGCATGAGCGTCAGGGAGATGTTGTTAAAGGCGCCCTCCAGGTCGTAGGCGGTGGAGAGTTCCTCGTAATCCATCCAGAAGACGCCGAAGCGCTTGTCGTCCGGAAGCAGGTCCCCCGGCCGGATCTGGTAGATGTATTCCGGGGAAATCGCTACCCCGACGATCCGGAAGGTGTCGAGCCGCCCGTTGATGATCGCCCGGATCCGGGCGCCCGGTTTCAGCCCGTGCGCCTCGACAAACGGTTCGCTGGCAATCACCTCGTTCCGGCCCGGTTCGATGTACCGCCCGCTGCGCAGGTGGAGGCGGTTCAATCCGCCGCGCCCGCTTTCCGGAAGGGAAATCAGCCGCCCGGTGACCGGCTCGGCCATCCCCGGCATATCGAGAGTCACATCGACCACCACCCGGGTTTCCACACGGGAAATCCCGGGGATCTCCGCAATGCGGTCCCGGAGCGCGTTCGGCGCCCGTTTCAGGTGCGCGAAAACATGGGCGAAGCGATACCGGTCGTAATAGGCATCCCGGGCGGATTCCAAGGAGCGGTAGGTGGTGAGGGACATGATGAAAACGGCAATGCCGCACGCCATGACAAGGGCGATTGCAAAGGCCTGCCCCTTCATGCGGAAAAGGTCGCGGAAGAGTTTTCGGTTGAGGGCGGTCATGGGCGTGGGGCCTTGCTATTGTTTTTTTTGTGGACGGAGTGGACGGTGTGGACAGGGTGGACTTATGGATCCGATCGACTGTCCATTTCGTCCATGCAGTCCATGCAGTCCTGGTCCATTCCGTCTAAATTACCATTCCAGATCCTTCGGCCGGATCTTCCGTTCATTGCGCCGCACCCCGCTGATGCTTCCCCCGGAAAGGAGGATCACCCGGTCGGCCATCTCCGAGATGATAGCATTGTGGGTGATGACGGCCGTTGTCGTGCCGAGTTCCCGGTTCACCCGGTCGATGACTTCCAGCACGCGGATGCCGGTTTTGGCGTCGAGCGCGCCGGTCGGCTCATCGCACAGGAGCACGTCCGGGCGCTTGGCCACGGCCCGGGCAATGGCGATCCGCTGCTGCTCGCCGCCCGACATCTGGGAAGGGAAATGGTCCATCCGGTCGGAAAGGTCGACCAGCCGAAGGGCTTCTTCGGGTTCCATCGGATTTGCGGCAATATCGGTGACCAGCGCCACGTTTTCAAGGGCGGTAAGGCTCGGAATCAGGTTGTAGAACTGGAAGACGAAACCGACATGCTCCCGCCGGTACCGGGTGAGGGTGGTGTCATCGAAGACGGTGAGATCCTGGTCCCGGTACCGGACCGTTCCGCCGGTCGGCACATCGAGCCCCCCGATGATATTCAGAAGAGTCGATTTTCCGCTCCCGGAAGGCCCGAGCAGCACGGCGAACTCCCCGGCGAACAGATCGAGATCCACATCGTGAAGCGCGTTCACGTCGACCTCGCCCATGTGGTAGACCTTGCTTACCCCGCGCACACGGAAGACAGTGTCGCCTTCATCCCGTGAGGAATTGCCGGTCTCATGTTGGTCTTTCAATTCGCAGGCCTTTCCCGACTGGTTACAAAATCCGCTAAAGTATTTCGTATTCTGTCCCGATATATAAACATTGCCGATACCTCAAGGCAAACCCTCTTTCGGAGAAGGAGAAAATTCACTTGGGGCTTGCACGGGGCACACCCCTTTGATACAGTCCGGCCGTTTTAACTGCTGTTCGAAAACTTTGAGAAGGGAAACAATCGTTTATGTCCGACTATATAAAAGCAGTCTACACCCCGCGCGAGGAAATCGCCAACACCGTCACCCATGGCATCGGGGCGGCATTGAGCGCCGTGGCGCTGATCGTACTGATCGTTTCGTCCGCAAGGAGCGGGGACATCTGGCGGGTTATCGCCTTTTCCGTGTACGGCGGATCGCTCTTCGCCCTTTATACCGCATCCACGCTCTACCATGCCGTCACCAACGAAAAACTTAAGAAATATTTTCGGATGCTCGATCATTGCTCGATTTTCCTCCTGATCGCCGGCACCTATACCCCCGTTCTCCTCCTCGCCATGCGCGGGACGACCTGGGGATGGACCCTTTTCGCCCTGATCTGGACCATGGCCGCCTGCGGCCTGGTTTATGAACTCATTTTCCTCGGCCGTTATGAATGGATCAGCCTGGCGATTTATGGCTGCACAAGCTGGCTGGCGGTGGTCGCCATCAAACCGATGATGGCCATGGCCCCCCAGGGGCTGATGTCCTGGATGATTATCGGCGGCCTCATCTATACCTGCGGCATTATTTTTTATATCTGCAAACGGATTCCCTATCATCATGCCATCTGGCACTTGTTCGTCCTCGGCGGCAGTTCCCTCCATTTTGCGGGGTTGATGATTTACCTGGCGCCGGTGGCGTGATGGCTTTTCGCAAAGCTTGAAGAGTATTGAAATATGGTTATCCGATAAACGCCAGTGAATGGATTCCCTTCGTGAACCTCGGTCCAAAGTCCCCCTTTTGAAAGGGGGATTCAGGGGGATTTTGCGGAATTGCAACCCAAAATCCCCCCTTGCCCCCCTTTTTCAAAGGGGGGTAAAGGCAAAATCGTTTCTACTGCCTTTGCCGCATCCCTCAGCCTGTCCAAAGCCGGAACATCGTTTATAGAGCGAGCGTTCGTTTCCTGTTGCGCGGCGTTTCCGTCCCTGTTAATCTTCCGTTTCCGTTTAACTTTCTTCGGAGGATACGAACGATGGAAAACGCGTCATTTCTTCACCAGCTCATGCACCCCCGGTCGATCGCCATCGTGGGGGCGAGCAACAATCCGTCCAAGATGGGAACCATGCATGCGTTGAGCATCCTGAAGGACGGCTTCAACGGACCCCTCTACCCGATCCATCCCACTGAAAAATTCGTCCTGGGGCAGCCCGCGTTTTCATCTGTCGGCGACCTGCCGGAAGCGCCCGACCTGGTGCTGTTTGTGCTTCCCGCATGGCACCTCCCCCCCCTGTTCGAGCAATTCGGGAAAATCGGCACCAAATCCGCCATCATCATCACCGCCGGATTCAAGGAAGTCGGTGATGCGGGCGCCGCCGATGAACTGGCCCTGGTCGCCACCGCCCGGAAATACGGGATGCGGTTTATCGGCCCGAACTGCATGGGACTGATCAACCGGGCCGTCTCCCTCAACACAACGGTCACGCCCCTGATGGGACCTCCCGGGACCCTGGGGCTGGTTTCCCAGAGCGGCACTTACGTCGCCCAGACCACCGTCTACCTGGAAAAACGGGGGATCCACCTGAGCAAGGCGGTGAGCGTGGGGAACGAAGCCGATGTCAACCTGGTCGACGTGCTCGAATATCTCGGAGAAGACGAGCAGACCCGCGCCATATCGCTCTATATCGAATCGATCCGGGACGTGCCCCGGTTCCTGGCGGTGGCCTCGAAGATCACCCCGAAAAAGCCGGTGATTGCCCAGTACATCGGGGGATCGGAAGCCGGGGCCCGGGCCGGACGGAGCCACACCGGGGCCATGGCCGGAAAAAACCATCTCTATGACGGACTGTTCAAACAGGCCGGGGTCATCCGGGTCGACTCGGTGGAAGACCTTTACGGGATCGGTTGGGCGCTCGCCAACCAGCCGCCCATCCGGGGGAACCGGATCGGGATCATCACCAATTCCGGCGGACCCGGATCGGCCATTGCCGACACCCTGGAAGCCGAAGGGTGCCAGGCCCCCCCGTTTTCCGAAGCGCTGCGGGAAAAGATCCGGCCCCTGGTGCCGCCCCACGCCCCCCGCGGCAACCCGATCGATCTCACCTTTTCCATGGATATGGACGTGATGACCGATACGATTACCCGAACCGTCATGGCCAGCGGCGAGGTCGACGGAATCGTCCTCCACGGGGCCATGTCGACCGGGTTCCTGGGTGCGGTCTTCCCTCACCTGGCCGATCTTCTCCCCGGCATGACCCTGGCGGATATGATCAAACAATCCGAGAAGGATATCTCGAAGTCGGTCCGGCTCCCGTATGAAACCGGTATTCCCATGATCATTTCCGCGTTTTTCGACCGGGACGACCAGTACACCCGGGAATACGAGGACAACGGCGTGCCGGTATTTGATTCACCGGAAAAGGCGGCCCGGGCCATGGGGAAACTGGTGGCCTGGATGAAGATCCGTGACCGCGCTTCCAACCGGAAGCCCGTGATCCCGGCATCCGAGCAAGCGGCGCTGGCGATCATCGCCAAGGCGGTGGCGGAAAACCGGAAAAGCCTCGACGAATACGCCGCCAAGCAGCTGCTCAAATGCTACGGTATTCCGGTGCCGGAAGAACGGCTTGCCGCAAGCGCCGAAGAAGCGGCCGAAGCAGCCGCCGGCATCGGATTTCCCGTGGCCGTGAAGGGGTGCGATCCCCATATCCTGCACAAGACCGAGGCCGGGGTGGTTCATCTGCATATTTCCGACCGCGCGGGTGTCCTAAACGCCTTTTCCGCCATTCAGGCTGCCGCCGGCCGGCCGGTTCCGGTCCTGGTGAGCCAAATGATCGCCGGGTCTCGGGAACTGCTGGTCGGCCTCACCCATGACGATCAGTTCGGCCACTGCGTGGCCTTCGGGATCGGCGGCATTTTTACGGAAGCATTGAAAGACATCACCTACCGGGTCGCTCCCGTGAGCACCGTTGTGGCCATGGAGATGATCGACGATATCCGGACCCGCAAACTGCTCGGTCCCTATCGGGGCATGCCCGCGGTCGCCTCCGGGGTGCTGGCGGATATTATCCAGCGGATCAGCATGATTGGCGCCATTCACAAGGAAATCAAGGAAATCGACATCAACCCCCTCCTGATTTGCGGCGCAACGCCTGTTGCCGTGGATGCCCTGATCGTGCTGGCGTAATTTTATTGCTTCCTTCCCCATCAATCGGGCGGGCCGGACTTCCGGGCCGCCTGATCTTCTTTTTTATTCCGATAAAGGAATTGACTCATCCGGCGCATCATGAGAAAAAAAGAAGGCTCGTAGCCGCTGGTTCCCAAGCTCCAGCTTGGGAACCCAAGGGATAAGGAATGGATCAATTTTATACCCCCCTCATCCCGACCTTCTCCCCCCCAAAACCAGGGGGGAGAAGGAGAAAACCCCTTCGGCGCAACTCCTGTTTCTTTATCGATCAAACTGCACTGCGGGGCAAGGGCGGCCTTGGCTTCTTGCTTTTACTTCTGGCTTCTGGATTCTGGCTTCTGGCTTCTTTTTTTGATTTTGATTTTTGACTTTCGGATTTGATCTATGACAACTGTCCCCGGCCTCGGCCTGCAGGTCCTGTTCGACGGACCGGATGAAAAGCCCGAACCGACGCTGATCCTCATTGCCGATGATGATGCCGGCACCCGGTTCCTGTTGCGCACCGTGCTCCAGAATGAGGGATACGCCGTCATATCGGCCAAAAACGGCGCCGAGGCGATCGGGCGGCTTTCCGACCGGGTGGCGGCCGCCGTTCTCGACCTGATGATGCCGGACATCGATGGGCTGGAATGCCTGCGCTACATCCGGCGGCACTATCCCGATATTTCCCCCATCATGCTGACGGCCAGCGACAAGGTGGCCAATGCCGTCGAAGCTATGAAAGAAGGGGCGCTCCATTATCTGACCAAACCATTTAAAAAATCCCAGTTCCTTGCCCTGATCGAAAAAGCCGTTGCGGGATTCCACCAGGCCAGACGCCTCAAAAATGCGGAAATCAAGCTGGAAGACGCCCGGCGGAGGCAACTGCGCATGGCGGCCCAAATCCAGCAAGCCCTCCTTCTCGGCCAGCCGCCGACGGAAATGGACGGCCTCGACATCGCCCACCTGTCTATCGCCTCCCAGCAGATCGACGGGGATTTCTACGATTTTATCCGGCACAAACCCGGGATTCTCGACCTGGTAGTCGCCGATGTGATGGGAAAAGGGATCCTGGCGGCGTTTATGGGGGCGGCCCTGAAATGCGCGGTTCTCCAGGTCCTGAACGATGCCGTGCTGTCATCACCCCACCCGGGACGCCTCCCCGAACCCGAACATATCGTATCCGGCGTCCATGCCCGGATGATCCGTCAGCTGGAACAGTTCGAAACATTCGTCACCCTCTGCTACGGCCGGTTCGACATCCCCGGGAACCGATTCCATTTTGTCGACTGCGGCCATGTACGGACGATCCACTACCAATGCGCCACGCAATCGGTCTCCCTCCTCCACGGGACGAACCGGCCCCTGGGATTCCCCGATCCGATCGGTTTCCGCCGGTTCAGTACCCATTTTGGCCATGGGGACCTGTTCCTGTTTTACTCCGACGGCATTACCGACGCGGCGAATGCCGACGGGGAGCGGTATGACGAACACCGCCTGGTCCGGTACATCGAATTGCATGGCGGAGAACCACCGGGCGACCTGATCCGGGGAATCCGGCAGGATGTTGTCGATTACACCGGTACAGACGTTTTTACGGACGATTTTACCTGCATTGCCGTCCGGATCACCGGCGGGGTTGACGGAAAGCCGGTGCGCCGTTCGAAAGAACTCCGGATCGACAGCAGCCTGAACCGGCTCCGGGAGGTTCGGTATTTCGTTAAGCAATTCTGTTCGCAATGTTTTGCGGGATCGCCGGACGAACATCGGATCGGCCAGGTCCAGGTGGCGGCCAGCGAAGTCGTCGCCAATATTATCAAGCATGCCTACCGGAAGGAATCCGGTCGCCCCATAGAGATTTTCGCCCGGGCGTACGACGACTGCATCGAATTCGATTTCCTCGACCAGGGCTTGCCATTCGACCCGGCCGGCGTTCCCCAGCCGATCCTCGATGGCACCCGGGAAGACGGAATGGGCTGTTTCATCATTTCCCAGGCGGTCGACGAGGTGTCCTATTTCCAGGATGAAAGCCAAGGAAAAAATTGTGCCCGGCTCAGGATTATGCTATTTCCTACTCCAAATCCCCGGGGAACGCCCCCGGATTCCCCGGAATCCGAATAACAACCCGCTGAACAGGGATATTCCATGACAGACATCCAGGCGATCATTCTCGGAATCATACAGGGGTTGACGGAATTTCTTCCGGTCAGCAGTTCCGGCCACCTGGTGATCGGTCAGCACCTGTTCGGCCTGGCCGAACCCGAACTCCTGTTCGATGTGGCCGTTCACATCGGCACCCTGCTGGCCGTTTGCCTTTACTTTCGTATTGAAATCGCGGCCATTTTTATCGCCGTTTGCCGGTGGCCGTTCGACCGGCGGTCGAAAAACCCCGGCCCGGTGCCGATGACGCCGGAAGCACGGATGGGATTCCTGATCCTGGCCGGCTCCATCCCGACCGCCGTGATCGGTCTTCTCCTCCGCGACAAGGCCGAACTCCTCTTCTCCTCGGTTTTCCTGGTGGGATTCATGCTGATCGGCACGGGGGGATGGATGTGGTTTACCCGGCGACTGAAACCCTCCCGGTCAACCGACCGGTTTTCCTGGGGAAAGGCCTTATTGATCGGCACCATCCAGGGGGTGGCGGTTATTCCGGGGATTTCCCGGTCCGGGGCCACCATCGCCGCCGGATTATACCTCGGCCTGAACCGGGACACGGCGGCGCGGTATTCCTTTCTCCTCTCCATCCCGGCGATTGCCGGGGCGGCCCTGATCAGCCTCCGCGATTTTTCCGCGGCCGGGACCGCTTCCATGGACGTCGTCCTTATCGGCGCCACGGTGGCCAGCCTGGTGGGATACGGCGCCCTTTCCTTTCTGGTCTATATCGTCAAAAAGGGGAACCTGTACCTGTTTGCTCCCTATTGCTGGGCGGTCGGGCTGCTCTGCATTGCGCTGGCGCGGTAATGGCAAAAAGCCCATGACACACCAATCCACCGTCATCCTCGGCGTTCCCATCGATAACGTGGAACTGGACGAAACGGTCACCCGGATTTTCGAGATGGCCGACGCCTGCGACCGCGACGGGCGGCCCCGGCTCGCCGTGACCGTCCAGGCGGACATGCTGATGAACCTGCGGTTCCGGTCCCGTGATCCGGATTACCCGGTCAATACCGTCAATATCCTGGGTCAGGCCGACCTGCTGATTCCGGTCGGCGCCCCGGTATCGATGGCCGCCCGGATCCTCGGCCAACCCCTCCGGCAATCCTTTTCGGGAACCGCACTTTTCGGCAAACTTTTCAAAAAAGCCGAGGCCGAACGGAAATCCGTCTATTTTTTCGGCGGGAAAACATCGATGATCCGCCACGCGGCCGATTCGATCCGGGAGGCGTTTCCGGGCCTGACCGTTGCCGGGACACACACCGTGGAATCCGGGCGCGGCATTGCCGAACTGATGGAAGAAGCGGTTTCCCAGGCGGTGGAACGGATCAACAGTTCCGGCGCCGATCTTCTCTTTATCGACCTGAACGACCCCGCCGCGGCCGGATGGTTCGAAAAGAACCGGTTCCGCCTCTATGTTCCGCTCATCCTGGTGATCTCCGGCGTACGGGACCTGGTCCGGGCCTGCGGAAAATCCGTGCCGGGTTTGCGACGTCCCACTCTCCGAGGGAACATCGCCTTCACCCTGATCCTCCTGCCGCTGGTCCTTTACCAGAAATACCGGCAGCTTGTGTTCACTCTTTTTCACAATCCCTCCATGCTGACGGCCATCAGGAATTCGGTTTCGAAATCCGGTGGCATGGCCGTCAAAAGCATCACCATGCCCGATCCCCTCGATGCGACCATAACCGAGGATATCCGTGCCGGAATCAAACAGATGGCCGGGAAGGCCCCCAAAATCGTTCTCGATTTTTCCCGGGTAAATTTCATCGATTCTTCCGGGCTCGGGCTATTGCTCAGCCTGTGGCGGACGGCCCGGATCGAAAACCGGGAAATTTTCATCATCGGGGTTAAGCCGGCAATCCACCGGTTTTTCAAACTCAGCCGGACCCTCGATTTCTTCGGCAACCGGATATGCGAGAACCTCGATGATGTTCTGACCTTTATCCGAACCCGGGCCACCTACTCCAACTTCTATTACCTGGCGGTCATCCGCAACCGGGCGGTTGTTTATCATTTTTTCGGGGAACTCGATGCCTCGGAGATCCTCGACCTGGACATCCGGGCGCTGATGGATCCGATCGGCGCGCGTGACGTCATCTTCAACCTGACGGGGCTCACCTTTATCGACAGCGCCGGCATCCGGTTGTTTATCCGGATGCACCGCCACGTGTCGAGCCAGGGACGAAACTGTATCCTCTGCGGTCTGCAGGAAAACGTCAGCCGGATTTTTCGTATCGTTCGGCTTGACCAACTGTTCATCAGCGCCGACAATATCTTTGCCGCCGAACTCGCCCTGCGCCGGCTGCATCTCCAGCGCAACACCACCGGGCGGGAAAATCTGGAAACAGAATCCCGGGGTGGGGCAAACGGCTGAAGCGTCTGCCCGAGGAAACGTTTCGATTACGATTACGCGCACGCGCACGAAAATCTGACAACGGCAAAGGAAACGTTCATGGAAAACCTGCTCGTCACCGGCGGCTGCGGATTCATCGGCACCAATTTTATCCGGCATCTTCTTCGGGACACGGATTTTTCCGGCCGCATCATCAATGTGGACGCGCTCACCTATGCGGGAAACGCGGAAAACCTCTCCGACCTGGCGACCGATTTTCCGGGACGGTATCTTTTCGTCCGGGCCGATATCTGTGATCCGGTCATCATGGCCGAGGTATTCGATGCGCACGCGGTCGACACCGTTTGCCATTTTGCCGCCGAATCGCACGTGGATCGGTCCATTGCAGGACCCGGCGATTTCATCCGGACCAACATCGTCGGCACCTGGCAACTCCTGGAACTGGCCCGGGCGCGCATGGACCGGATATCCCTTTTCCACCACGTCAGCACCGACGAGGTTTACGGATCACTCGGGCCGGAAGGACAGTTCACGGAAACAACTCCTTTTGACCCGAGCAGCCCCTATGCCGCTTCCAAGGCATCCGCCGATCACCTGGTATCCGCCTATCACCGCACCTACGGCCTTCCGGTGACCCTGTCCAACTGCTCCAACAACTACGGCGCGTACCAGTTTCCCGAAAAACTGATCCCCCTCATGATCCTAAACGCGATCACCGGGGATCCCCTGCCGGTTTACGGCGACGGAAAGAACGTGCGGGACTGGCTCTACGTGACCGATCACTGCCGGGCGATCCTTGAAATCATGCGGTCCGGACAGCGCGGCCGCACCTACAATATCGGCGGCGCGGCGGAAAAGTCGAATATCGACGTGGTCACCCGCATCTGCGACATCATCGATGACCGGCTCCCGGCGCCGGCCGGATTCTCCTCCCGGCGGGACCTGATCACTTACATCAAGGACCGCCCCGGTCATGACCGCCGATACGCCATGGATTTTTCAAGACTCTCCGATGAACTCGGATGGCGCCCCGCCGAGTCGTTCGACACCGGACTGGAAAAAACCGTCGACTGGTACCTTTCCCATCCGGACTGGATCCGGCGGGTCCAAAGCGGAGAGTACCGGCAATGGATCGAACGGCATTACGATTACCGGCTGGCGGGGAATTAAGGGCGACCCTCCAGAGTGCGAATTGACCGGTTTCATATTCGGATATATGTTCAACCGAATACTCAGACGGATTCCCCATGAAACTGAAACAGAAAATACTGACCGGCTACGGTGTCGTTTTCGTCCTGATGGGTCTTGTCATTTTCTGGGCGATCACGAATCTCGTCTCCCTGGGGAAGGCGACCGATTCGATACTGCGTGAGAACTACCGGAGCATTCTGGCGGCCGAAAACATGGTCGACGCCCTGGAACGCCAGGACAGCGGGATACTGCTCATATTCCTGGGGGATGTCGATAATGGGATCGCCCAGTTCCGGGAAAACGAGGCAGAATTTCTGTCATGGCTGAGCCGGGCCAGCGACAACCTCACGATTCCGGGTGAAGCGGAACTCGTTCGGACGATCGCGTCCGGATATTCCGGGTATCGTCACCGGTTCTCCGCGCTTACCGACCTTCCGGGCGCCAAACTCCCTTCATCCGCTTCACGACTTTCCATCTACCGGGAATCGATCCATCCCGTTTTCACGAACGTCCGCGAAAACTGCATCCGCCTGCGTCGTCTCAATGAGGAAACCATGTACACGGCCAGTCTTCGGGCCGGGGAGGTCGCCAGGCGGGCGATCTGGTCCACGGGTCTGGTTGCGGCGGCGGCGCTATTTATCGCCGTGGTGTTTAGCCTGTTTCTCGCGGAAAGAATCGCCAGGCCGCTTCGTCGCTTTCTGGAGGCCTCCGGACGAATCTCGGCCGGTGATTACGCCACCCGGGTCCCGGAGAAGACCGGCGATGAACTGGGACTTCTGGCTGAGGGGTTCAACCGGATGGCGGAACAGCTAGGCCGGTACCATGAAATCAATATCGAACGTATTATATCGGAAAAAAACAAGGGGGCCGCGATCCTTTCCAGTATCGAGGACGGCCTGGTGGTGTTCGATACCCAACTCCGGGTGACCGGGATAAATCCGGCGGCCCGGCGGATGCTCGATCTGCCCGGGGCAGATGCCGAAACTATGCAATCTGAGGATGTGGTCCAATTGCGGCAGGTCCGCCCAATGCTCCACCAAGTCCTCGACACCGGCGCGCCGCCGGTTGTCCCCGAGGAGGAGCGGCTCATTTCCCTCCCCGAGGAAAACCCTTCCCGGCATTATGTCTATTGCGTGACAGCAATCCGGGGAAAGGAGCAGAAACCGACCGGCGTGATCCTGATGCTGAGGGATGTCACCCGGCGCCGGGAAGTCGAGCGGCTCAAGAACGAGTTCATCATGGCCGCTTCCCACGAGTTGCGCACTCCCCTGACCAGCCTGGCCATGAGCATCGATCTGCTCCGGGAACATGTCGGAGATAAGGTGGGCGGGAAGGACCAGGACCTGCTCCAGGCGGCCCACGAGGAAGTCCGGAGGATGATGGCCCTTGTCAACGACCTGCTCGACCTGGAGAAAATGGAAGCCGGGCGCATCGAAATGGATTTTGCAAGCGTTCCGGTTCCTGTACTCTTCGCCCATGTACGGACGCTCTTCAGGGGACAACTGGAAGCCCGCGACATCTCGCTCGCCTCGGAGCCGGCCGCCGATCTGCCGGAGATCCGCGCGGACGCAAATAAAATCACCTGGGTGCTGACCAACCTCATCTCAAATGCATTGCGCTACGTGAGCGACGGCGGGCATATTGATCTTATGGCGAGCCGGATCGGACCTTACGTTCACCTCTCGGTGAGAGACGACGGGATCGGAATCGCCCCGGAACACCAGTCGAAGATTTTCCAGAAGTTCGTGCAGGTAAAGGGAGAATCGTTCGGCGGATCTGGCCTGGGGCTTGCCATCTGCAAGGAGATCGTCCGCGCCCACGGAGGAACGATCTGGGTGGAGTCGGCCCAGGGGAAAGGGAGCACGTTTACCTTCACCGTTCCGGTGGCCGGGTAAAATCGAAAATGGAATCCGCCGAAATAAAAAAATCGATGTCGCTTGAAATCCTCGTCGTGGATGACGAGCCGAACATCCGCAAGACGCTTTCCTATTGCCTGACGGCCGAGGGGCACGCGGTGACCGCCGTGAGCAATACGGCCGACGCGGTCCGGGAAGCCGGCATGCACGTCTTTGACATCGCTTTCGTCGATTTGAGGCTGGGCCGGGAAAACGGGATGGAGCTGATTCCTCTGTTGCTTTCGGAATCGCCCTGGACCAAAATCGTGGTCATTACCGCCTATGCGTCGATCGAAAGCGCGGTTTCCGCCATGCGCTCCGGGGCTGTCGATTATATTGCAAAGCCCTTCACCCCGGAACAGGTGAGGCTCCTGACCCGGCGCATCGGCCGAATCCGCGAACTGGAGACCGAAATCGTCGCGCTCCGGGAAGACATGGCTCGACTCAGTCCGGAAGAACGGCTCCAGAGCCGCAACGCCGGAATGCAACGCGTAGTCGAAACGGCAAAAAAGGCCGCGTCCTCGGAAGCGATAGTCCTCCTTCGCGGAGAAAGCGGGACGGGAAAGTCGGTTTTCGCCCGGTTTATCCACAGTTGGAGTCCGCGTGCCGGCCGGCCCATTGTCGTGGTGGCCTGCCCGTCGATCCCTTCGGATCTTATCGAAAGCGAGCTTTTCGGTCATGCCCGGGGGGCTTTTACCGGGGCGGTCAGGGATTATCCCGGCCGGATCGCGGCTTGCGAAGGGGGGACCCTGTTCCTGGATGAAATCGGCGACATCCCTATGCCGGTTCAGGCAAAACTCCTCCGCTTCATCCAGGACAAGGAATACGAACGCCTTGGTGAAGCAAAACTCCGGAAGGCGGATGTGCGGATCATCGCGGCGACCAACGCCGATCTTCAAAACCGCATGGCGGAGGGACGTTTCCGTGAAGACCTGTACTACCGGCTTAATGTGATCAGCCTGACGGTGCCACCGCTGCGGCGGCGGCCGGAGGACATCATCCCGATGGCGACTGATTTTCTGGCCTGTTTCAGCCGGGCAAACCACAAATCGCTTCCCGGTTTCACGGAAGAAGCGGAAAAGGCGCTTACCGCATACACATGGCCCGGTAATGTAAGGGAACTTCGAAATGCGGTGGAACGTGCCGTAATCCTGGGAAGCGGGGAGCGGATCGATAGAATGGATCTTCCCGAGACTATCACCCCCGCCGCCGGCATACCGGTCATCGGTGATCCGGTGCCATTATCCGCTATTGAAGAGCTGCACATCCGTCGGGTTATGGCTAGGACCGCGTCCCTCCAGGAAGCCGCCGACATTCTCGGGATCGACCAGGCGACCCTGTGGCGAAGAAGGAAGACTTACGGAATTTAGGCGAAACCAGCCCCGCCCAATTTACCAGTTGATGTAAAACGTGCCCTCATGCCTTGCATTGCGCAAGGCAATCCGCGCCCGACCTTTCAATTTTCAAGACCGACTCTCCCTTTCGAATTATAAACATCCGTTTTTCATTGTGTAATTTCGATGGTCTCGTAAAAAGTCGGTTTTGATTGCAAAGTAAAAAACTCAAGATCAAGGCGTCACAAATCCCGTGTCATGTAGAGTACTTGTCGTATGTGTATGTTTACAAGGCGTAAGCCGCAAATGACGAGGGATGCAGCGCAAGCAGATATTGGACTTCCAAGGAACTTAAACGCCCCCCACCTTTAAAAACTGAAAAACCGGTGTTTTCGAGGCGGCAATTGGGACCGGTTCTTTCGGCTCACTTAGGGCCGTTTCCATGTTTTTCCAAGGTTTGCGAAGCGGCGCCCCGGAAACTCGCTTCGCTCAAACAGTCCGGGCCGCTTCCGCTTCGCTTCACCTTGAAACATTTGGAAACGTCCCTCAATGTTCGCCTTGAAAGAACCGGTCCCAAATGCCGGCCAGCGCACGTTGGGCTTCAAGGTCCAAAATCGGTTTTTTTATAGTCTGATACGGCACGATGTTTCATGACGGATCGGGGGAAAGTCGCTTCACGAGCGGATTTGAGCATTTTGCCGATTAAGGCCGGGCATCTGATCCGCGTTAAAAATTTCTCATTGTTTGAGGGCGATAGCCCGAGTTTGAGAAATTTAGTGGATCAGATGCCCGGCCCGGCAAAAGGGTCATTGAGCGAGGAAGCCGACTTTTTCCCGATCCGTCAGCCAATGAACCTGATGCTCGGTTTTTCAAAGTTCCATCCTGTAAAAACGCGGCCCAGCTGAGTTGGGAGCTTTTTACGAAGCCATCAATTCTGGCATGGCCTTTGCTTTTGTATGATTGGCGGGTGAGCATTTCACCTTGCGCATATATTAGACGGAGGGGACATGGACACGGAATATCCGGAAAAAAAGGGCGGGTCGGAATCTTCCCGGCTGAAAATTCTGGAAAAAACACTCGACGCTCTCCACAGGGACCGGGAACTTGCCGAAAGGCTCGAAAAACACAATCTCCAAGCGATGAAAATGGCGAATGAACCGAACACCGAACTCATGGCGCTTCAAAAGCGATATGAGGAGAAAGTGGCCGGGATCGACTCCGCCATAAGGAAAACGGAAAAAAAAATAGAGTCGCTTCAACTCCCGACGGACAAGGACGCAATCAGAATCCTTATCGTGGACGACGAGAAAAACATCCGGATGACGCTTTCCCAGTCGCTCGAGTCGCTCGGTCTGCCAATCGAGACGGCGGTGAACGGTGAAGAGGCATTGCGGAAACTTGAAGATGTTGAGTTCACGGTGCTTCTCCTGGATCTGAAGATGCCGGGGATAGGCGGCATGGGTGTCTTGCATGAAGTGCGGAAAAGATGGCCCGGAACGCTTGTCATCATCATTACGGCCCACGGGACCATCGATACCGCCGTCGAGGCGATGAAGCTCGGAGCTGCCGATTTCATCCGGAAACCGTTCAGTCCCGTGGAAATACGGGAATTGGTGAAACAGGTTCTCAAGAAAAAGAAGATTTGTATTTAGAAATGAAACACAACCTTTATATCGTTATCGTCGGTTGCGGCAGGCTCGGTTCGGACCTGGCAAATCGGTTGAGCAATGTGGGGCATTCCGTCGTGGTCATCGACAGAAATGAAACCACCTTCGAAGACCTGTCTCCTGGTTTCAGCGGGTTCCGGGTCATGGGTGACGCCACGCAAGTCTCCATATTAAAGGAGGCGAAGCTTAAATTGGCGGACGTCTTCTTTGCTACCACGCACGAGGACAATGTCAACCTGATGGTGGCCCAGATTGCTCAAAAAATATTCAATGTCCCGCATGTTCTCGCCCGGGTTTTCGATCCGAAGCGGGAACAGGTATTCACAAAGCTCGGGGTCGATACGATCTGTCCCACCTCTGTGGCGGCGGAAATGTTTCTCATGGCCGTTGCGAGCCGGGCGGCCCGTGGGGGAAAACAACCATGAAAGTGATTATCGTGGGTAGCGGCAAAACTCTTTATTTCCTTTGCCGGAATTTCAACGCCAAGGGGTACGAGGTGGTCATCATCAACCGGAACCGGGAGGAATGCGTTCAAATGGCGCGCCAGCTCTCCGCCACGGTGGTCTGCGGCGACGGAAGCGATTCCGCCATTCTCCAGGATGCCGGCGCCACTGAGGCGGATGCGCTGCTCGCCATAACCCCCAATGACCAGGATAACCTGATCATCTGCCAGCTGGCGTCGCTCCAGTTCCGGGTGCCGAGGGCCGTGGCCCTGGCAAATGATCCGGACAATACCGAAATATTCGAGAAACTCGGTGTATCCGCCTTTTCCACCACACAGATCGTCGGCAGCCTGATCGAGCAGAGTGCCTCCCTGGAACAAATCACCAATTTCCTTTCAGTCGGCCAGGGCCGGGTGAACGTGACCGAGATCCTTCTCGACGCCGGTTCCCCGGTTGCGGGAAAGCACCTGAAGGAGATCGACCTTCCTGAAAACGCCCTTGTGGCGGTTGTCATACGGGACAACCGGCCAATTGTTCCCCGCGGCGGCCAGCAGCTGCTGGCCGATGACCGGGTCGTGCTGATCACTCTGCCGGAGAACCACGGGCCCGTACTGAAGGTGTTCACGGGGGAGAGATAGGGAGCTGGGTGTTGAGGAAAAAGGAAGAGCTGAAACAACGCTACGGCGCGATGCTGTCGTTTACGGGTGAAATCCTCGCACTTGCCGGCGTGCTGATGCTCTCGCCGCTGCTGATGCTCCCCTTTTATCCGAATGAGGCGGGAGACGCCTGGGCGTTTGTTATCCCGGCCGTCTTTCTCGGCGCCATCGGGCTGATCCTTTGGCGGTCCTTCCGGTTTTCCCGCATGGAGATTTCGATCCAGGAAGGGGGGGTAATCGTCCTGGTCAGCTGGACCGCCGTCATTTTCTTTTCGGCATTGCCGTTACGCCTGGTGGCGGGACTCGATCTCTCCAGGGCACTGTTTGAATCGGTAAGCGCCTGGACCACCACCGGACTTTCCGTCGTCGATGTGACACAGGCCGGAAAGATGGCCCTGTTCTGGCGAAGCGTAATGCAGCTCGCAGGGGGAGCGGGACTGGCCATCATCATGATGTCGGCCATTGTGGGGCGCACGGGTATCGGGATTTCCAGCGCGGAAGGGAGGAACGAGCAGCTGGTTCCCCACGTGCGCCAGTCGGCCCGGCTGGTGCTGATCATTTACACCTGTTATGCCGTGGCCGGGACCCTTGCCTATATTCCGGCCGGAATGTCCCCCTTTGATGCCGTCAACCATGCGTTTGCCGCCGTCTCCACCGGGGGGTTCTCCACGCGGGTGGAAAGTATCGGCTACTGGGATTCGGCGGCCGTCGAGGCGGTGACGATCCCCCTGATGCTCCTCGGCAATCTGAGCTTCGTGACGGCCTGGTTCGTCTGGCGGGGAAAGTTCCTTCCGGTCGTCCGCAACGGCGAGGTCCGCCTGCTTGCCGTACTGATCCCGCTGTCGGTGGCCACTTTATTTCTGTTTACCAGCCGGACGCTTTATCCCCAGGTGGGCAAATCCCTGCGCGTCGCGATTTTCGAGACGGTCACGGCCATTACCACCACCGGCTTTTCCACCGTCGGCTATGGAAACTGGAACTCCTTCGGGATTCTCCTTCTGACCCTGCTGATGCTGATCGGAGGGGGGACCTGCTCGACGGCGGGAGGCATCAAGCAGTTCCGCGTTCATCTATTCTGGAAGCTGCTGATATGGGAAATCCGTCGTTCCCTTCTTCCACGCACCGCCGTCATGGAACGCCCCCTCTGGGAAGGCGACCGGCGGATCTTCGTCGATGACGCCCGGGTGCGCCAGACGGCTGTTTTCATCTTTCTGTACCTGACCGCCTATTTTTTTGGCGTCATGCTCCTTTGCGCCTGCGGCTTCAGTGTGCGGGATGCCCTTTTCGAGTTCGCCTCGGCCATCGGCACGGTAGGACTTTCGGTAGGCGTCACTTCCGCCGGCATGCCCGACGTAGCCCTCTGGGCCGAGACGCTTGCCATGTTCCTCGGCCGCCTTGAATTCATGGTGGTGATCGTCAGCATACTCAAACTGGGCCGGGACATCCGGCGGACCATTGCCTGAAAATTCGTGCCCTGCTACCGTTTTAACTATTTGTTACCAAAGGGAAAGCTTTCACTAACCTATTAGGATAATCAGAAAACACTATTTTGGCATTTGCCTAAATGACCATTTTATTGTATAAGCAGAAAATAGTTTATCCGGGCGGTTCGCAGATCCATCTTCCGCAGTGACGCATCCCTCATTTCAGCGCCAGTATAAGAACGCAGTACATCGTTTGGCACCATCTTGAACCAGAGTGGTATAATGCCCGGTTTCGTGATCCGTCGGGCAGAGTTTAACCTCAATCATATCGGGCATATGAACGGATTCTATCCTCGGGGTAGTCTCCCGGCATAACCGTGTCCGATACCGGAAAAGGAGGCTGATAATGAAAAAAGAACTGGAAACCATCAGGAAAATCGTACTGGATGCGGCTGACAAAGCGCGCCGGGAAACCCAAAGCGAACCGGAACCCGAAACCCCCACAAAGCCGTCCTGGCCGATTGACTGCACGGTCGGCCCGGGGCTCGAAGGGGCCATCGCCTGTGAGAGCCGGGTCGGTTCGTCAACGGGGCAAAGGGATGGCTGGTATACCGGGGGTACGACATATTCGACCTGGCCGCGAACGCCACGTACGAGGAAGTCTGTTTCCTTCTCCTTAACGGTCATCTGCCCGGGCCGGCCGAACTGGCCGAATACAAGGTGAAACTGTTCAACTACATGCACCTGAACACCACCTTGCGGCTCCTCATGGGGTTCAACGTGGAAGAGATGAGCGCCATGGCCGCCCTGCGGCTGGGGACGAACATGATGCGCCAGGAATTCACGGACCTGGACAAGGAGCACGCCCGCCCCAAGATCCGGACGGCCATGGGTGCGGATGAGGATTCCATTCCCATGGAAACCGTGCCCCGGGGCGACAAGCATGCCACGTTCGAATTTAAAATCAAAAATGACAAACGGCTTCAGGCGAACGTCAAAAAACGCGATCTGGCCCGGCAGAACACCATCGAGGCCTGCTATCACCTGATCGCCGGGGTCTCCACCATCATCGGGGCGGTTTCCAGAATCCATCACGGCCGGCTTCCCATCGAGCCGGACCCGAACCTGAGCCATGCCGCCAACCTGCTCTACATGATCACCGGCAAGAAACCGGACCCGGTACAGGAGCGGATCATGGATATCGCCCTGATCCTGCACGCGGATCACGGCATGAACGCCAGCACGTTCGCTACCCTGGTGGTCGCCTCCACCCTGGCCGATATCTATTTTGCCGTCGGATCGGGAATTTCCGCCCTCAGCGGACCGCTTCACGGCGGTGCCAACGAGGCCGTTATCAAGGACCTCAAAGCAATCGGCTCGGCGGACAATGTGAATGCCTGGCTGGAAAAGAAACTGGAACGGAAAGGAAAAATCAGCGGGTTCGGCCACCGGGTCTACAAGGCATACGATCCCCGCGCCCGGGTCCTGGGGCCGCTGGCCAAGTACCTGGTCAAAAAGGACGCGACCTACAAACCGCTTTTTGATGTGGCCCTGAAGCTGGAGCAGGGAGTTGCGAATTCACGTCTGTCGAGGGACAAGCTGATCTTTCCCAATGTCGATTTTTATTCCGGGCTGGTCTACAGCTGCATGGGATTGGATGACGAGCTGTTCACGCCATTGTTTGCCGCGAGCCGGGTGGCGGGCTGGACGGCCCGGGCATTGGAATACATCGAGAATAACCGGATTTTCCGCCCCCGGGCGGTTTACGTGGGCGAATTCAACAAGCAGTATGTACCGGTGGAAGAACGGGAAAATGTCGTGAACTGACGGATTATGCCTTTATCGTTCGCGTGCGCGTAATCGTAATCGGATTTTGAAGTGCCGATTACGCGTACGATTACGCGCACGCGCACGAGTTTTAAAATATGAGTTCATGGAAGGTTCTTACGCGTTTCGCATCACACCCGCACGAACCATCCCACCGGCCGCCGCAGGCTGACCGGTTCGGGGTATGTGGCGAGATATCCCACCCGCAGGAGGAACTGGGGGACCATTTCCGGCGGGTGGTTCATGGCAATCACGTTTCGCCCTTCTTCTTCTTCCAAAAACTGGGACATGGGGTGGATTGCGATTTTCTTTTCCCGGGCCAGCAGCGCCATCCGCTCGAACTTCCGTCCCGTGTCGACAATGTCGGAGATTGAATTTCCCGGACTGGTAATGATCAGCCAACCGGCCCCTTCACCCGCCAGTTTTGCCGTCAGATCCACCCCCTTTTGCCGGAAATTAGTTTTCATGAA
>Ga0209347_1002981_pt1 | contig 20878 bp, 18 predicted proteins | sample AutmiccommuBRH23_FD_187382 | JGI IMG/M metagenome (GOLD analysis project Ga0209347, IMG submission 187382) | Deep subsurface microbial communities from Mt. Terri, Switzerland - Autotrophic microbial communities BRH/23 (SPAdes) (version 2) | ecosystem: Environmental > Aquatic > Deep subsurface >...
CATCCAACAACGGTTTCGCGAGGATCTGTATTATCGGCTGAATGTGCTGAGACTGCGCCTCTCTCCATTGCGGCTGCGGAAAGAGGATATTCCCCTGCTAATCGGCAAGTTTCTTTCTGAATTACGCGGTGACTTGAAGCAGGACGAAATTCTTGCAATTTCCAGACATCCCATGTTTAGCGCGCACGATTGGCCCGGCAATGTGCGGGAGTTAAAGAACATGGTGGAAAGGTTTGCCGTGTTGTATGCGAAAGGGACCGGCTTTTCCGAATTGCTAACATCTCTGTTCCAAGATCAAACCGTCGAAAGGTCTGCCTGCAGCGAACGGAGTGAATTAAACCGTATATTGAAGGAGGTTCGGGGAAACAAGACGGAAGCAGCCAAAAGGTTGGGCATCGGCCGCACTACTCTCTGGAGAAAACTAAGAAATGATCAGAGCGGTTGACAGAAACGTTAGCGAAACGCAATGGAACAACTCGGAACAGTAGAGAAACATTGTTGTTTCTCCGGCTTGAGAGACAAAGAGACAAAATGCCTTCTTTCGGCATCTTGTCTCTTTTCTTTATTTGGCATGATTTTTGCGTATCTATATAATCTGAAATTAAAGAAAGGAGGCAGCTCAGATGGGAATGACAATCACGGAAAAGATTTTGGCCGACCATGCCGGGAAAGCCCAGGTGCAACCGGGTGAGTTGGTCAACGGGAAACTGGATGTCGTGCTGGCCAACGACATAACCGCTCCGATTGCTGTTTCTGAACTAAAAAAGATGGGTTATAATCAGGTCTACGACAACAAGCGGGTCATGTTTGTCATGGATCACTTCGCTCCCAACGCCAATTTAAAGGCGGCCCAGCAATGCAAGGTTTGCCGGGATTTCGCCCGCAGCAGCGGGTTGGAGCATTTCTATGACGTGGGCAATATGGGCATTGAACACGCCTTGTTGCCAGAACAGGGTTTGGTCGTGCCTGGTGATGTGGTGATCGGGGGAGATTCCCATACCTGCACGTACGGGGGGCTGGGAGCTTTCGCCACCGGGGTGGGGAGCACCGATGTCGCCGCCGGTATGGCTTTGGGACAGTTGTGGCTCAAGGTGCCGGGGAGCATCAAGTTTGTTTATCGGGGAAAGCTGCCCCGCTTTATCACGGGCAAAGATTTGATTCTCTATACCATTGGTCGCATCGGAGTCGATGGAGCTCTTTATAAAGCGATGGAATTCACGGGCGAGGCCATCAGCCAGCTGGCCATGGACGGACGCTTTACCATGTGCAACATGGCCATCGAGGCAGGGGCGAAAAATGGTATCGTTCCCCCCGATGAACAAACTGAAAACTATGTCAAAAGCCGGGCTAAACGACCCTGGCGCTTCTGGCACAGCGATGCCGATGCCAGATATGAAGCGGTTTTTGAGTACGATGTGACGGATCTGGAACCCCAGGTGGCCTTTCCCCATCTGCCCTCAAACAGCAAAAATGTCAGTGAAGGAATTAATGTCAGTATTGATCAGGTGATTATCGGCTCCTGCACCAACGGCAGGTTGGAAGATCTGCGCTTGGCGGCAGAGCTTCTCAGAGGGAAGAAAGCGCACCCCTACGTCCGTACGGTGATCATTCCCGCCACCCAGGAGATATATCGGCAAGCCATGCGGGAAGGGTTGATCGAGATTTTCATCGAAGCGGGAGCGGCGGTCTCGACGCCTACCTGCGGACCATGCTTTGGCGGGCACATGGGGATTCTGGCTGAGGGGGAACGTTGTGTTTCCACGACCAACCGTAATTTCGTCGGACGGATGGGGCATGCTTCCTCCGAGGTTTATTTGGCCAGTCCTGCGGTGGCTGCTGCCTCAGCCATCAAGGGAAGAATAGCAAGTCCGTGGGAGGTGGTTTAATGGCAGGCAAGGCTTTTGTTTTTGGTGACAATCTGGACACGGATATCATTGTACCGGGTCAGTACCTGACCCTTTCGACACCCGAGGAGCTTGCCAAAGTCTGCATGGCAGGATTGGAGGAAGGATTTGCAGCCAGGATTGGCCGGGGTGATGCTTTTGTCGCCGGCAGGAATTTTGGCTGCGGAAGCTCAAGGGAACATGCTCCCATCAGTATTAAGGCGGCTGGGGTAAGTTGCGTGATGGCGGAGAGCTTTGCCCGCATCTTTTACCGCAATGCCATCAATATCGGGCTTCCTGTTCTGGAGTCCAGGGAGGCAGCAGAATCCATCAAAGAAGGGGACGAGGTTGCGGTGGATCTCCAGCGAGGTATTATTCAGAATCTGACGCGAGGAGAAAGTTATTCGTTTGCCCCTTTCCCTCCGTTTATGCTGGAGATTATGGGAGCAGGCGGCATGGTCGGTTTTGTCAGAAATAAGAAAGAAACAGAATAAAAGAGAGGAGGTTTAAAATGAGCTTAACCGCTATAATTATTGCAGCCATTATCGCATCCGTTGCTCTGGGTTATTATTTCAGCATCAATATTGGGCTTTTTGCCATCGGTTTTGGCTATTTGATCGGGGCCTTTATGATGGGTCTAAAGGTCAAAGAGATTGTTAGCATGTGGCCGACTAATTTATTTTTCTTAATCATGTCGATTACTTTCTTCTATGGCTTTGCCGTGGCCAACGGAACCCTTGAACAAATCGCGCGCAAGACGGTCTTTGCCGCCAGAAGATTTCCCTTCTTAGTGCCTATTGCTCTTTATCTTTTGGCGGTAGTCATGTCCGGGATCGGCCCCGGTCCCTATGCTGTCTTTGTTTTCCTGTCTCCTCTGGTGATGGCCATTGCCGCGGAGACGGGCATGAGCCGCCTGCTGGGTGCTGTTATTGTCGTTGGCGGCGGGGTGGCGGGAGGATTCACCCAACTGAGTATTGGCGGTGGAATTACCAAAGGGTTAATAGAGAAGGCGGGTTATGTGGCCCAGGCAGAAGTCTTCACTTACTCTGTATTTTGGAACTCCCTTTTCGCGGAAACCATCGTCTTTGTCCTGGCTTATTTATTGCTGGGCGGGTATAAAATCAAGCCGGTTAAAATGGATACCCCCCCTGCTTTTACCCGGGCACAGAGAATAAACATGGTTTTGATTGTCGGTGCTCTGGCGGCTGTCGTACTACCATCAACCCTGGCTTCCTTCTTCCCCCAAATTGCTGTGCTAACCATGCTGAAAAATCAGTTGGATGTTACTTTTGTTTCCGTGATTGCTGCTGTTTTAGCTCTGCTCTTTAAGGTCGGGAGCGAAAAAGAGGCCCTGAGCAAGGTGCCTTGGAGCACGATTATTCTCCTATGCGGGATGGGAGTCTTGATAGAAGTGGCTGTCAAAGCGGGTACTATTAAAGAGTTGGCCGCCTGGATGGCCGGCAATGTATCCCTAGGAAGCGCTCCCATTGTTTTGGCTCTGGTGGCTGCTGTTATGAGTTTTTTTTCCAGCACCATGGGGGTAGTCATGCCCACCCTTTATCCCATTGTCCCCGGTATTGCGACATCAGTTGGGGCAAACCCGGCTGTCTTGTTCTCCATCATCACGGTCGCCGCAGCCTTTACCGGTTTTTCTCCTTTCTCTTCCGGCGGAGCTTTGGCCCTAACGGGAGTAACGGACGAAAAGGAGCGCAAAAAACTGTTTACACAGCTCTTATTCTTGCCTTTCGGGGCCGGAGTGCTGGCTTTAATCATGGTAGCTACCGGTCTTATTCGTTAATTTTAAAATTGCAGGAGGATATTATTCTATGAAAGCTAAGAGTTTACGTGAATTGCTTAACCAACCGGGAATTATCCGCGCGCCCGGGGCTTATGATGCCTGGTCGGCACGCCTGGTAGAAATGGCAGGTTTTCCGGCGGTCTATATGACCGGGTACGGAGCTTCGGCCAGTGTGCTGGGCCAGCCGGATATAGGGTTTATGTCGATGACTGAAATGGCAATCCAGGCCAAAAACATGGCCTGGGCTCTCGAAGTTCCCTTGATTGCCGATGCTGACACGGGTTATGGCGGAGTGTTGAACGTGATGCGCACCGTGCGGGAGTACGAACGGGCCGGAATTGCTGCGATTCAACTGGAAGACCAGGTCTTCCCCAAGCGCTGCGGTCACATGGAGGGCAAACAGCTTATTCCCCGGGAAGATATGGTGGCCAAAATCAAGGCTGCAGTGCAGGCCAGGCATTCGGAGGACTTTGTCATTATAGCCAGAACCGATGCCAGGGCGGTAGACGGTTTTGCGGAGGGTATCAGGCGTGCCCAATCCTACGCCGAAGCGGGAGCGGATGTGATTTTCTTTGAGGCTCCTCAGTCGGTGGACGAGATGAAGGAAGTAGCCAAAACCATTAAGAAGCCGTTGCTGGCCAATATGGTGGAGAAAGGAAAAACTCCTTTTCTCACCGCGGGAGAATTGGAGCAAATCGGTTATAAAATTGTCATTTACCCGGTTTCCACTTTATATGCGGCTACCAAAGCCATGACAGACCTGTTGGAACAGTTGAAGCAAGACGATACTACGGTTAATTCCTTGAGCAAGATGGTGGAATTCCCGCAGTTTAATGACTTGGTCGGAGTCGCCCGGATGCGGGCTTTGGAAAAGACCTTTTTGGAATAACAGTCTGGCCGCTAATCAGTAAGGTTTCCGGGCAAAGCAGGTTTTCGTGCGCCATAACTTGTTGTCATTCTCATGTGGTAGGAAACAATGGGTTATGGCGCATCGACGCTTATATTTTACTAGTCAGAAAGTATAACTTTCAGTTACATACTTTCTGGAAGCATAAGTGCAACTAAGGCTGCCACCGGCACCTGAAGGCTTGGCGCCAGCCAAGTTTTCTTTAAGGAGCAAATTTTTTTAAGAACAAAATTCAGATAAGTCAAAAAAATCTATTTTTAGGAGGTAAAAAAAGTGTACAGAGTAGCGATTGACGTGGGTGGTACTTTTACAGATGTGGTGCTGCAGGATGAAAAAAGCGGGAAGATTTATGTCGCCAAGACATCGTCAACCCCAAAGGATCAATCGATCGGCTTAATGAACGGCATCCAAAAGATATGTGAACAGGTTGGCATTTCCACTGAAGAGATTAGGGGCATCATCCACGGGATGACGGTGGCCACCAACGCTGTTCTGGAAAACAAGGGAGCGCGGGTGGGGTTGATCACAACAGCAGGATTCGAGCATATTCTGCATGTGGCACGCTCCTGGACGCCACCGCCTGTGAGCGCTTGGATGGCTTTCCAGAAACCGGAACCTCTGGCTGATCTGGAATTGACACGGGGAGCTAAAGAACGCATGAATGCCAAGGGAGAGGTTTTAGTTCCGCTGGATGAAGAAGCGGTGCGCCAGGATATTGTGGAACTATATGCCAAAGGGGTTGAATCTCTTACCGTCAGTTTGTTGCATTCTTATGCGAACCCGGAACACGAAAAGCGGATCAGGAACATTGCCCAGGAGGTTAATCCTGATATTCCTGTGTCCATCTCCTATGATATTTTGCCCGAGTTCCGCGAGTATGAGAGGACTCTGACTACCGTTATGAATGCTTACGTACGTCCGGTGATGCAGCGTTATCTGAAAAACCTGGAAAACAAGGTTAAGCAAAATGGATTTTCGCCCCGCATCAGCATCGTCCGTTCCGACGGCGGCTTAATGAGTGTGGACGCTGCGTCTTCCAACCCGGTAAATACAATGCTCTCGGGTCCTTCCGGCGGGGTGACCGCTTCGGCTTTGATCGGACGCCAGACCGGCAATCTCAATGTGATTTCTTTCGATATGGGAGGCACCTCAACCGATGTCGCGCTCACGTTAAATGGCGAGCCGCGTGTTTCGCGCGAGACCAAAGTGGGTGTTTTTCCGGTAAAAGCTCCTTCACTGGAAGTTGTCAGCATCGGGGCGGGCGGAGGTTCGATCGCCCACGTACCCATTACAGGGGCTTTGCGGGTAGGCCCTCAGAGCGCGGGGGCTGATCCGGGACCGGCGTGTTACGGCAGAGGAGGAAACGAGGCAGCGGTGACCGATGCCAACCTGGTGTTAGGCTATTTGCCCCGGAAACTGGCCGGCGGGGAACTTGAACTGGACCTGGAGAAAGCTAAGGAAGCCGTGCAAAAGATAGCAGACAGATTGAACATCGGTTTATATCAGGCTGCTCAAGGAATACACTCCATTGTCAATGAAAATATGCTGGGCGGCCTCAGGGTAGTATCCGTAGAAAAGGGCTATGATCCAAGAAATTGCGCTTTGCTGGCTCTCGGTGGTGCCGGGCCCATTCATGCCAATAGCCTGGGTATACTTTCCGGAGCCTTCCCGGTCATCGTTCCGCCAACTCCGGGGGTTCTGTCGGCACTGGGATTTTTGCAAACCAATGTGCGCAATGAATTCTCCCGAACTTTAATTGATGTCTTAAGCAATGTGCAAGCGGATTACCTAGTGGAAGAATTAGAAAAGGTAGGAAAAAGAGCTGGGGATTGGCTGGTTGAGGAAAGAATCGAGGCGGATAAACAACAGATCGGCTATGAAGTGGATGCTAGGTATTTCCGCCAGGGCTTTGAGATCCCGATTCGCATTGAGTTGTCCGAATTGAAAGAAAAGGGTGCTGATATTATCGGTCAGCGCTTTGGGGCGGTTCACGAACAATTATATGGTTTTAAAATGGACATTGATGTGGAGATCGTGAACCTACGTGCTGTCGCCACCGGTCTGGCTCCCCATGTCGAGCTGCCGCGCAAGGCCAAGGGAGGAACTGCTGCCGACAGGGCAGTGATTGACGCCGGGCATGAAGCGTACTTTGACGGGGAGTTTTGTAAAACACCGATTTATGACCGTTTGCTTTTGGAACCGGGAAATATGATCCCGGGACCGGCCATTGTGGTGCAAAGTGACGCGACAACCCTTATTTTGCCGGGTTTCAAGGGCGAAGTAGATGAATACATGAATATTTTAATTGACCGGGAGGGTAAATAAATGAAGTCATTGTCACAACAAATTAAATTGGATTCCATTACAGTTGACATTATGGAAAATGCCTTAAAAAACGTGAAAGAAGAAATGGAAGCCACTTTGTTCAGAGCGGCGATGTCCCCTGTAATCCGGGAACAGCATGACGCCTTTCCCATGATCACCAGTCCGGAAGGGAAAATGGTCGTTGGAAATTTCGGTTCTGCGGTGATGGATGTCGTCCAGAGGTTTGGGGAAGGTCTTGTTGAGGGGGATGTCATATTATTGAGCGATCCATACAGCTGCAACGGATCGATTTCTCATATCAATGACATGATGATTATTTTACCCATCTATCATGAACATACGGTGGTCGGGTATGCTTCGATGTTTGGCCACCTTATGGATGTTGGCGGGCCCGAGCCGGCCAGTTTGCCGGTTACGGCTCAAACTATATTTGGTGAGGGTACCCGCATACCTCCGGTAAAGCTGTATGAAGCAGGCAAGCTTAACAGTACCGTTGTCCAGATTATCCAGGCCAACACCAGAACCCCTATCGAAAACTATAGCGATATCATGGCCCTTGTTGCGGGCTGCCGGATTGCTCAAAAAAGGGTTGTGGAATTGTGCGAGCGCTTTGGCCGGGAGACTTATTTGGCGGCTTTGAAAGCTTTGCTCGATCGGACTAACCAAATGATGAGGCAGTTGCTTGTTAAATTTCTCCCTACCCAACCGGTGAACTTTGAAGATTATATTGACGATGACGGACTGGGCAACGGGCCGTTTAAAATGAAGCTCAGCATATGGCGTCAGGACGACCACGGGTATTTCGACTGGACAGGAACGGATCCCCAGTCTCCTGGCCCGATCAATTATTATTTAAGCGATAACATGTTTAAAATGTTTATCGGAGCCTTCCTGATCAATGCCTTTGACCCGGCCATCATGTTTAATGACGGTTTTTATGACGTACTGCATGTCATTACGCCTGAAGGGAGCCTGGTGCGGCCCAACTTTCCTTCTGCCTTAGGTTGTCGCACCCACGTTTTGAGCCGGCTGTTTGATGTGTTAAGCGGTGCCCTGGCGATCAATTCACCGGCCAGCAGCCCGGCGGCCGGGTATGGAACCAGTCCTTATTTCATTTATTCCGGAAATGACGAAAAAGGACGCTATTTCCATCTTATGGAGGTCCAATACGGAGGACTGCCGGGACGGCCAAACGGGGACGGATTTGACGGTCATTCCTGGTGGCCGGGCTTCGAAAATATTCCGACAGAATACTTGGAAACTTATTACCCGTTGCTGGTTGAATTTTACCGTACCGGCAAGGATTCGGGCGGTGCCGGTTACAACCGTGGCGGGAATTGCAACGAAAAGCTCAATACATGTTTGACCGATGGCAAGGTTTCCATTCACGACGACCGGGCCAAAATCCATCCCTGGGGAATCAATGGAGGAAAATACGGTTCTTGTTCCCGCAAAGTTCTCATACGCACAGACGGGACCAGAACCGAACTGGGATCTAAAGTGGATGGCATCACCGTGCAAAAAGGAGATCAAATACTGTTTATCACCGGCGGCAGCGGCGGCTGGGGAGACCCGTTCAACCGAGAATTCGAGCGCGTGCTGAAAGATGTGCGCAGAGGGTTGGTATCGGTCGAAAAGGCTGAAACTGAGTATGGCGTGATTATAAACCAAGCGGAAATGGAGGTTGACAGAGAAGCTTCGAATGCCTTAAGGGAAAAAATGAGAAAAGAGCGTGGCCCCGTCGAGGAGTTTGATTTTGGCCCAAGCTACTACGAAGCGTGAGTGATTAAGGAAAAAGATGAGGGACTGTGCGTAAGGAGTGAGTTAGCTTGGCTGAATTAAACTATGGCAGTGGATTTTCCGGAGCAATCGGTTTCGGCCAAAAACCGGTTGTGCTGGTTATTGATTTTATTAATGCTTTCACCAATCCGGCTTCACCCCTGGGTGCCGATTTTACTCAGGAAGTGGAAGCCACTCGCCGACTTCTGGAAGCCGCCCGCTCAAAAAAGGCGACTGTTGTCTTTACAACAGTCGCCTACGAACCGGGCTATCAGGATGCCGGCTTCTTCATCCGTAAGGTGCCCGCTTTACGTGTACTGAAAATCGGTTCTGAAGAAGTAAAAGTAGATCCCCGCCTGGATCCTCAGTATGGGGAACATGTGGTCATCAAGAAATACGCCAGTGCTTTTTTTGGCACAAACCTAGCGTCCCTGCTGACGGGACAGGGGGTTGACACCGCTATCATAACGGGGTGTACAACCAGCGGCTGTGTCCGGGCTTCTGCCGTTGACTCCCTGCAGTATGGCTTTCGGACCATCATTCCTCAGGAATGTGTCGGAGACAGGGCCCAGGGGCCGCACCAGGCAAACTTGTTTGACCTGCGGAGCAAGTACGCGGATATTGTTTCCCTCCAAGATGTTTTACTTTACTTGGAACAATTGGGCTGAACATTGAGGAGATACCCGCCGAGGCTAGAAAGTTCAAAAAAAATGCATGGGGGAATATGGAATGTCAATCCAAGAACTTTATAGACAAAAGCTTGTTCATCCCGAAGAAGCTATCAAGCAGGTGCATAATGGGGATCTTATCATGATTCCGACAGGGGTGGGGGAGCCTCCCACCCTGCTAACTACATTATCCGATCATAGGCGGGAGTTCCACGACGTTAAAACAGCACAAATCCTGCCGTTGCGCGCCTATGGCTATTTCGACCGCGAGACGGTTGAACATGTCCGGCATGTGGCTCTGTTTTTTGGTTCCCCTTCACGTCAGGGAGGACAGGAAGGTTGGACGGATTACATCCCCAATTATTTTTCTGAGATTCCAGACCTGATCACACGCAAGCTAATTCCTGCTGATGTCGTCTTCACCTTGGCCTCCCCGATGGATCAGCACGGATATTTCGCGGTCAGCTTAGCTGCGGATTATACGATGGCGGCCATAGCCAGAGCGAGAGCAGTGGTGCTGGAAGTCAATCCGAATGTTCCTTTCGCCTATGGCAACTGTCATGTCCACATTTCCAAGGTCGCAGCGCTCGTTGAAAGCAGTGAACCTATTTTAGAAGTAGGTTTACCTAAGATCGGGCCGGTGCAAGAAGCGATTGGGCGATATGTGGCCGACTTGATTGAAGATGGTTCAACGCTGCAAATTGGCTACGGAGGGATTCCCGATGCGGTTGTCATGCAGTTGACACATAAGCATGATTTAGGTATTCATACTGAGATGTTGGGTGATGGCATCCTCACGCTCATTGAGAGCGGAGCCGTCACGAATAAAAAGAAGAACTATCACCCGGGAAAATTGCTTGCCACCTTTGCTCTCGGATCTAAGAAGCTCTATCAGTTTATGGATCGAAACCCTTCGCTGGAAATGCATCCGGTAGATTTCACCAATGACCCGTTTTTAGCCGGGCAAAACGATAAGCTGATTACGATCAATGCGACTATGCAGGTCGATTTTCTAGGACAATGCGGCTCAGAAAGCCTCGGAATGCTACCTTATTCCGCCACGGGAGGACAGGTTGATTTCGTGCGTGCGGGGAACCGTTCGCAAGGCGGCAAATCCTTTATTGTCTTACCCTCGACAGCCAAGAATGGTACAATCTCCAGAATTGTGCCCACCTTGTCCCTTGGAACCGCTGTGACAACCAGCAAAAACGATGTCAACTATGTCGTCACAGAGTACGGGGTGGCCCAATTGCGCGGCAAATCGGCTAAACAACGGGCACAGGAACTTATTGCTATCGCTCATCCGGATTTCCGGCCGGAACTCACGGCTCAAGCCCGATGGATGAAGTTAGTGTAAAGTGAGACTAGCTAGAGTCGTATGAAAGTAAGTTTTTAGTATGTGAGGAGTATAGAAGTGATTTTTGATTTAAATGAAGACCATATCATGATGCGCAAAATGGTGCGCGATTTCGCCGAGAAAGAATGTGCACCGAAGGCTGAGGAACGCGATGAAAAGGAAGAATTTCCTCGCGAGATTTGGGAAAAGCTCGCAGATCTTGGACTAGCCGGAATTATCTTTCCTGAGAAATGCGGCGGTGTGGATGCGGATTATCTTTCTTACGCCATCGCCGTCGAAGAACTCTCCCGGGTCGATGCTCCGTTGGCGTGACCGTATCGGCTCATTCCAGTCTCTGTGCTAACCCGCTCCTCAGCTACGTATGAACTCGTTTTTGATAATGTACGAGTACCTGCAGAAAACCTTCTAGGTGAGGAAGGGCAAGGGTTTAAGATTGCCATGGTGACCCTCGATTACGGGCGTATTGGAATTACTTCCCAGGCTTTGGCTATTGCCCAGGGAGCCTATGAACAAGCCTTGAAATATTCCAAAGAAAGAGTCCAATTTGGAAAGCCAATCTCCAATTCCAGGCTAATCAGTTCAAATTAGCTGACATGGTGACCCAGATCGAAGCATCCCCAAGAAGGAATTCACTTTTCTTCTGAAGAATTAAGAGAATATCTTTATACTTATCAATCAAATTAAAAGGGGGACGTCGAATGGCCAGTCGTATTGTTCACACTTCAAAAATGACCTGGGTTCTAGACCCGAATGCACCGATGCTCGGACCTGTTGCTAATGGTGGAACTATTGTGGCCCGGGTTTCGCCGGGTTGCTGGGGTGCCATGATTACACCGGATTATGCCAGCGGTCATGAAGTCACGCATCCAATTGCGGTCGAGGGTGCAGAAGTCGGGGATGCTGTTTGCCTCAAAATTAAAAAGATCAATGTCTTATCCTTAGCGACCACTTCTGGTACGGATAATTTCGTTGAAGAAAATTACGTTGGGGATCCCTTTGTGGCAAAACGCTGCCCAGGCTGTGGTGAAATCAACCCCAAAACCTATATTGAAGGTATCGGCGAAGATGCTATCAAATGTGACAAATGCCATACCTCGGTCAAACCCTTCCACCTCGATAACGGTTACACTATGCTTTTTAACGAAGAACGCTCCCTTGGGATCACCGTTCCACCCGAGCAAGCCAAAGAGATAGCCGAACAAGCCATATATTTCAGCGCCCTTCCCCCCGAATCTTGCCAATACTCCTCCAACTTATTGGCTAAAGGGGATATACCCGGAGTGCTCACCCGAGTTCGGCCGATGGTTGGAAACATAGGTTCCTGCCCAGCCGTTGCCCTTCCCTCCTCCCATAACGCTGGAGATTTCGGAAGTTTTCTCTTGGGTGCCCCTCATCAATACGCTCTCACGGAGGAAGAGCTTATTAAGCGAACCGATGGTCATATGGATGTTAATGAAGTGCGGGAGGGAACGATCCTCATCGTTCCTGTCAAAGTTCCTCAAGCTGGGATCTATGTTGGCGACGTTCACGCCATGATGGGAGACGGGGAAATTGCTGGTCACACCACCGATGTTTCCGCTGAAGTCATCCTTGAGGTTCAGGTGATTCAAGGCTTAACCCTCGAAGGCCCGCTTATTCTCCCACACCTTGAAGACTTGCCTTATTTAGCACGTCCATATTCGGAAGAAGAAAAAGTAAAAGCCCAGCGCTTGGCCCAAGCGAATCACTTCGCAGTCGAAACTGAAATGTACCCCGTTCAAGTTCTTGGTACAGGGGCAGATTTAAACAAAGCCACTCAGAACGGCTTGGAGCGCATGTCCGCTCTCATTGGGTTTTCGATTGCTGAAGTCAAAAACAGAGCAACGATTACCGGCTCAATCGAAATCGGACGTCTTCCCGGTGTGGTCCAAGTCACGATGCTTACCCCAGCTTCTATACTGCAAAAGTTAAATTTACTTGAAATTTATCAAGAGAAATATGGACACTGAAAACTAACTCATTGAATATCGCGATAATTAACTTAATATTCAGAATTGTATTGACGCATTTATTGCTCGAAAGGTATAATCAAATTTAGTTGGTCCTAATATATAGTAAATTTGTCATTAAATATATTTTAGGAGGTGAACAGGCGAAGGTTGCGACGTTATTTGAAAATGGGTATACTTTTTTAAAGGTTAATTTATGAACGGAGGGGGTTAGATCATGAAGAAAAAGTTATTTACCGTAATTTCTATCGCCGCAATCAGCAGTTTGATTGTCGCGGGTTGCGGAGGCAAGGAGGTCACTAGCAGTTCAAATTCCAATGCAACTGTGAACGGCGGAACGATCAAGATCGGAGCTGTCCTGCCGTTAACTGGCGGCTCGGCTGTATTCGGCGAAAAGTTTAAACAAGCCTACTCTCTTGCGCTTGAAGAAATCAACGCCAAGGGCGGCGTTAAAGGCAAAAAATTAGAGATTGTCTATGAGGATAGCCAAGAGAAACCGGCAGTTGGGAAAACGGCTGCGGAAAAACTCGTCAGCAATAAAGACATTTTGATTTTGATCGGCGGACGTTCCTCAGGTGTGACCCTGCAAGAAGCAGCGGTAGCCGAAGAAAACAAGGTTCCCTATTTGATTGAACATGGTTCTTCCGACCTGGCTACTATTGGGGACAAAAAGTATGTGTTTCGTCTAAATCCCACATCAGGCATGTACACAGAGACTTTACGTAAAATGTTCAAAGAAAATCCGCCTAAGTCCATTGCCTACGTCAATGTCGATAACGCATTTGGGGAAGCGGCTTATCAATATGGATTAAAGGGCTACTTTGAGGAAAGCAAAGTTCCGGTTACGATCGAAAAATACAAAGCTGGAGAACTTGACCTGAAGCCTGTTATGGAGAAAGTGAAAGCGCAAAATCCTGAAGTAGTAATCATGACGGCAGGCGATGACAATGATGCCACACAACTGATCAAAGCGGCAAAAGAAGCAAACTTGAGTCCGAAATACTTTATCGGAACCGGTGCAGGTCACTCGATCATCGGTTTTGCAAAACAGGCAGGCGCATTGTCAAATACGGTTTTAACGGCAGGTCCTTGGCACGGAAACAAGAAAGATCCGAAGTGGCAGGAATTCAACAAGAAATTCACGGAGAAATTCGCACATGAACCGGGTGAACACGAAGTGGAAGGATACGCTGCCATTTATGTAATCGCAGACACCCTGTCCCGCACGAAAAACTTAGACCGTGAAGGAGTTCGCGAGGCCTTGGCGCAAACGGATATGGATACCATCTTCGGTCATATAAAATTCGAAAAATTTGGTTCTTATTCCAATCAAAATAAAGCGATTACCGATGTATCACAGTGGATTGACGGCAAACTTTATACCGTTTATCCAACTCAATATGCGGAAAAACAAATTGTTCCCTTTAAGGGTTGGAAATAATTAATAAACAAGGGAGAGGGTAATCCCTCTCCCTTTAAGGTTTATGGAGAATCAAGGGGGAGAATATGTTGCAGACATTGGCAGATGGTCTTCTGATCGGTGGGATATATGCTGTTATCGCTCTCGGGTTAACTTTGATTTTTGGCGTGATGCGTGTGATTAACATGGCCCATGGCGAATTTGTCATGATAGGGATGTTTGTGAGTTATCTTCTGTTTTCAAAGTTGGGCGTGGATCCGTTTGTTAGTATATTGATCACGGTTCCCGCGTGTTTTGTGATTGGATTTTTTTTATATCGCCTTTTTGTTGAAAAAGCGCTGCGGGCCAGTGAAGAAAACACGTTGCTGTTGACGGCCGGAACAAGCATTTTTATCGCAAACTTAATGGCCCTGCCGGCTTTTATCGGTCCGAAGTTTTTGCGTTTGAGCAGTGAAAATTTGTATTGGGCAAACAAAGTCTGGTATGTGGGAGGGATTTCACTAAATGCGGCGATGGCTGCAGGGTTCTTGGTTACAGGTGTCATCATTTTCGTGCTTCACTTGTTGCTAATGAAAACGGATACGGGTTTTGCGATTCGTGCTTCCGCCCAAGATCCCACAGCCGCAACGATTATGGGGGTCAATGTTCCTTTCATTTCAGGCATTACATTTGGTCTTGGAGCTGCCTTTGCGGGAGTGGCTGGTAATATTCTCTCGGCTAATTACCCGATTTACGCCGCCATCGGCACTTTGTTTGTGGTAAAAGCTTTTGTCATCGTTGTACTAGGAGGAATGGGTTCCATTCCGGGGGCGGCTGTTGGAGGGTTAATCCTTGGAGTTACGGAAAGTTTTGGATCCGCCTATGTTCCTCATGGAACGGGTTTCCGGGATGTGTTCGGACTCGTGATTTTCTTATTGGTATTGCTGTTCCGACCACAAGGCTTGTTTGGGAAGGGGCATTAACATGAAAGCAATTTTGACAACAGGGATTCTGGCGGGATTATTGGCATTGGTAGTACCGATGTTTGCCGATATTCATATCTATGCGGTGGTTACGATTGTCCTCATAAGTATCATGTTTGGTCAAGCCTGGAATCTGCTGGGGGGATTTACGGGACAGATTTCCTTCGGACACGCTATGTTTTTTGGCTTGGGTGCTTACGTGGCCATGATTGGGGCGGTTAGAGGACATATGGATATGGGGCTCGGATTGCTGCTAGGCGGGCTGAGTGCCGGTCTTTATTCGATTCCGATTGGGGCTTTGATTTTTCGGCTGCGGGGACCATATTTCGCCTTAGGCTCGCTGGCATTGGCTGAAATCATGCGCATTGTGGCGGCAAACTGGAAAAGCATAACCAACGGCGGAGAAGGGATGCCATTGTCTGGTGTCAACACCATGTTTGGCATCCCCATTTCCAGCAAACAAGAGTACTTTTATATGGCAGTAGTGTTGGCTGCTCTCTTTTCACTTTTCTGCTCTTACTTGATGAAAAGCAAAACGGGTTACAGCATGATCGCGATTCGCGAAAACGAAGAGTCGGCCCAAGCGATGGGCATCCATACTCCGCGCTATAAAAGCAGCGCGTTATTTATCAGCGCTTTTTTAACCGGAAGCGCAGGGGCTTTTTTCGGATACTACAACAAATTTATTGATCCGGATATGGTCTTAAGCACGCATATATCCACAGAAATGATTTTTGTGACCGTGATTGGCGGGATTGGAACGATTGCCGGTCCCATTGTCGGTTCAGCCATTTTGGTGGTGCTGCAAGAGTACCTGAAAGGAATTCCGACCTTGCAAACCTATCCTTCTTTATACTTGACGATTTACGGTTTTCTGCTGATGATGGTCATTCTGTACTTACCGGGCGGCATTGTGGATGGATTCAAAAGATTGTACCGCTGGTTTTTTGCGAAAACTCGCCATTCGGGCATCGGAAAGGAGAAAACCGTATGACCGGATTTTTGGAAGCGCAAAATCTTACGAAACAATTTGGCGGGGTCAAGGCGGTGGACGATGTCTCCTTTTCAGTTCAAAAAGGACAGATTATGGCGTTGATTGGTCCCAATGGTGCCGGGAAAACCACCTGTTTTAATATCATCGCAGGAGCGTTTGACCCGACTGCCGGCAAGGTTGCTTTCAAAGGCCAAAACATTACGGGAAAAAAACCCTATGAACTCAACCATCTTGGCATTGCCCGCACGTTTCAAATCGTAAAACCGCTTGCCAAACTTTCCGTATTCGATAATTTGATGGTCGCTTCGCTCGCTAAAAGCAAAAATCTGAAAGAAGCCCAACAAAAAGCGGAAGCTATCATGTCGCTTACCCAGTTGAGTTCTCTTGCTCATACCATGGCGGGAAAATTGCCAATTGGAAATTTAAAGCGGCTTGAAGTGGCTCGGGCACTGGCGACAAATCCGGAATTGCTGCTGATGGATGAACCGATGGGCGGTCTGACTCCGGCGGAAGTGGATCAGGCAATCGAGTTGATCCGCGCAATCAGGAAGATGGGAATTACCATTGTCATCATTGAACATATCATGAAAGCGGTTATGGCGGTAGCCGAAGCGATTGTCGTGCTGCAAAACGGGAAAATGATTGCCAGCGGGGATCCGCAAGACGTGGTCAAAAATGAAGCGGTAATTAAAGCGTATTTGGGGGATGCCTATGCTGCACATCAGTAATTTGCAAAGCTTTTACGGGAATGTACAAGCGGTATGGGACGTGTCGCTTGCAGTGAAACAGGGTGAAGTGGTATCCATGATCGGAGCAAACGGAGCGGGCAAAACCACCATCCTGAAATCGATTGTAGGATTGGTGACGAAAAAAGGGACGTTGATGTTTGACGGCCAAGACATTTCAACTCTACCTGCCCACCGGATGGCGGGAATGGGGATTGCCTATGTTCCCGAAGGCCGCCGCGTTTTTCCAAGCATGACGGTGGAAGAGAACCTGAAAATGGGAGGGTACAATAAACGGGCCAGAGTAGGACGAAATGATTCTATAGCCTACGTATTGGATTTATTTCCACGAATGAAGGAGCGTTTTCATAATTTGGCGGGAAATCTGTCAGGTGGGGAACAGCAAATGCTGGCAATTGCGCGGGGACTTGTGAGTCAACCGCGACTGCTGCTGCTGGATGAACCTTCACTCGGAATTGCTCCCATTTTGGTAGAAGAAATATTTAAAACATTAGATATCATAAAAAATGAAGTGACAATTATGCTGGTGGAACAACATGTGCACCATGCACTGTCTATCGCCAACCGCGGATATGTGTTGGAACACGGACGGATCGTCTTGGAGGGAACAGGAGAGGAACTGAGGCAAAACGATCATGTTCGAGAGGCTTATCTTGGAATGTAAAGAAATCGCAACTATACAGGTACACGAAAAGGTCAACACACATTGGGGTGCAATGCATCCCGTGTTTAAAAGGATTTCGACAAGCAGATCGAGTCATTGTTTGTTTCATTCAGAAATGCGCTTATGCAGGTGCGTTTATAATGTAAACACAAAATCCCTTGTGGAATAGTTGTAAGTTGGAGTAGAGTAAATGGGGGGGTACGGGATGAAAGGCTTTTTTGGAAAACTTTTGAGGATTAACCTCACGACTAGGTCGTACATTGTTGAGGAGATTCCGGAGGAAATACTTAAAACTTACCTTGGGGGAAAAGGCCTAGGTTCCTACTTGCTTTTAGAAAATGTCAGGACTGGGATTGACCCGCTCTCAGAGGACAACAAGCTAATTTTTGTTGCCGGTCCCGCTACAGGTACGGGAATGTGGGGTTCCAGCCGTTACGGAGTCTATAGTAAATCACCGCAAACAGGATTATATGGCGAATCATATTCCGGGGGCAAGGTCGCACCTCTGATGCGCAAAACCGGCTACGATGCGATTATTTTGGAGGGAGCGGCAGACGTGCCGCTTTCTCTAGAAATATCCGATTGCAAGGTCGAGTTCCGAAACGCCAACCATCTCTGGGGTAAAGATACCTTTGAGACGGAAGATCGGGTTTTAGAGGAGGTTGGAGTACCTGAAGCTCAGGCCATAGTTATAGGTCCGGCAGGGGAAAATCTGGTACGGTTCGCCTGTATCGAAAATAACTATTGGCGTTCGGCCGGTCGCACCGGTATGGGCGCGGTGATGGGCTCGAAAAAGGTTAAAGCTATTGTTTTTCACGGTCAAGCCCAGGCAGAAGTCGCTGATCCGGAGCTACTCAAGGACTTAATTAAATCCCTGACGGCGAAGGCTAAAGGGAATGTAGGGGTTAAGGCGTATCAAACTTACGGCACCACCCAGATGGTTAAAACCATGAATTGTGCAGAAACCTTCCCCACAAAATACTGGTCCAAAGGGATTTATGAGAATTGGAAAGAGCTTAGTGGGGACACCTTACTCGCTGAACATGAGGTCAAACCGAATGCCTGTCCCACTTGTTTCTTAGCCTGCGGCAAGCTTACCACGGTCTCTAAAGGAATCTATAGTGGACTAAAGGTAGAAGGGCCAGAGTATGAGACTATTTATGCCTTTGGGGGGCTTTGTTGCATCGGTGATTTAGCTGAGATCCTCCACTTAAATGATCTCTGTGACCGTTTAGGGATGGATACGATCACGGCAGGGAATTTAGTTGCCTTTACTATGGAAGCGGTTCTGCGTGGTAAAGTCGAAGCCAACTTAAGTTACGGTGATGCATTGGGGGTGGCTGACTTACTTGTGGATATAGCCAAGGTAAGAGGTCTAGGGGTGATCTTGTCCCAAGGGATTAAACCTGCCGCCAAAGTTTGGGATCTTGAGGATATTGCCATCCACGTCAAAGGTTTGGAACCCTCCGGCTATGACCCCCGGGTGCTGAAAGGCATGGGGCTGGCCTATGCCACATCAACCAGAGGTGCCTGCCATCTGCGCGCAACCTTTTATAAGGCAGAGTTAAGTGGGATGATTGATCCTGCCATTACCCAAGGTAAAGCCGAAATGTTTATCGATTTTGAAAATAGGTTAACTCTTTTTAATGCGCAAATTCTATGTGTCTTCTATAGGGACATGATCCTCTGGCCAGAACTTAGACAGTTAGTAAAAGCACTTACCGGTTGGGATTATACCCAGCCAGAACTCGAAGAGATTGCCAACAGAATTGTAACTTTAACAAAGGTTTTTAATCTCCGCGAAGGTGCGACTAGGGAACAGGATACACTGCCGAAGCGGATGTTCAGGGAACCGCTGAACGAGGGTCGGGATGTTATCACAGTTGAAGAACTAGACTTTATGCTCGACGAATATTACAAATTAAGAGGGTGGGATAGTCAAGGACGACCACCCGTTATACTATATTAATAGCCAGTACGAAGATTCTGGGCTTTTCAAAAATAGACATCTCCATCTCCATCAAATCCATTGAGGATGAAATCAGTACTTCATCGATCATTGGCATTGAATTTGCATAATAATTAAGGTATGCTTCATTAGAAGTAAACACACGGGGGGTAGATCGGATTGATCGCGTGGACTCTAAATTCATGTAGGCGGGTGAAACTCCCGTACTCCTCGCCAAAAAATTCAGGGGGTAAGCGGAGTGGACATCACATGGACGCTGATCCAAAAACAGAGATTGCAAGAACTAAACGCCAGTGAAGTACAGCAAGAGATTTGTTTTAAGTCACTTCAAGACCGTGACCATGCCTTTCAGGAACAGGAACACCTCTTGGTGGTTAGGGGTAAACGCAGATTACAGGAACTGCGTGAGATTAAGAAACGACCATCTTTGTGTGTGCTCGAACAACAACTCGTCGAAGCTTTGACCCAGAAGGGATTCGTCCAGGTGGTAACTCCAACGATTATTTCAAAAGGATAATTGGCCAAAATGTCGGTCTCGGAGGATCATCCGCTCTTTTCCTAGGTATTCTGGCTCGATCCCAAGCGTTGTTTACGTCCGATGCTGGCGCCAAATCTATATACACTATGGAAAGATTTATTGTGTTTATGGGAAAAACCGATACGCATCTTTGAGATCGGGACGTGCTATCGGAAAGAATCCCAAGGTTCTCTACATCTGAATGAATTTACTATGCTCAACCTGACAGAACTAGGCTTACCAGAAGATCAGAGACAACAGCGATTAGAAGAACTCGCGGCCTTGGTTATGGATACCGCCGGAATTACAGATTATCAGTTGGAATTAACGAACTCCGTCGTTTATGGGGATGCGTTGGACGTCGTAAAAGGCATCGAGTTAGGTTCGAGCGCCATGGAACCCCATACCCTGGATGATCAGTGGGGAATTTTTGATCCTTGGGTGGGGATCGGATTTGGCTTGGAACGTTTATTGAAAGTGAAGGAAGAAGCTCAAAATGTCCAAAGTATGGGTAGAAGCCTTACCTATCTTGACGGAGTACGCTTAAATATCTAAGGATATGATAGGGTATAGCACAAGTGCCTTACAGCTCGCCAAGACAAGAAACTTCTTCTGGCTTGGGTCTGGGCTTGGGTGAGATTTTGGACCTTGTGACGCTGTTTGCGTTAATTAAGCAAATAAACTTTGTGTGCTGTTTAAGTGAATGATTTTGAAATGGTTCGGTGATCTTGACACCGGGCCTCTTTTGTGCGCCGGGCAGTTCTATTTGTATTGGAGGATTAAAGTTCCTCTGTGCGCCGATTCCATTCGGAAGCACTAGCTAACAGACAGGGCGTCGTCCGTGAGGAGGGGTCCGGAGGGTCTGAAGGCAAACTGTGGAACGGAGCGAAAGCGAACCGAT
>Ga0209347_1002984_pt1 | contig 20868 bp, 18 predicted proteins | sample AutmiccommuBRH23_FD_187382 | JGI IMG/M metagenome (GOLD analysis project Ga0209347, IMG submission 187382) | Deep subsurface microbial communities from Mt. Terri, Switzerland - Autotrophic microbial communities BRH/23 (SPAdes) (version 2) | ecosystem: Environmental > Aquatic > Deep subsurface >...
CCCGCCATTTTTATCGATTACAAAAATAGATAAACATGGTGGAATGTGAAAGTAAAATTTATTCAATTTTATTTGATCCATCTTCCATAACATATTCTGTCTCATCCTCATCCTCATCCTCCCATGATTCTTCAGGCTTTTGTGGTCCCTGTTTACGGAAGAGGCCTGCAAGTAGCAGTCCGCTAATAGCTCCGGACAGGTGTCCCTCCCACGAAATTGAGGCATCTACCATCTCCGCAATGGGGAAAATACTCCATACAGTACCTCCATAGATAAAAGCGACAATCATGGAAACGGCAACCAGCGTGATATATTTCCTGAAAATACCGCTAAAAAAAAGAAAAAACAGGATTGCGAATACCAGTCCGCTGGCTCCCACATGATAGGAATCCCGGCCAATGATCCATGTAACAAAGCCGCTTAAGATCCATAAATAAAGTAATGTGCTGAATGCTATCTTGCTGTAAAAGTAAAAAAGAAACCAGACAAGAATCAGTAATGAGAGAGTGTTTGACCAGAGATGAGAAAAGGATGAATGAAGGAACGGCGAAAAAATAATCCCTTTTAGTCCGCTCAGCTCTCGGGGCTTAATCCCCAAAAGGGAATAATTCCAATCAGGCAGACCTGCATACCCCACGATAAATGATAACCAAATCATTGCTACGAACAGAATGGCAGGCAACAATGCCAGCCACATCCTTTTTTTCTCAAAACTGTATGAAGATGATTTACTACCGATCTTATCCATGCAAAAAAGTGTCTATTTCCCAATCTCTTACTGCAAATGTACAAACAAATCCTTTGCTGAGGTAAAAAACATCGAAACAATGAATTTATTCTTTTTAATGTTTGTGCAATAATTTCTATTTTATTATCTTTCGCAGGAATTATACGGCACACACTTAACCATAAACTGTTTTTAGCGATGAGTTATCTGAAATTCGACAAAGACCTGATGATCAACCTGGAATATTCTTTATACCGAAACGTATTAAGAACCAACAGAAGAGGGGCCTACCAAAACACATCGATATCAGGATGTAACACAACCAAGTATCAGGGTCTTTTAGTGATGCCTGTACCTTACATGGATGATGAAAATCATCTTATACTCTCCTCCTTCGATGAAACAGTTATCCAGCATGGTGCTGAATTTAATCTGGGAATACACCGCTATGCCGGTGATAATTACAATCCCAAAGGACATAAATATATACGTGAGTTCAACTGTGACAGTGTGCCCAAGACCATTTACCGTGTAGGAGGTGTCATCTTGTCGAAAGAGATCCTGTTCTCATCGAAAGAGAACAGGTTAATGATCCGCTACACGCTATTGGATGCCCACTCACCAACAACCATCCGTTTTAAACCGTTTCTGGCTTTTCGGAAAATTTCACAACTGACGCACGAAAATGAGCAGGTTGACAGATCCTACCGTGAAGTGGAGAACGGCATCAGCACATGCATGTATTTTGGTTATCCTGAGCTCTTCATGCAGTTCAATAAGAAGCCTGAATTTATTTATCATCCCGATTGGTATCGGGATATTGAGTATCTTCAGGATCTTGAAAAAGGAGATACATGTCAGGAAGATCTCTATGTTCCCGGTTCCTTCGGGATGTCTATTGAGAAAGGTGAAGAGATTATCTTCTCTGCCGGTGATATCCAGGTGGATACATCAACCTTGGTAAAGGAATTTGATTACGAAATATACAAACGCACACCACGCTCCAACTTTTACAATTGTCTGAAGAACTCGGGACACCAGTTTTATTATGTTCCGGGTAAGAACGAATATTATCTTTTAGCCGGTTACCCCTGGTTTAAGGTGAGGGCACGTGATCAGTTTATCGCCCTCCCCGGATGCACTCTTTCGGTGGAAAAGCCACAGGACTATGAGAACATAATGGACACAGCCATTCCTCAACTGAGGAATTTCATGGCTGACAAACCTTCTAAAAGTTATCTCAAACAGATTGAAGATCCCGATGTCTTCTTGTGGGTTACCTGGGCATTACAACAATACTGGAGGGAAAACAAAACCGCTTTCACACAAAAATACGCCGATTTCCTCTTCGAGATTATTGAATATATTGCCGAGGGAAGACATCCTAATCTGGTCTGTAACGAAGAGGAGGGGCTGTTGACCACCTATGGTCGCGACAAGGCTGTCAGCTGGATGAATGCAGAGATTGAGGGACGGCCGGTCATACCCCGATCCGGATACCTGGTGGAATTTAACGCTCTCTGGTACAATGCCCTGAAATTTGCCGAAGAGATCGCCATTGAAACGGGCAGAACTGCAGAGGCAGCAACATACGAGGGCAGAGCACGTCTGGCAGGTAACTCTTTCACTGAGAAATTTCTGAACAGAGCCGGGTACCTTTATGACTACATTGATGGCAACTATAAAGACCTGAATGTGCGTCCTAATATGATATTTGCCGTTTCGCTACCCTACTCCCCCCTGGAAAGGAGCCAAAAGAAATCTGTGATCGATTATGTTACCAAAGAGTTGCTCACAACCTGTGGTATACGTACGGTTACACCTAAAAGTGACCTGTTCCATCCTCATTATACAGGTTCTGTAATTGAAAAGAAGAAAGCCTATTTCAACGGTATGGCGTTCCCCTGGTTACTGGGTGCTTATATAGAAGCCTACCTGAATGTTTTTCATATGAGTGGATTGTCTCTGGCAGACCGTATCATGGGGGAAATGGAAGGGGAAATGCAGAATGACTGCATTGGCAGCATCTCTGAATTCTACGATTCCAACCCTCCATTCATTGCTCACGGGGGCTATTCCTTCGCCATGAGTGTGGGTGAGCTGCTAAGGGCACAGCGTTTAATAAACAGATACGAATAAAAAAATCAATCGACACCCTGAAAAGAGAGGAGTCGGTAATTATCAAATATCGGATAGATGAAGGCATTAATGTTTGGCTGGGAGTTCCCGCCGCATATTCTCGGAGGACTAGGAACTGCCAGCTATGGCCTTACTAAAGGGATGGCCCAACAGGAAGACATGGAGATACTTTTTGTGATACCCAAACCGTGGGGTGATGAAGAGCAGAGTTTCATGAAAATCATCGGGGCCAACAATACACCCATTGTCTGGCGCGATGTTCCCTGGGAAATGGCGCAGGCAAGACTGGGTAAGTTCATGGATCCGCAGGAATATTACTGGATGCGGGATAATATCTATGCCGATTTCAGCTATATGAATACCAATGATCTGGGATGTATTGAATTTTCCGGCAGATATCCAAACAACATTCTGGAGGAGACCAATAATTACTCCATCGTGGCAGGAGTGATTGCCCGCACCTACCAGTTCGATGTCATTCATTCCCACGACTGGCTCACCTACCCTGCCGGGCTCCATGCAAAAAGTGTGACGGGAAAACCAATGGTGATACATGTGCACGCGACGGAATTCGACCGCAGCGGCGGCAAGCCCAATCCCATTGTGTATGGTATTGAAAAAGACGGTATGGATCATTGTGATCATATCATCTGTGTCAGCAATCTTACCCGTCGCACAGTGATTGACAACTACCATCAGCCTGAATGGAAAGTGACCACCGTGCATAATGCAGTTGATCCGCTGAGTCAGGAGATTGAAGCGATTGAAAGAATCTCCGGCGTGTCTGAGAAGGTGGTCACTTTTCTTGGCAGGATAACCATGCAAAAAGGTCCTGAATTTTTCGTGGATGCAGCCACCCAGGTAATACGCAAGACCGATCATATCCGTTTTGTGATGGCAGGCAGCGGTGACATGATGGATCAGATGATCCGCCTTGTAGCTGAGAGGGGCATTGCCGATAAATTTCATTTCACCGGTTTCCTTCGCGGTAAACAGGTTTACGAGATGCTTAAATCGAGTGATGTATATGTGATGCCTTCCGTATCGGAGCCTTTTGGTATTTCGCCTCTCGAGGCAATGCAGTGCAACGTGCCAAGCATTATTTCGTATCAGTCAGGTTGTTCGGAGATCCTTCACAACGTCATCAAAACCGATTACTGGGATGTGGATGCGATGGCCGACGCCATCTATTCTATCTGTACCTACCCCGCGATGGCAGAGCATTTGAAAGTGGAGGGTAAAATTGAAGTGGATAACATACTATGGGAGGATGCCGGAAGAAAAATACGCAACATTTACAATAACCTTGTGTAAGCATACAAAACAAATCAAATATTAAAAAATGAAGACTATTTGCTTTTATTTCCAGATCCATCAACCCTTCCGGTTAAAAAGATATCGTTTTTTCAATATCGGCAGAGATCATTACTACTTCGATGATTATGCCAATGAAGATATCCTGCAGCAGATAGCTGCCCGCTCCTACATCCCCGCTAACCGGATGTTACTGGATCTGGTAAATCAAAATAAAGGAAAATTCAAAGTGGCATTTTCCATCTCGGGGGTGGCACTGGAACAGCTGGAGATATATGCTCCGGAGGTGATAGATGGATTTCGCGAACTGGCTAAAAGCGGGAATGTGGAGTTTATTACCGAAACATATGCCCATTCGCTTGCTTCTCTTTATGATCCGGAAGAGTTTCGCAATCAGGTAAAACATCATGCTGAGAGAATAGAGGTGCTGTTCGGTCAGAAACCGACCGTTCTGCGAAATACGGAACTGATCTATTCCGATGAAATTGCCGAAATGGTTTATGATATGGGTTATACCAAAATGATTACCGAGGGAGCAAAGCATATACTTGGATGGAAGAGTCCCAATTATGTCTATCATGCTGCCAATCAACCTAAAATGAAGCTGTTGCTTAAGAACAACCGTTACAGTGATGATATAAACTTCAGGTTCTCCAACTACAGCTGGAATGAGTATCCTTTGACCGCTGAGAAATTTACCTCCTGGATTGCGGCAACTCCCCCGGAAGAAAAAGTGTTCAATCTCTTTATGAACTATGAGACGCTGGGTAATCTGCAACCATCACATACCGGTATTTTTGAATTCATGAAAGCGTTACCCCGTTTTGCCTTTGAAAAAGGTATCGGGTTTACCACTCCCGGTGAAGCCTTGGATACTTACGAGGCTGTCGGTCCAATCACTGTGCCCAACACTATCTCATGGGCAGATGAAGAGCGTGACGTGAGCGCCTGGCTCGGGAACAAACTGCAACAGAGTGCACTCAAATCACTCTATGAAATGGGAGAGAGGGTGCGTCTATGTACCGATCGTCGCCTTAAGCATGACTGGATCTATCTGCAGTCGAGCGACCATTTTTATTACATGTCGACAAAGCATTTCGGCGGAGGAGAGAGCCAGTTCACTCCCTATATGTCTCCTTACGATGCCTTTAACAATTATATGAATGTGCTGAGTGATTTCATTGGACGCGTAAAAGCCCAGTATCCCAATACGGTTGATAACGAAGAACTGAACGCGCTACTCACCACCATCCACAACCAGGAGATAGAGATCAAACGTCTTCAATTGGAATTAAAAACCGTTATTGGCAGCAACGAAGAGCTGCTGGTGGAGAAAATAAAAAAATAGAGATTGCAAAAAAGGAGCCCTGAAGCTCCTTTTTTTATTGATTGAAATAGCTGATTCTCTTGCTATTTGGCATAACTCACAGCGCGTGTTTCACGTATCACGGTGATTTTCACCTGACCGGGATAGGTCATCTCCGTTTGGATCTTGCGTGCTATCTCATCAGAGAGTTTCTCTGTATCCTGATCATCTATCTTGTCAGCTCCCACAATCACGCGGAGCTCACGACCAGCCTGAATGGCATATGTCTTCACCACACCGGGATAGGAGAGTGCCAGATTTTCCAGGTCGTTCAAACGTTTAATGTATGCCTCCACAATCTCACGACGTGCACCCGGACGTGCACCCGATATAGCATCACATACCTGTACTATCGGCGCCAGCAGTGTTGTCATTTCCACCTCATCGTGATGTGAGCCGATAGCGTTACAGATATCGGGTTTCTCCTTGAATTTCTCAGCCAGCTTCATGCCAAGCACTGCATGTGGCAGCTCCGGTTCATCATCAGGCACTTTACCAATATCATGCAGCAACCCGGCACGTTTTGCCTTCTTCGGATTCAACCCCAGTTCAGATGCCATGATGGCACATAGATTGGCTACCTCACGCGAGTGTTGCAAGAGGTTCTGACCATAGGATGAGCGATATTTCATCTTCCCCACCATGCGGATTAACTCGGGATGCAAACCATGGATACCCAGGTCGATCACCGTTCGCTTTCCGGTTTCAATGATCTCTTCCTCAATCTGTTTCTTTACTTTCGATACCACCTCTTCAATGCGTGCGGGATGAATACGTCCGTCGGTAACAAGTTGATGAAGAGAGAGGCGGGCAATCTCACGACGTACGGGATCAAATCCCGACAACACAATTGCTTCAGGTGTGTCGTCAACAACAATCTCCACTCCTGTAGCAGCTTCCAGTGCCCGTATATTTCTACCTTCACGGCCTATAATACGTCCTTTCACTTCATCGGAATCAATGTGAAAGACTGTGATAGAGTTCTCAATAGATGTCTCTGTGGCTACGCGTTGTATTGACTGAATCACAATACGCTTGGCCTCTTTATTAGCCGTCATCTTGGCCTCTTCCATAATGTCGTTAATGTACGACTGGGCACCAGTCTTTGCTTCCTCCTTCAGTGATTCCACCAAGCGCTCTTTTGCTTCCACAGCTGAAAGGCTGGAGATGGTCTCCAGTTTTTCCACCGACTGACGGTGCAGACGCTCCAGCTCGGCACCTTTTTTCTCAATAAACTCCTGTTGGTTGGTAAGATTAAGCTTTAGCTCATCTACTTCACCTGATTTTTTGTTCAGCTCTTCCTGTTTCTGGTTGAGCGTCATCTCGCGTTGTTTGAGCCTGTTTTCGGTGAACTGAATCTTCGTCGTTCGAGCATTGGCTTGCTTCTCAGCTTCGGCTTTCATCGCCAGCGCCTCCTCTTTCGCCTCCAGTAATTTTTTCTTTTTTATTACATCGGCATCTTTTTCCGCATCGCTCAAAATGTTCTGAGCACGGGAACTGGCCATCTTACCGGTCAGAAACCAGGCAATAAATGCCCCGATCACCAACCCGATAATTCCTATTACTATTTCCATATTGCTAATGATTAATTGATTTATATAATCATCCCTTCAATTACATATTATCAGGGAAGATGTTCTGTTCTCTGTTTCTAAGCACTATAAAACACTTTACACCAAACACATATATTAAAAATCGCACACAGTTAAACACATAGATCTTTATGTGCATAAAAGGTGCGTCTGTTTAACCTCTTCTCTGCAGGGAGAGCAGGTTATTTTTTTAGATAATCATCCAACTCGCTGATTAGCGAATCAATTTTATCCTCAAAGGGTTTCGTGTTATTCTTATCACCGAGAGAAAAATTCTCAGCCAATGCCTGAATGGCTGTCATAGCCATAAAATCCTGTGTTGTCATGCTGGAGCTTTCTCCACCGTATGCAACGCGGTATTGGTTTATCTTCCTGTTTATCTTTTTGGCTGCATCTCGGAAAGCCTGTTCATCCGACTTTTTGATTTTCAACGGATACCTTCTGTCGGCAATCTCTAATGTCAATAAAAATTTCTCGTCGCCCATCACATAAATTATTCAAAGGTTATCTCAACAAATTTATGCATTTATCAACTTCTCGCACCAGTGTTGATAGTTTCATTTTCGCGGCATCCACATCTACCGACGCTGCCGTAATGGTTCTCGCGGTCTTTAAACTATCGTATCTCGTTTTCAGCTGCTTCAGTTCTTTGGTTACTTCATCTAACTGTGTCTGCTTCGACAGTAGCTCTGTTTTTACTTTGGCGTTCTCATCTTTGACTGAATCACATAAAAACATCACCTGTTTTATTCGCACTTCCAGGTCGACAAGCAGCTTATTATTTTCGTCAGTCATATGAAACGGGTCTCAAAATTATTTCATTTCAGAAAAAATGTTCATTGCGAGTTTAAGTAAATTAAGTTATTTGTCCGCAATGGCTTAGACATGTTTGCCCTTGCTAGCATAGCGTAACGCAAACGTTCTACACACCATAATAAAAAAAATGAACTAATCGTATGAAAACAAAAATTCACGCAAATATATGAATTGTGAGAGACTTTCACAAGATAAATCATCCTTATTTTTCAAATATTCATCTATTTATGGCATTTCCCGGCTCTACTGCTTGAGATTTTTTCTCAGCGCGATCCTGAAGGTTGCACCTTTATCCAATTCCGATCTGTATAAAAATACTTTTCCTTTGTGATTCACCTCCACGATCCGTTTCACAAGTGTAAGGCCAAGCCCCCACCCCCGCTCTTTGGTGGTATAACCGGGGGAGAAGAGCTTTTTGAATTTCGATTTCGGAACTCCTTTGCCGCTGTCGGAGATATCAAGTAGAACCTGATTGCTTTTTTCCGTCAGTCTGAATGTGATTGAGCCCTCTCCATTCATGGCATCCACTGCATTCTTCGTGAGATTTTCAATCACCCAGCCAAACAGTGGCTCATTCAGTGAGACAAGCACCGACTGTGCAGGAAACAGTAAAGTAAAGATTACTTTATCTGACAGACGCTTTTCGAGATAAGACAGTGAATTTCTCACCACATCCCGCATGTCCGCCAGCTGCATATCCGGAGTGGAACCAATCCTGGAGAAGCGCTCCGCGATCATCTGCAAACGGGCTATATCCTTCTCAATCTCATCCACATAAGCCGAATCCATCTCTTTCATTTTCAGGTATTCCGTCCATGCCACCAGCGACGAGATCGGTGTACCCAGTTGATGGGCTGTCTCTTTTGACAATCCAACCCAGACACTGTTCTGCTCGGCTCGTTGCGAACGGTTCAACGCGAAAAATGCAAGAGCAACAAACAGAGCAATTATGAAAAACTGAATATATGGATAGATCTGCAATTGCTTCAAAGTATAAGAATCATCAAAATAGAGCGATTGACTGAGTTCTGTCAGTCTGACAGGATCATGTCTGTGGCTAAACTGTTTCATTTTATCACGAAGAAAAGCCTGCGTCTCCTCCCGTGGAAGCCTGATATTGTGTGACAGCAACTTACCGCTGTTCTCATCATGCAGAATAATAGGTATTGTCGTATTACTCCGTAATATGCTAAGAACCAAAGACATATCTGCCCCGGTATCATCCAGGGCTACCGACTTAGTTGCCAATGCCCAAATGACCAGCTTATCACGCTCCTCCTCCGACAGCTCTTTCACAAGCTTGTTCGAGAGCAGGAGAGATAGTATTCCTACAAACATGGCTAAGAGTACGAACAGATAAGTGAGAGTTTGCCGGCTATACATGGGATTAAGAATTAAGAATTAATAGTGATTTTCAGCGGACTGACCTAACAGGATCTCAGGCCTGACTTCCGGTAGATAACCGCTACGTATACGCCATTCGTTAGGATAGAGATTATTTGCCCGGTTACCTATATTCTTTACGAAACCTATCGGTTCATTTTTATAGGTGAGTAGTACAAAACCCAGGGGTGCATCTGTAAGTGTGATGGCCTCTTTACGCAGGTAGGCGATTACCTGATTGTACGGTAGTTCATAGGTACAGAATGCAGCCCGATTGATTTCCATGCTCATTGCCAGTGAGTGCGACGGGATAAAATTCTTTCCTTTCTTCTCTCCGGTTTCAATACCCATTGAAACAATTCTCAAACCCTCTCTCAAAGAAAGTATCGTTTCTGTATGTGTTTTTGGCAGCGCTGTGATGCGGTTATCCGTTTCAATAAAATCGAACAACTCCGGATTTTTTATCAATCCGCCATAATCAGATATATCCTTCACAAACAGTGTTGGTCTCTTCCTTCTTTTTTTAGAGGTAAAAGAAGCTTTTGAGGATAAATCAACTTTAGGCAGCGCTGATTCCGTTTTTATTAATACGCTGACGAACAGTCCCTCTCCTTTGGTCTTATAAGGAAAAAAACGGGCACAAGCTGCTTCGTGAACAAATGAAGGTGTGATCCCCCACTCTTCTTTTGCTTGTACGTCAATAAACGTAGCGCCCAAATTGTGTGCCACCCAGAGAGCATTTTCTTCATTTTCGGCTCTGTTATATGTGCAGGTGCTGTAAATAAGCACACCTCCCGGTTTAAGTGCGGGCCACACGTCGTTGAGAATATCTTTTTGTCGTGCTGCACACATTGTTACATTCTGTGGCGACCATTCCTCCACAGCAACCTCATCTTTGCGAAACATCCCCTCTCCCGAACAGGGAGCATCCACAAGAATCAGATCGAAGAGCCCCGGAAAAGCGCTGAAATCGCGGGGATAATTATTGGTAACCACATTGCCGGATTCGCCGAACTTGATCAGCGTCTCCGAAAGTATGTTTGCCCGCTGGCGTATCAGCTCATTGCTTACCAGCAAGCTACCCTCCGGTAACGCCGTCAACAGACCGACAGACTTACCCCCGGGGGCCCCGCAGAGATCGAGACAACTGACCGGTTGTGTAACCAGCTGTCTTACCAGATGCTCAACAAACATGGAGGATGCCTCCTGCACATAATAGTAGCCTGCGTGAAACAGTGGATCGAACGTGAAGGCAGGACGCTCCTTCAGGTAATAACCCCATTCAGACCATGGCACACGATCTGCAGGCATGGTGAAAGCCATCGGGTTGCGTTTCAACTTATACGGGTTCAGGCGTATACTCACCGGGGTATCTTCCTCTAACGCAGAAAGAAATTGCTCTGTTTCACTTCCAAGCAACGATTGGAGGGATGGGATAAATTCTTCAGGGAGCTTCATTCGCTGATCTTTTGGGTACAAAGATAAACGGTTTTTTGCAGAATCGTTTTCAATTGAATCTTTATTGAGCGTAACAAAAAAAAGTTACCTTTGTGAATTAACAGAATCATCATAAAAATCAAACATGAAAAAAATTCTTTTTATCACGGGACTACTCTGTTCCATGCTGATTTCCGCACAGGAGAGACCCGATCCGCAGCCAGCACCCGACAGCTTCGAGAAATTCAAGGTGGGCATGGCCGGCTATACTTTTGCGCACTTCGATTTGGACAAGACACTGGAGATTATGGAACAGTGCGACGTGAGATACCTCTGTATCAAAGATTTCCACCTCCCTTTCAAGAGCACGGATGCTGAGATCGCTGCATTTCACGCCAAGCTTAAATCGAAAGGTGTGACAGGCTATGCTGTAGGACCAATCTATATGCGTTCGAAGGAAGAGGTTGACAATGCATTTGATTATGCAAAACGAGTGGGTGTGAAGCTGATCGTGGGAGTCCCCAACTATGAGCTGTTACCTTATGTTGATCAGAAAGTGAAAGAGTATGATTTCCATTACGCCATTCACCTTCACGGTCCTGACATAGCATTATACCCTGATGCTGAGGATGTATGGGCGAATGTGAAAGATCTTGATCCACGTATTGGTATGTGCCTCGATGTGGGGCATGACACCCGCAACGGCAAAGATCCCGTACAGGATCTTGAGAGATACCGCACCCGTGTATTTGATGTGCACATTAAAGACGTTACGGGAGCGACCAAGGTCGGTTATTCAGTAGAAATAGGCCGCGGCATCATTGATTTCCCGGCTTTCGTCAATATGCTCCGTAAGGTAGGCTATACCGGTGTCTGCAGTCTTGAGCATGAGCGCAACATGAAAGATCCCTTTTTGGGAATTGCTGAATCGATAGGCTATTTCAGAGGTGTTATTGCTACAACGAAAGAGATTAAGGATTAAAAAAAATTCCTCTACTCTTCCCATTTAAAGGCGTTGGTCTGAAAATGATAATCAACCCTTTTATCTTTTTCAGGATCGAAATAAACCTATCTTTATCACTCTTTACCAAAAGGTATATTGAAAAAATAGTGAACGATGGACAATATCTCATACCCCCTTCCCTGGAAAGTACTTGAAAGTGAATATCTGCACAAAAGGCCGTGGCTCACTGTGCGTAAAGAGAAACTGGAGATGCCCAACGGCAATGTGATACCTGAATATTACGTTCTTGAATACCCCAACTGGGTAAATACCATCGCCATTACCAAAGAGGGTCAATTTATTATGGTGCAGCAATACCGGCCGGGTATTGAAAAAACATGCTTTGAACTGTGTGCCGGGGTATGTGAAAAAAAGGATCCGTCGGTGCTTGCGTCTGCACAAAGAGAGCTGCTGGAAGAGACAGGATATAGCGGAGGAACCTGGACTGAATTTATGTGTGTCGCTCCCAACGCGAGTGTGACCAACAACTACTCCTGGTGTTTCGTAGCCGAGAATGTAGAGAAAACCGGCGATCAGGCTCTGGAAGAGTCGGAAGAGCTCACAGTACATATACTCACCTTTGAACAGGTGAAAGAGCTGCTCGTAAGTGGTCAGATTATTCAGGCAACCATGGCAGCCCCATTATGGAAATATATAGCGATACACGATAAATAGATTTTCCTATGATTACAATCACCATCATTGTGTTTACCTCCATCATCTCTATCCTTGCTTTCAGAAACAACTCACTGATGGATAGAATGATCTTTCATCCGCCGGCGGTGAGGAGAGGTGAATGGCACAGGTTATTCACCTACGGGTTTCTGCATGCCGACTACATGCATCTTATCTTCAATATGTTCACGCTTTATTTTTTTGCGACGGATATTGAGAGAATATGTAAAGCTCAACTGGGAGAACATGTGGGGGCCCTCTGTTTTATCATCCTCTATATTTCAGCGCTGCTGGTCTCCATCCTCCCAACCTATTTCAAGCAGAAAGAGAACAGATCTTATCATGGCCTGGGTGCATCGGGAGCCGTCTCGGCAATGATTTTTGCATACATGCTGATCAATCCGATGAATTTCATGGGTATTCTCTTTATTCCGGTGATGCTGCCCGCATTCCTTTTCGGGATTATCTTTATGCTGATTTCAATCTCGCTGGATAAAAAAGAGAACGGAGGCATCAATCACTCAGCGCATGTCACGGGGGGAATATACGGTTTAGTCTATATGATTGTACTGTTCCAACTATTGGCAGATATCAACCTGATCGAATCTTTCTTCAGCCAGATAAGAATCGATTCCCTCACTGATCTGTTTCATATTGGTTTTTAAAAGTTCAGCCTGTCATCTTGCCCCCGCATCTGCTTTTGCAGCTTTTTCGCGGCAATATATCCGCCAATAAGCTGGGTGAGATATACCAGTTCTGTATAGTAGCCATAGATTAGCGATGAAAGCTCTTTGTCTCAAACAAATTATAATATAACCGGGGAAAGGGAGCATCTCTTTGCCTTATTTTTTCTATTTTTGTATTCAAAAGGTCTGCAAGCGAAATGGATAATCCGGCACTTTATTTAATTCCCGTAACGTTGGGCGAGACCCCTGTGGAACAGGTGATTCCCTCATACAATACCACGGTCGTTTCTAATCTGAAATATTTTATCGTAGAGAATATCAGATCTGCACGCCGTTTTCTGAAGAAAAGCAATCCTGACACAGATATTGACTCACTCACCTTTTACGAGCTGAATAAGCATACCGACAGGAATATGATAGCAGACTATTTGCTGCCCATGAAAAGAGGTGAGAGCATCGGCATTATCTCCGAGGCGGGCTGTCCTGCCGTCGCCGATCCCGGGGCTGATGTGGTGGCTATCGCACAGCAGGAGGGTTACAAGGTTGTTCCGCTGGTGGGCCCCTCCTCCATGTTAATGGCCATTATGGCCTCGGGCTTCAACGGCCAGAGCTTTGCCTTTCACGGTTATCTCCCGATTGATGCCGGCGACAGGGCAAAGAGACTTAAACAACTTGAGTCCAGGGCTTATAACGAAGAGCAGACGCAGCTATTTATTGAGACGCCCTACCGGAACCAAAAACTTGCGGAAGAGATACTGTTGCACTGCAAACCACAGACCCTACTCTGTTTAGCGATGAATATTTCATGTGAAGATGAGTTTATTGTTACACGAAGGGTGAAGGCATGGAAAGGAAAACTCCCCGATATGCATAAGAAACCCTGCGTTTTCCTGATCTATAAAGGTGAATGAACATTCAACACAACATACAACTTCAACCCTACAACTCTTTCAGAACGAAGGCGGTTGCAAGACTTCTTGGAGAGCCTCAAACGGCTGATGAGCTGGCTGAGATGCTGCAACTCTTTCCTCACGAAAAGAAACTGATCCTGGGAGCAGGGTTCAATATTTTTTTCACGAAAAATTTCAATGGCCTTATCATCAAACCGGCTATGCGGGGGATAAAGATATTGTCTGAAAGCGACAACGAGGTGGTGATAGAGGCCGGAGCAGCCGAGGATTGGGACACCTTGGTGGAATACACTGTTTTGAAAGGTCTTGCCGGACTGGAGAACCTTTCACTGATTCCCGGTTCTGTTGGAGCAAGCCCGGTGCAGAATATAGGCGCTTACGGTACCGAAGCGAAAGACCGTATTATACGTGTGAACGCCGCTGATCTCCAGACGGGTGAGATCAGCGTGTTCACCGGTGAAGAGTGCGGATTTGCATACCGTGACAGCATCTTTAAACGCACCTGTCGTTATATCATCACTTCGGTCATCTTCAGATTGAGTAAATCATTCAATTACAAAGAGAAATATATCGACCTCAGCCGTGAACTGGAAGGTGTGCCCTCTCCTACGCTCTCGCAGGTGCGTGAGGCCATCATCCGCATACGTTCCCGCAAACTGCCGGATTATACTGTTCTGCCCAATGCCGGCAGCTTCTTTAAGAATCCACTTTTAACGAAAGAGGAAAAAGAGATGCTTCAGCACAAACTGGTAGATCTGCCTCTGTACAACGTGGGAGATGACAAGTTTAAAACCTCTGCCGCTTTTTTGATCGAAAAGGCGGGATATAAAGGCAAACGTCGCGGAATGGTAGGGACCTATGAGCATCATTCGCTGATCATCGTGAACTACGGCACCGATAACGGGCAGGAGATCGCCGACTTTATGAGGGAGATACAAAACGAAGTCTGTCAACAGTTTGGAGTGATGCTCGAGCCGGAAGTATGGATCTTTTAATATACAATAAACGTACAGTCAAAAACCAATCAAAATGTCATCATTTATCATTGAAGGTGGGCACAGTCTCCAGGGAATTATCACTCCGCAGGGGGCGAAAAACGAAGCACTGCAGGTAATCTGCGCCACCCTGCTCACACGGGAAGAGGTTATTATTGAGAACATTCCCGACATCCTGGATGTGAATAACCTCATCGAACTATTGCGTGATATGGGTGTCACAGTTGAAAAACAGAATGAAGAGACCTACTCCTTCAAGGCTGAAGAGATTGATCAGGTTTACACGCAATCGGAAGATTTCATGAAAAAAAGTGGTGCCATGAGAGGATCCATCATGATTATCGGACCGCTGCTGGCACGCTTCGGAGAGGCGGTCGTGCCCAAACCGGGAGGTGATAAGATTGGTCGCCGGCGGCTGGATACCCACTTTAACGGTATCATAAAACTGGGGGCTGAGCTCATCCTGAATGAAAAGAAACAGCTGTTCACCCTCACCACCAGGCAACTGAAAGGAACCTATATTTTACTTGATGAGGCTTCCGTTACAGGCACCGCCAACCTGCTGATGGCAGCTGTACTGGCTGAAGGTGAAACAACCATCTACAATGCCGCGTGTGAACCATATGTAGAACAGTTAAGCAGGATGCTGGTGCGCATGGGAGCGAAGATTGAGGGGATAGGGTCGAATAAACTGATCGTGCACGGGGTAACAAGCCTCAGCGGCTGCAGGCATCGGTTACTGCCTGATATGATTGAGATTGGTAGCTTTATAGGCATGGCAGCGATGACCGCTTCTGAGATCACCATCAAAGAGTCTTCGGTTACAAACCTCGGTATCATACCCGACAGCTTTCGCCGTTTAGGCATCACCGTGGAACAACAGGGCGATGATCTCTTTATTCCACGCCAGGAGAGTTACACCATAGAGTCTTTTGTCGACGGCTCCATCCTCACCATCGCCGACGCACCCTGGCCGGGTCTCACGCCTGATCTGTTGAGTGTGATGCTGGTGGTCGCCACCAAAGCCACTGGCAGCGTGCTGATACATCAGAAAATGTTCGAGAGCCGTCTTTTCTTCGTGGATAAGTTGATTGATATGGGAGCACAGATCATCCTATGCGATCCCCATCGTGCTGTTGTTATCGGCCTGCATAATCGCTTCCATCTTAAAAGCATGACCATGACATCTCCCGATATCCGTGCAGGTATCTCGCTCCTTATAGCGGCCATGAGTGCCGAAGGGACAAGTACCATTCACAATATCGACCAGATAGACCGCGGCTATCAGCAGATCGACAGGCGTTTGAATGCGTTAGGTGCGAGAATTGAAAGAAATACTGACCGTTTGTAACCTTACATGAATAACAGAGATTATCTGAACCATAATGAAGCATTCCACGTTTAAATAGAAACGATAACATTCAAAGATCTCACGTTATGTCAAAAATCAACGATTTCAGGAAACTTCACTCAGGGGATGAACCCTTTATTCTGGGTAATGTATGGGACGCTAAAAGCGCTCAACTTGCCGAAAAAGCGGGTTATAAAGCCGTTGGCATTTCCGGTCACGCCATTGCCGAGAACCTTGGTTATAAAGACGGTGAAAATATGAGTTTTGAAGAGCTGCTGTTTGTTGTGAATCGTGTTATAAAATCGGTCTCCATTCCCGTTTCAGTAGATATAGACGGAGGTTACGGAAGAAGTTTAGGCAAAGTGAATGAACACATCGAACAATTACTGAATATGGGTGCTGCCGGTATCAATATTGAAGATTCAGTAGTAAAAGAGGGTAAACGTTCGCTGGTGGAAACCGAAAAATTCACTAAAATTGTCCGGGGTATCCGTTCATTCCTGTCAGAACAGAAATCTGCTTTTTTTGTGAATATCCGCATAGATACCTATGTCACCAAGCATCTCCAGCCGTTGCAGGAGACATTAAAACGTGTGAAGATGTATGAAGAAGCCGGTGCCGATGGGATTTTTGTGCCACTGCTTTCAGATGATAAAGAGATAAAAATGGTTATTAAAAGTACCAAATTACCGCTTAATGTGTATCTGCTACCCGAGACACCATCCTACTCACAGCTCAAACAGCTGGGCGTAAAGCGCATAAGCAGCGGAGCAGCCGTTCATGCACAAAGCTACGGTAAGGCAAATGAACTGTACATTTCACTGATCACCGACAAGCGTTTCAGCAAGTTGTTCAACTGAAAAAAACCGGAGAGATATCTAACTATTGTTGGGAGCGTTTGAAATAGATTCCGCGTTTCCAATGAATTTATTTGCTTATTCGACAACTCTTTTATTACTTTGCACTTTCATTTAAAAAAAGATCAACAAACACTTACTGCTTGCTGAAACCTGTTTCCTGAATGTAGGAGACATATAACTACTCAATAACCACTAAAAAATTATGCCTACGAACTTGGTCGTAACCGACATTAAACAAGTAACCATCCGATTTTCAGGAGACTCCGGTGACGGGATGCAGTTATCGGGAACCCTGTTTTCTACATTATCAGCTATCTTCGGCAATGAGATTGCCACCTTCCCCGATTTTCCGGCGGAAATTCGTGCTCCGCAAGGTTCGCTGCACGGTGTTTCGGGATTCCAGGTGCGTATAGGGGCAAAAGATGTATACAATTCAGGAGACAAGACAGATGTGCTTGTCGCCATGAACCCGGCAGCATTGAAAGTGAACGCCATGCACCTGAAAAAGGGGTCTATCGTTCTTTACGACACCGATTCATTTCAGAAAAAAGATCTCGACAAAGCACAGTTCACCACACAGGATCCTTTTACCGAACTCAATCTTAACCATGTACAGCCAATAGGAGTTTCCATCACCTCGATGACAAAATCTTCTCTGGAAGGATCAGGACTGGAGAACAAAGAGATGCTTCGCAGCAAAAACATGTTTGCACTCGGTATTGTTTGCTGGCTCTTCAACCGTCCCCTGGAGATTGCAGATAAGCTGCTTGAACAGAAGTTCTCAAAAAAACCGAAATTGGTGGAAGCAAACATCAAAGCGCTTACCGATGGTTATAACTATGGCAATAATATTCACCTCACTGCTTCGACCTATAGGATCGATCCAATGGAGTCTAGCAAAGGATTTTATACAGATGTTAACGGGAATACGGCCACGGCTTACGGGTTGATTGCCGCTGCCGAAAAAGCAGGTGTGCAGCTGTTCCTCGGCTCTTATCCCATTACGCCCGCTACAGATATTCTCCAGGAACTGGTCAAAAGAAAAGATTTCGGCGTGAAAGCGCTGCAGATGGAAGATGAGATTGCAGGTATCACCTCTTCTCTCGGAGCAAGTTTTGCCGGTTGCCTGGCAGCTACCTCCACATCAGGACCCGGGCTGGCGCTTAAGAGCGAGGCTCTGGGGCTGGCAGTGATGACTGAACTACCACTGGTGGTGATCGATGTGCAGCGTAGCGGTCCTTCCACCGGTATGCCTACCAAGAGTGAGCAGACTGACCTTAATCAGGCTCTGTACGGACGTAATGGTGAAAGTCCGCTCGTTGTGATTGCGGCGGCCTCTCCTACCGATTGTTTTGAGAGCGCCTTCGAAGCATCAAAAATAGCACTGGAACATATGACTCCGGTCATTCTGCTTACCGACGGTTATATTGCCAACGGCTCATCGGCCTGGAAAATACCGGTTATGAGTGACTATCCCGACATCAAACCGCCCTATGTGCAGAACCATTTCAACGGAGATGCAGGAGAATGGAAACCGTTCCTTCGCGACGAAAAAACACTTGTAAGATATTGGGGTATACCCGGGACAGCCGGATACATGCACCGTATTGGCGGCCTTGAAAAAGATCAGCTCACCGGCGTAATCTCCTCTAACCCTGAGAATCACCAGCAAATGGTGAACATCCGTAAACAGAAGATTCAAAATATTGCCAGGTTCATTCCTGAGCAGGAGGTCATGGGCGATAAAGATGCCGACACGCTTATTGTGGGATGGGGCGGCACCTACGGTCACCTGCTGGAAGCATCACTCCGCATCCGCGCCAAGGGGAAGAAAATTGCCTTCACTCACTTCAGATATATCTCCCCGCTACCTAAGAACAGTTACAATCTGTTGAAGAACTTCAAGAGAATTATCGTTGCGGAACAGAACAACGGTCAGTTTGCCGATTATCTGAGCAGCGAGTTCCCTGACCTGAAAAATATCCACAAGTTCAACCGTGTGGAAGGACAGCCATTCAAGGTTAGCGAACTGATTGAAGAATTCACTGGAATAATGGAAGGAAAATAAGTATGGAAGCATCAGAAATAAAATATCAGAAACATCTCGCAAAAGATTACAAAAGCGAAAACCCCGTGCGATGGTGCCCGGGTTGTGGCGACTATGCCATCTTAACCTGCCTTCACAAAGCTCTGGCAGAGCTGAATATAGAACCACACGATACAGCGGTGATTTCCGGAATTGGTTGTTCATCACGGTTACCCTATTATATGAACACTTACGGATTTCACAGTATTCACGGACGTGCGGCAGCCATTGCCACAGGTGTGAAAGTGGCGAATCCCCGCTTAAGTGTGTGGGTTGCTACCGGTGACGGCGATTCGCTGGCTATCGGTGGAAATCATTTCATCCATACAATCCGTCGCAATGTGGACATCAATATTCTACTTTTCAACAATAAAATCTACGGACTAACAAAAGGGCAGTACTCACCTACATCATCAAGGGGTTTCGTTTCCAAATCATCCCCCTATGGAACAGTGGAAGAACCGTTCCGTCCGGCAGAGTTGTGTTTCGGTGCCAGAGGAACCTTCTTCGCCCGCGCCATAGATGTAGATATGAAGAATCAGGTGGAGGTGATGGTGGAAGCTGCACGTCACAGAGGCACTTCGGTGGTTGAAGTGTTGCAGAACTGTGTGATTTTCAATGATGGTATTCACAATAAAATCAGTGACCGTACCTGGAAAGCCGATAACACACTAACACTGAAGCATGGAGAGAAAATGCTTTACGGCAAGGAGAGTGACAAAGGGATTGTTCTGGATGGATGGAACCTTAAGGGTGTCACTATCGGTGAAGATGGGTACACGCTGGACGACGTGCTGGTACATGACGCCACCATCAAAGACAATACATTACAACTGAAACTGGCTCTTATGGAGACCTCCGAGGGACTTCCGGTGGCACTGGGAGTGATCCGAAATGTAGATGAACCATCTTACGAAAAAGATTATGAAAAGCAGATTGAAGAGGAACAAAAGAGAACTCCCAGGAAATCATTCACTGAGTTCCTGTTAAGCTCATCTAATGTCTGGGAAGTAAAATAGTTGATTCGGTGATGTAAAGATGTGAAGATTCTTTGATTTGGCAATTCAATCAGGGAATCGAATAATTAGCTAATCAGCTGACCTCCTCCGCCTTATCTCTGTCTGGATAAGCTTCAGCTCACGACTGGTCTGTCCCTTAACGGATGAGTTCTCTTCGGCACGACGGAACAGATAAGGCATCATTGTGCTTACCTCTCCGTAGGGGACATATTTTGCGACATTATACCCTTGTTCTGCCAGGTTATAGGTAATATGATCGCTCATTCCGTAGAGTTGAGAGAAAAAGATCCCGGGATGGTTTCTTGGTAAACGCTGCTCATCTATCAGGTTAGCAAGCAATAGGCTACTCTCTTCATTGTGCGTGGCTACCATAAAATCGATGGTTTTATGATGCGCCACGAAATAACGAATAATTTCATTAAAGTCGCTATCAGTAGCCTGTTTATCGGGTTGGATGGGCGAAGGATATCCCCTCTCTGCGGCACGTTCGCGTTCTTTTTCCATATAA